>Ga0049114_1000208_pt1 | contig 12094 bp, 13 predicted proteins | sample WorMettanBELIZE2_FD_55211 | JGI IMG/M metagenome (GOLD analysis project Ga0049114, IMG submission 55211) | Marine gutless worms symbiont microbial communities from Max Planck institute for Marine Microbiology, Germany - Olavius tantulus BELIZE.2 | ecosystem: Host-associated > Annelida >... | reverse complement strand
CAAGGTGTCAGGTGTCGGGAATCGGATGCAGGATGCAAGATTTCTGTCGCCGGCCAACGGGCTAACGGGTAACGGGCCAACGGGCGAACGGGCCAACGGGCGCACGGGCACACGGGCCAACGGGCAAACCCCTATGTGTTGAAGCTCTCCAACGGCTGTCGCCACCGCTCATAGAAAGCCAGAACCGGGGACATGCCGGTGATGCGTTCCGGAAGAAGGATATCATGGGTAAGATGATGCACCCGGGCTTCTTCAACCATTTTTTCATCCGGCGATGCATTGAAGTTCTGCAAAAACCGACTAAAGCGGACAATATGGATCAGCTCATGGGTAATAATGTACAGAACAAAAGGTGATAAATGAATTTCGGGCTGGGACTCCAGGATCGCAAGGATGGCCTGATCCTGAAGACATATCTTGTAGAAATCGTAGGCCGAAGATCCCAGGGAAGAATCCTGGCGTTTGCCTTCGTATCGGATGATCTGCGCGAAAGGGCCGTCGACGGTTTCTTCGGGGGCCAGTTCCGCCAGGGTTTTGACGTCAAACTTGGGGCGCAACCATTGACTGGCCGACATTTTGTAATAATTGCTGACCAGTTCCTCGGCCATGGAGACGGCGTTATTGACTTCGCGAATCTGAGTATCGGTGAATTGACGCATGGTGTTCATTTCCGGCAAACGATTATCATAACGCGGACGGCCATTCAACCGGTTCAACGGATGATCCAAGTCTGCGAGACGGGGGATTTTTAAAATTATAAAAAAAAAGGTGGACAAGGCGAAAAAAAGGGTGGTAGATAGTTGCTCCTATTGAATTCATTGAAAGGGGGTGAGCACTTGGGCAGTGTTATCAAGAAAAGACGTAAAAAGATGAGAAAACACAAACATCGAAAACTCCTGGCCCGAACACGCCACCAGCGACGGAAAGGTAAGTAGGCCACGGGCAGAGTGTGCATATAGAAAAGACACCAAGGGCATTGGCGAACTGTGTGTTTCCAATGCCCTTGGTGTTTTTGGGTACTAAATATTTGGTATTGGGAATTGGGTATCCGGTTATTTCATCGGCACTCACTGAGCAACGAATACCCCATACCTGATACCGAGTATCTAATCTCTGGTCTGTCTATTCGGCAGTCTTCGGCTCATAGCCCTTGAGGTATTTCAGAAACTCCGAATCCGTGGACAGGACGAGGGAGCTGTTGTCGCTCAAAGATGTTTTGTAAGTTTCGAGTGTTTTCAGGAACGAGTAGAACTCGGGGTCCAGACCGAACGACGCAGCATATATGTTGGTCGCTTCCGCGTCTGCGTCTCCTTTGATTTCCTCGGCTCTCTTATATGCCTCCGACGTAATTTCCTTCAGTTCTTTTTCTTTATCCCCAAGAATTTTGCGGGCCTCTCCCTTTCCTTCGGAGCGGTATTTTTCAGCAATTTTGTTCCGCTCGGCGATCATCCGCTCATAAACGGATTTTCTAACATCCTCGACATAGTTGACCCGTTTGATTTTAACATCGACGAGCTCGATGCCAAACGGCTTTAATTTCGGTTGAGCCTGTTCCAGGATGGCCTGTTCAATCTTTACGCGACCCACCTTTATGTCGGTCGAAGCTACCTCTTCCTGCAGGTCCGAGTCCAGCAATTCAAATTCTAATTCCCGATTGGAGCGGCGTACCGTTTCGATGAGACGGTTCTCGGCAACCAGGTTCCGAACCGCCGGGTCGATGATTTCGTCCAGACGCCCCTGGGCACTGACCATATTATTGACCACCTGGAAAAATTTGACTGGATCAATAATTTTCCAACGCGCAAATACGTCGACCCAAATATAGGTTTTTTCCTGGGTCGGCAGCTGTCCCGGATCGCCGTCCCATTCCTGCAGATTCTTAGGAAAATAATTGGCATTCTGGATAAACGGTATCCGAAAATAGAGCCCCGGTACGGTTTTGGGATCGCCGATAACCTTTCCGAATTGAGTAATCACTACCTGTTCGGTTTCATCGACGGTATAGGCCGAAAAAAACGCCAGGGCGATGACGCCCACCACGATAGCTATTAACACGCCTTTGGTTTTCATTTGCTTCCTTCATTTAGTTTGCCAAGATTCAGCAATGGTAGTACATTTTTTTGATCGGAATCGACAATGTACTTGCTGCCGAGTTTCGGGAACAGTTCCTGAAGCATCTCCAGATACAAGCGCCGCTTGGTGACGTCTTTGGCCTTGGCATATTCGGCATAAATCGCTTCGAATCGGGCCGCGTCACCTTTGGCCCTGTTAATTCTGTCCAGGGCATACCCCTCGGCCGCTTTAACGGTTCGCTCGGCTTCCCCTCGGGCCGCCGGTATCGCTTTGTTGTAATCCTTTCGGGCTTCCTGAATCATTTGCTCTTTTTGCTGACGTGCCTGGTTCACCTCGTTGAAAGAGGGCTGCACAGGCCCGGGAACGTTCGTCCGTTTCATTTCAATGGTCTGTATATGAATGCCGGACTGGGCCAGATCGAGTTCTTCCTGGAGCACGTTCCGCGCCTCCACCGCGATTTCGTCCCGCTTTGTGATCACCTCGTCGATGCTGCGGTCTCCGACGACCAGACGCATGGCCGCTTCGGACATGTCCCTGAGCAGGCGGCGGGGGTCGTGAACCTTGAAGAGAAAATTGTAGGGATCCTTGATGCGATACTGAACGATCCACGGGACGACGCCCACATTGAGATCACCGGTCAGCATCAGGGCTACATTCGCATTTTCGCTGGCCGCGGCAAAGCGCGAGCGATCCTCGGAACGGGGGGTCCGGAAACCGAATTCCTCTTTGTACACCCGCCGGACCTTCACCTTGGTCACTTTCTCGATGCCCGCCGGGAGTTTGAAGTTGAGTCCCGGCTCGGTGGTCCGAACATACTTCCCGAAGCGCTGCACGACGCCGACCTCGTCCACCCCCACGGTGTAAAAGATGGATGATCCCACGATCACCGCGAGGATGAGGATGATGATAATCGGACCGCCGGGAAGCTTGATATTCTTGACCTTTTTTACGATCTCGTCCATCTGGGGAGGCACCGGTCCTCCCGTTCTCTTTTTCTGCTCTTCCTGCAGCTTTTCCCAGTCCCAAGCCATAAGATATTCCGTTGTTTGGGTTTAATCTGCCATACAGGGCCTGCCCCTGTATGGCATCTTCACTATAAGGCAGAATCAAATACTATCAAGTAGGCGTTTGAGGGGTCCAACGCCCGGTGTGCATCAAACTGCGCGTCTTTAGGTAAGGTACCGGACTGTCCAAGTCAAGAAAAAAGCAATTTCCCAAGGTGTGTGCACCGGGTGTCCTCTGTGGGTGGATGTAGGCTTGCACCAGGCAGGTGAATCGGGGCCCGGCATGTATTCGCTGGTGATTTCGATGCCATGGTCGGATCGGACTTCGCTTGACACCCTCACGGACCCGGCGATAGGAAGACGGAATGAATCATCAGAAAAGCCGGAAAAAAGAATTCGTTCACATCAAGAACGTGCTAAGGAAGGTGATACATCGTCCAGCAGGTCCGTCTTCGGGCGATCTCACCCAGATCTGGGAGTCGTGGGACCAGGCCGTCGGGCCGGTGATTGCGGCCAACACCCGTCCGTCGGCGTTCAAGGGAAAACTCTTGCTGGTGCACGCCGCCAGTTCCACGTGGCTTCATCAACTCCAGTTTATGAAAGAGGATATTCTCCGGAAGGTCAACAAGGCTCTGGGAGAGGGGACTGTAGAAGATATCAAGTTTAAAATTGGTCCTTTAGGGCCATGATGAGCCGCCATGGAGACGCAGACCGGATACATTTCGTCACGACCGAACAACCGATGGATTGACGCGATTCCAAACCCGTGCGCCAATACCCCGTTACTCCAGAACACGCTTGCGCCAGCGCACCTTCCATAAGGTTTCCGTCGATGATGGTGGAGAAGGCTGGGACATGGATGTCTACACGTCGGATACCCTTTTTGACGGCCGGTTGAAACTCAGGCAGCGCCAACAGGGCTACCGGTTCTCCATCGATGCAGTGCTTCTTGCCCATTACGCAAGGCCCCGGTCCGGGGAAACCGTGCTGGATATGGGGACCGGCTGTGGGGTGGTGCCTCTGATCCTGGCCTACCGGTATGCCGATATCCGGGTCTATGGCATGGAAATCCAGCCGGAGCTCTACCGGCTGGCCGTGGAAAACGTTCGGGAGAACCGACTCGACCATCGCATCACGATAATCCGACACGATCTTCGGAAACCTGCCCCTGAAACCCTGCCGTGCCCTTTTGACAGGATCGTTTGCAACCCACCGTACCGGAAGGCCCGGAGTGGAAAGGTGAATCCCGAACAGGAACGGGCCTTAGCCCGCCATGAAATTGCGGCCACCATCGCTGATGTGCTGCAGGCTGTCCGCAGGACGCTTAAAATCGGCGGACGCTTTATCACCATCTATCCGGCCGAGCGCGCTGTGGATTTGCTTTACACCATGCGCCATGCCGGGGTTGAACCCAAGGCGATGCGGCCGGTGCATTCCAGAGCGGAGTCCGAGGCCAAACTGATTCTGGTGGAAGGGATTTACGGAGGCCGGTCCGGAGTACGGGTTGGGGCCCCGTTGGTCATTTATCATGCCGATGGGAATTACACCCCGGAAGTCGCGGCGATGTTTGCCCCGTAGCCCGCAGGCCCGTTGGCCCGTTTGTGTTGGGTGTTTGGTATTTGGTTTTTTTTGTGATTTGTTATTTGAAATTTGTGATTTTTTTCCTCGCCTTTTAACTTCCAGCTTTTTGCATCCCAGCATCCAGTATCCAGCATCCAGTATCAAGGATCCAGAAAAATACTAATCCGCGGAGGATGGAACGAGGCTGTTCATGACCAGCCCGGCAATGACCTTTGGATAAAAATACGTCGCTTTTCGGGGCATGATCAAGCCGTCATCAGCCACCCGTCGCACCTGATCGATACGCGTGGGATTCAGGATGAAGGTGATATCATACTCCCCGCTGCCGACCTCTTCCACGGCTTTGAGGGCGGTGCTGGCATAGCCAATGAGTTTCTCATTGTCCAACCGCGCGTTGTCGAATCCGAGAAGATCCATAAAAATCAGCCGTGTCAGAACCGTCACATCGATATCCCGCAGCGTGTCTGAAAGTTCCTCCCGGTAGCGCTGTGCCATGACATCCGGTTTCAAGGTCAGTAGAAAGAATTCCCTGCGATCTTCCATGCAGATTCCGATCCGCGTGTCTGTACCGGCTTTCCCGAGACGAGACACCAGTTGGCGGCAGGCTGCCTTTCCGCCATTGTCGCCAAAAGGTATCCGCTCCACATGAAAGAAATCCGGAGCCTTCTTCAAAAGGGCGGTCCGAGATTCGGCCGGCACCTGTTTCAGGAGTCGATGAGCCGGGAGAATAACCATCCCAGGATCTTCCATCGCTGTCAGGTGCATCATGACGAAATTGGCCGGGTGCGTGTTCGTGAAAGACGGATCGTGATTGCGGAGCCATTCGCGGTAGGCCAGGGATGTTTCGTATCGGTGATGGCCATCGGCAATGTATATGATCCGATGGACAAATTCCTGTGAAAGTTTCTTGTGGATATCCAGATCCGAGAGCTGCCATAACCGATGGCGATGGTCATTCCGATCCATAAAATCCAGCACTGCCGTCTGATTGGCCAATACCGCGTTCAGCATCCGGCGGATCGTTCCGTCCGCATCGGGGTAGAGGGCGTATATTGGGCTAAAGTTGGTCCGGCACGCCTTCATCAATTCGAGCCGGTCTGCACGCACCCTGGAGAATGTTTTCTCGTGGGGTCGGACCACGCCTTTTTCAAAAGGTTCCAGACGGATACGACCGATGAGGCCCACACGGGTATACGGGGCGTCGTCGATGGAAAAATCTGTTGTCGCCAGGTAAAACGCAGGGACATCGTCCTGAAGCAGAATCTGTTCGGAGATCCAATCGCGATATGTCCGGGCAGATCGGATGTGGGCATTGTCCTGATCGCTATCCGTTGGATTTTTTCGACTGAGCTCCAACCGGATCATGTTGTAAGGATGCAACCGGTAAGCATCATCCTGTTCCTTTGGAGAGATGACATCAAACGGCGGCATGACAACGTCTGCCATGTCCTGGATGGCAGATAAATTATAGTGGATCCCCCTGAAGGGAAGTACTTCCGCCATGAAGGCCTGCTTGTCGTGTTGGGGGTGGACCTGCGTGTTTTTCGGGACCATCTGGGTGATGCGATCCGATGTATCGGCTTTCGAAGACACCCTGCGAGAAACCCGCCCGCCACCAGTTAAAATTGTTGCAGGTCAGATACTACAACCCCACATGTAGCGCAAGTGAAATCGCTTTGGGAATATATTGACAGTGCATATTAAAGTGGATACATATCCCATTTGTGTCTCAATCGGATGGGAACGGAGAGGTGGCCGAGTGGCTGAAGGCCCTGCTCTCGAAAAGCAGTATCCTGCCAAAAGCGGGATCGTGGGTTCGAATCCCACCCTCTCCGCAAAAAAATTTTCACTGAAAATTTTTGAAATTTCGCAGCATGGCTGCGGTTTTTCCTGTTCTCAAGAGGGGGAGCGAATATAGATTCCGTAAGTCCTTTTCTCCACGGAATACTTGCAGATAAACATCAATGTGGTGTTTTTCTTTTGCGGCGCAGCCGCGCCCGCAAAAAAATTTTGGGAAAAATTTTTTTGGGAGAGATGACCGAGCTGGCTGAAGGTGCACGACTGGAAATCGTGTGTGCTGTTAACAGCGGCACCGAGGGTTCGAATCCCTCTCTCTCCGCCATTGACCATGAAACACCGCCGCCCTCCGGCCGGGGAGGGCGGCGGTGTTTGGAATCGATCACGCGTTCAGCCTGCACCCCGGCTTTCCCCCAACGTTCATGAACACCTCCATTGGGTGGGAGGATCGGGTAAAGGTGTTTCCCCCATGTCCTATCTTGTTCTAGCGCGCAAATATCGGCCCCAGACGTTTGAGGCGGTTATCCATCAGGACCATGTGACCCAGACGCTTCAGAATTCCATCGGGTCCGATCGGGTGGCCCACGCGATCCTGTTTGCGGGACCCAGGGGGACCGGCAAAACCACCGTGGCCCGGATCCTGGCAAAGGCGATGAACTGTGAGCAGGGTCCTGCAGAGACCCCGTGCAATACCTGCACCTCCTGCCTCGAAATCACCGCCGGCAATTCGGTCGATGTATTTGAAATTGACGGCGCTTCCAACAACAGTGTGGACCAGGTGAGGGAACTCCGCGAAAACGTCAAATACATGCCGGCCCGGAGCCGTTACAAGATCTACATCATCGATGAAGTGCATATGCTCAGTCTGTCGGCGTTCAACGCCCTGCTTAAAACCCTTGAGGAACCGCCGGCCCACGTCCTGTTTTTCTTTGCCACCACCGAACCGAACAAAATCCCGATTACCATCCTCTCCCGCTGTCAGCGGCATGATTTCCGACGCATCGACGCCGGCGCCATCTCGGCCCACATGCAAGCCATTTGTGAGCAGGAAGGCGTTGCAGCCGATCCAGAGGGTCTGTGGGTGATTGCCAGAGAAGCCCAGGGCTGCATGCGGGATGCCCTCAGTCTTCTGGACCAGATCATGAGCGGTGTTGCGGGGGAGTTATCTCGCCAGGAGATTCTCGAACTCCTGGGGTTTATTGACCGGCAGATCATCTTCGAGCTTTCCGACGCCCTGCTGGCCCGTGATGTCGGACGTATTCTTGAAGTGATCGACCACGTATACCACCGCGGACTGGATATGAAGAAGCTGTATGCCGATCTGGTTCAGCACTTTCGACATCTCCTGGTGATCAAATTGGGGAAGGATCCACAGCGGTTGATTGACCTCCCCTCCCATGACATCGAACGGATGCAGCAACAGGTGGCAGAGGTTCCATCGGGGATTATCGATCAACTTTTTGAAATGATCTATCGGGAGGAAACCGCCATGCGTTATTCCGTCCAGCCGAAGCTGGTCATGGAAATGCTCGGCATACGCCTCGCCCGGATCACTCCCGCGCTTCCCATAGAGGACCTCATTGAAAAGATCGACCTGTTGCGAACGGATGTGGGCACGGGACTCCAGAGCTCCGGTGGCCGGCCTTCGGGGAGACCCGAGCCCGCGGCCCCGGTCAAGGAAAATCCGGCATCCGTGAAACATCAAGGCGGCGCAGCGCCGCCGCTGGAAACGGCCCCTGAGGATCCGGCTACGGGCCTCGATGAGGCGTGGGCCCGATTCGTGGCCCATCTGTCGAGCGATCATCCGGCTCTGGCGGCCAGCCTGTCAAAGGCCTCCCTGAAGTCGATGGATGACGAGGTCGTAGAGATTGAGCTCGACGATAATGGGTTTAATTTGATGATGATCCAGAAGTCCAAAAACCGGGAGATTCTCGAAGCCGCCAGCGCACACCTATTCGGGAAAAAGCGTCGCGTGGTTGTAAGGACCAGTGGCCGTCGGACCGAGACCCGGTCCGCAAAAAAAAAAGCCTCGGAACAGATCAAACATGATGCGCTGAGCCATCCCCTGGTCGCGGAAGCGCTTGAAATTTTCGACGGAAAGGTCGTTGATGTGAAACTGCTGAAGCCGGATTGATTTTTATGGGTCGTAAGGGTATGAGAAGCGATCTCAATCGATCCACGAGCACCGCATGTGTCGTAACTCCGGGATGAAGCGACGCATGTTGAAAATTTATGAAGCAGTTCCTGTGTTTATATTTCTTTATTTTTCGCCCTGGGCGAACGTCTTGTAAAATCGCGCAGTGATTTTACCGGGAGGAATCTGTATGAAAGGAATGGGAAACATTATGAAGCAGGCCCAGCAGCTTCAGAGCAGGATGCTGAAGCTTCAGGAAGAGCTTGCTGAACGAACGGTCGAGGCATCGGCCGGAGGCGGGATGGTTCGGGTCGTGGCCAATGGAAAACAACAGGTCTTGTCGATTCAGATCGAGGAAGAAGTCGTGGACCCGGAAGATGTGGACATGCTCCAGGATTTGATTCTTGCGGCGGTAAACGATGCCCTGGCAAAAGCCCAGGAAATGGTGTCTCAGGAGATGGGGAAGATTACGGGGGGGATGAATATTGCCGGCCTCGTCTAAAACCTGTTTCAGCAGACCGCCTCACGCTCAATCGCTGTGTTGCCCCGTCCTTTGAAATGCTCACGTACTCCGTGTACGCTCCGCTTTCAAACGCCGGGGCGCCTTGCCCTTGAGCGCGATTCGACCTCCTGAAACAACTTTTACAAAATATATCAAAGAAAAATTATAGTCGAAACGAAACGTGACAATGCTTTGCCGAAGAATCCGATAAACGCGCCAGTCCTTCGGCTGGACTCAGGGTTAACGGGCAAACCGGCTAACGGGCTAACGGGCCAACAGGCCCACGGGCCCACGGGCAAACGGGCCAACGGAAAAATGCATTACTACCCGAAATCGATACGGAATCTCATCAAACAGCTGTCCAAATTACCCGGGATCGGAGAAAAGACCGCCGAGCGTCTGGCCATGCACATTCTCCGGTCGCCGAGGCGGCAGGGTGAGGCCCTGGGGCGCAGCATCTATGACGTGAAGCAAAGCGTCCGGCTGTGTCGATCCTGTTTTGCCCTCAGCGACCGAGAGGTATGTGACATATGCGAGGATCCCAACCGGGACGCAACGGTGCTCTGTGTGGTTGAACAACCGGCGGATATGATATCCATTGAGCGTTCCGGAGCGTTCCAGGGCCGTTACCACGTGCTGTCCGGGGTGCTTTCACCCATGGACGGCATCGGACCCGACGACATACGCATTCAGGAGTTGAATCGCCGGGCAGCATCCGGAAACATCCGGGAGGTGTTAATCGCAACGGGCACCAGCGTCGAAGGGGAGGCCACGGCCGCCTATATCCAGGAGCAGCTTGCCCATTTGCCGGTGACCGTCACCCGGATTGCATCCGGGGTTCCCGTGGGCGGGGATCTGAAGTATGTCGACCAGTTGACACTCAAGCGCGCCATCGAATCGCGTCTTAAGGTATGATGATGGAGTCATCGGATCTATTCGACTGCACCATGTGTGGTGATTGCTGCCAGGGATATGGCGGCACGTATCTTTCCCCCTCTGACGTCGCGGCAATCTCCGAATATATCGGTATGGACCCCATCCGGTTCCAGGACGTGTGTTGCGCCCTGTCCGGCGGCAAACCGGTGCTGGCTCAGCGGGATGACGGTTACTGCGTTTTCTGGGACGAGAAATGCCGGATTCATCCGGTCAAACCGAGAATGTGTCGGGAATGGCCGTTTATCGAGGCCATTTTGACGGATGTAAACAACTGGTACGCCATGGCCGGCAGCTGTCCAGGAATGCGAAGGGACGCGACCGTGCAGGAGATATTGGCCAGCGTCCGGAAAGAGTTGGGGCAAATCCGGAAACCTTAGCCGGAGCGTTTCACGCCCTGGCGGATTAGGTGATGCTCCAGTCTTCATCCGGGGTGAGGATGTACACCGGCGCGACGTCCGGCATCTCACTGTTCGTCCGCAGGATATTCATTGATTCCAATTCGCCCAGACTACGGTCCAGGGCCTCTTCCGTGCTGTTCCACTTCTGAACTAAATTCCGGTGTGAAATCGGCATGCCGGATTCCATTATCCCGCAGCATAACAAATACAGAGAGATGGTTTCCACGGATAAACCGAGCTTGAAAATTCTCTGATTGACGGCTTTTGGCGTACTGATCGGTTCCATAATCGCTCCGGGCGGTGTGGTTTGCGGATTGGGCATTCTAACCATCGCTCCGAGTGTTGTCAAAATCCCTTTATTTTCGGAGACCTGTCGAATGGGCACCCGTAGATGCTCGGCGTCGGGATCGCAATCGGTATCGGAATCGAGACAGGACGGTTATCTATGAAGTCGATACCGATTCCGAACCCGATACCGACCCCGAGGACTCCGGTACGTTGGCATTCGTATACCGTCTCTCAATCGGAACGGAATTTTGGCAATTGCTATAGACCCCTAAGCGTGCCGAAGGTTTAGCCATGCTTCCAGTACCTGTTCCGGGGAAATCCGTGACAGATCGCCGGGGAAATCGGCATCGTTGTGGCGCCTCGATGGCTGTACGATCTCGACCCGGGGGCCGAGGGGCCGCCAGCATATCGGATCGGTGGGACCGAAACAGGCCACCGTCGGAACTTCCATCCATGCCGATAAGTGGCTGACGCCGGAATCGTTACCGATCAGACCGCCGGCGCCTTCCAGGGTGTCCATTAATAGATCCAGGTCGGAGATCCTGCGGATCGGTGCGCTATCCCAGTCGTCTGAGATCAGAGGGGCCAGATCCCATTCCGCCGGACCGAGAATGATGACGGGATCCATCCCGATGTTTTGGAGTCGTCCAAAAAGCGCTCTAACATGCGTCAGAGGCCAGCGTTTTTCCAAACTGCCGGCTCCGGGATGGAGCAGGACGCGATCCGGGTCAACGTTTCGGCGATGCTGTTGTCCCTCCCGGTTGATGATGCCGGCCCAATCCCCGGATGGATGTAACAACCCGGCGGTTCTCAATGCGTCCACAATAAATTCAGCGACATGAATCTTCTGATGCCCCCGGGGTCTCGGGGGAATCCGGACGATCCGTGACGTCAGACAGCACCGAAGGGCATCTTCGACGGATTCTGAGAAAGATAGCAGGAGGATCGTGTCGTAGGCGCTCAGGATGCGTGATGCGGGATGATCGACGGCGGTGGTGAACAGAGACACAAAGGCTGCCGCGTCGATGGAATAGTGACACTCGGAAAGGCCGAGCCGGTCGGCCACACGCCCCAGACCGGAACGGCAGAGCACGTCCACGGGTCCGATCTGATGTTTCAGAAGCGCCAGTGCGGGAAAGGTGAGAATAAAGTCCCCCAGAGCACCCTGATGAATGACAAGCACCCTATGGGGACTGTGTGTATCGGAGGCGACCATCTGCATGAGAGCCGGGAAGAACGGAAACACAATGGAATAAATACGAAATTCGAATATCGAAATACGAAACCTGCATTCAATGTTTAAGTGCAACACTCGGCCTTAAAGACTTCCGGCGGTGTTTTGAATTTCAAGCATTTTCTTGGCCGGTTGTTAAGCCAGTGT
>Ga0049114_1000207_pt1 | contig 12103 bp, 8 predicted proteins | sample WorMettanBELIZE2_FD_55211 | JGI IMG/M metagenome (GOLD analysis project Ga0049114, IMG submission 55211) | Marine gutless worms symbiont microbial communities from Max Planck institute for Marine Microbiology, Germany - Olavius tantulus BELIZE.2 | ecosystem: Host-associated > Annelida > Digestive... | reverse complement strand
AAACCAAGGTGTCATCGGTCTGCCACACCGCTCTAACCATGTAATTCTATACTCAGTAGCTTGTTTTCAAAGAACTGTCACTTACATACAAGGTGTCGGGTTTCAGGGATTCTGGATCCTTGATACTGGATGCTGGGATGTAAAAAAGCTGAAAGTTGAAAGAAGAAGAGAGCTCAAAGCTGAAAGTTGAAAGACTAAAGATAACCCGACGACGAATGACGTTCCGCGCAGCGGGACTAATGACGTAATGACGCCGCCGGCAGGAGGTAAATGACAGAGGTCGGATGGCAGGTGTCGGGTGTCGGATGTCAGGGACCCCGGATCCCGAAACCAGGGATACAAGATCTACAAAAAAAGTGCTCCACGAATTTGTGATTTGTTATTTGATATTTGTAATTTCGCCGCCGGGCAGGCGGCTAAACGGGCAAACCGGCCCACTGGCAAACGGGCAAACCGGCAGACGGATGGATCAGGGCCTCTCCCCCATGACAATGCCCGACTCCGTGGGCCCGACAAAGGGTAGTCGTTGGAGATTTTCAATCCCGACTGAAGAAAGCATCTCAAACAGCTCGGATTCTGAGTAGGATTGGCCGGAATCGGTTCTCAGGAGCATGTTCAAAGAAAACAGAGCGGGAAACATGGGACCGGTTCTGGATTCATCCAGAATAAAGTCGTGCACGAGGATCAGTCCACCGCGATCCAACGTCAGAACGGCTTTTCGTAGCAATTGACGGCAGTCTTTGGGTCCTTCCGCATGCAATATGTGGGACATCCAGACCACATCGTAGGTTCCGGCGATATCATCCGTCAGGTAGTCTCCCCCCTGGAAGGACACCTGGTTGCCGACTTGGAACTGATCGATGACCTTTTCCGCAAACGGTCGCGTGGTCGGCAGATCGAACACGGTAGCCCGTAAATCCGGATTTTTCAGACAAAAGTGTATCGCATAGGTGCCCGGCCCGCCGCCCAGGTCGAGGAGATGGTTCCGCCCGCTCAGATCGATCTCCTCAACCAGCTTTGGCGCAATCAACCGGGCATTGTTGAACATGCCCATCAAAAAATTCTCACGACGTTCTTCGTCGCTCCAGGATTCGGGCTCCTGATCCGGCCCACCGCTTTGAACTGCAAGGGGCAATCGGGACCATGACGGTACCAGGTGGTAATGGTGCAAAATCATATATCCCAGATAATCGGGAGAATCCTGTGACAGGTATTTCAGCGCAGCCGGCGTGTTGGCATACCGTACATCGGTTTTCAGCAGAAGACCCATGGCCGTTAGTGCATCGAGAAGCATTTTTGTGCCACGGGGATCGGTTTCGATGGCTTCGGCTATCTCTTCGCCGGTCAGGGACAATCCACCGATCACGGAGAACACGTTCAATCTGACACCCGCATGGAGCGTGCACGTGCGCCAGTAGAACCCGGATGTCTCCAGCAACGCACCGGGGGTCCAGTCGGAAGGTGAGTTCATCCTTCATCTCCTTTAAATGGAATAACCGCGATATGGGCCTCTTCGTAATCCCCGAGCAATGGAGTTCTGGAGTGATGGAGTACTGGAAGCGTTCCCTGAAATCCCAAAGCTCCCATACTCCATCACTCCGACTTCAGGCGATCTCCATATTTGGGTATCCGTAAACCATTCCGGCGGGTAGTATGTTATCCGACGTCGAATCGGATCCCTTGGGCGAGGGGCATCTCACCCGACCAATTCATGGTACAGGTTTGACGGCGCATATACGCTTTCCAGGCGTCCGAACCGGCCTCCCGACCGCCTCCGGTCTCCTTTTCCCCGCCGAATGCACCGCCAATTTCTGCTCCCGAAGTGCCGATGTTGACATTGGCGATCCCGCAATCGCTGCCGCGGTGGCTCAGAAAGGCTTCGGATTCCCGCACATCATTGGTAAAAATGGCCGAGGACAGCCCTTGGGGAACCCCGTTGTGATGGGCGATGGCCTCATTGAGATCCGTGTAGGGGATCAAATAGAGGATGGGGGCAAATGTCTCTTCGGCAACAATCGGCATGTCGGCCCGGGCTTCACAAATGCACGGCTCCACATACGTGCCGGCATCGAATATCCCCCCGCTCAACGGTTTTCCGCCGTAGAGCACCCGACCGCCCTGGTCGTTCACCTGCTGCAATGCATCCTGCATTTGGGCGACCGCCGCCGTATCGATCAACGGGCCCATCAGCACCCCTTCTTCCAATGGGTTTCCAACCGTCACCTGCTCGTAGGCGCGGATCAACGCCGCCGTCAGGGCTGGCATGATATCCGTGTGGGCGATGATCCGTCGGGTCGTCGTGCACCGCTGGCCGGCGGTTCCGACTGCACCAAACAGGATTGCCCGCACAGCCAAATCCATGTCTGCAGAGGGGGTGACGATGATGCCATTGTTCCCGCCCAATTCGAGAATGGTTCGACCCAGTCGTCCGGCCACCGTTGTCGCCACATGTCGGCCCATCCGGACACTTCCCGTGGCCGAGATCAGCGGCAGGCGTGGATCTTCCAGCATCGGCGTTCCGACGTCGTTGCGTGTTCCGGTGACCAGGTTGAGCACGCCTTCCGGCCAACCGTTGTCGGCAAGCACCCGGGTTGCGATCTTCATCGTGGCGATGGCGCTGAGCGTTCCCTTCGAAGAAGGTTTCCAGACCACCGTATCCCCGGCGATAAGGGCGATCATGGCATTCCAGGACCAGACGGCCACCGGAAAATTAAACGCGGTGATCACCCCGATCGCTCCCAACGGATGCCATTGCTCATACATGCGATGCCCGGGACGTTCGCTGTGCATGCTCAATCCGTAGAGCATTCTGGATTGACCGACGGCAAAGTCGGACATGTCGATCATTTCCTGGACTTCACCTTCCCCTTCTGCCCGAATCTTTCCCGACTCCAGGCTGACCAGGGCACCCAATGCTGCCTTGTGCTCTCGCAATGCATTGCCAATCTGGCGGACGATATCTCCACGTTTCGAGGCGGGCAGCAGACGCCATTCCAGAAACGTCTCATGGGCTTTTGCGACCACAGCGTCATAATCGTCCTTCAGAGCGCTGCGAACACGTCCGATGATCTTTCCGTCCACCGGCGAGACAATCTCGCGCAGGGGGCCGCTGCAGGGCAACCATGAACCGGTTGCGGCCCCGGACTGCTCATCGTCGATTTCCAATTCCTTCAGTATCTCATTCATGGCGGATTCACCTTGTCTGAAGATTCCGGTGACCGGGTCACCGATGAAAAACGTTATCCGTTACCCGACGGCTTCTTTCATCGCATCCTTAAAAATGGAGAGGCAGAGGTCTATTTGAGAGGCTGTAACGGTCAGCGCCGGGCAGAATCGGATGCTGTTTTCGCCGCATCCGAGCAATAGCATCCCTTTCAGAAACGCTCGATCGATGATTTTGCCTCTGAGTTTACGGGCCGGCGTTTGGGTCTCTCTGTCCTCTACAAATTCAGCAGCCACCATCAAACCCTTCCCCCGCACATCGCCGATCCATTCATAAGCATCCTGGAGGGTCTTCAAACCGGCCATAAGCCGCTCGCCCTGTCGTTGTGCGTTTTCCATGAGTGAATTCTCGAGCAGTTCGATGGTGGCCATGGCAGCCTGACAGGACAACGGATTGCCTCCGAATGTCGATGCATGGGAACCGGCCTCCCAGTCCATGATGTCATGATTGGCCACCAGGGCTCCTAAAGGCATGCCGGAGGCAATCCCTTTGGCCAGCGCCATCATATCCGGAACCACCTTGAAATGTTCCATGGCAAACATTTTTCCGGTTCGGCCCAGCCCGGACTGGACCTCATCGGCAACATAGAGAATACCATATTTTTTCGCGATCTCGTACAGTACCTGATGGAATTCCGGTGGTGGAACGATGTACCCGCCTTCGCCCTGAATCGGTTCGACAAATATCGCGGCGACTTCTTCGGGTGGCAGGGTCGTCCGGAACAACGTATCCTCCACCCATCGGGCACAATACAGATGGCAGTCCGGATAGGTTAAATTGTAGGCACAGCGATAACAATACGCATAGGGGATATGGGTGATGCCGGGGACAAACGGATTATAGTGCTTTTTCTGAATGGTTTTGCTGGCCGTCAGGGAGAGCGCCCCCATGGTCCGTCCGTGAAAGGCTCCGAAGAAGGCGATATTTAGCTCCCGCTTGGTGTGCCAGCGGGCCAGTTTAAACGCAGCCTCAACGGCTTCCGCACCCGAGTTGCCGAAATATACTTTCTTGCCTTTTCGGCCGGTGGAAATTGCGGCCAGTTTTTCAGCCAGAAGAATTTGCGGTCTGTAGTAAAAGTCGGTACCGGACATGTGCAGCAATGTTTCAGCCTGTTTTTTGATCGCCCGCACCACCTGGGGATGACAATGCCCGGTAGCACACACAGCAATGCCGGAGGTAAAATCAAGGAAGATGTTTTGGTCGACATCCTCTACCCAAAGCCCCTTGGCTTTTTCTACGACCAGGGGATACACCCGCGTGTAAGAGGGGGAGACATATTTTTTGTCTAATCCCACCAATGCCCGGGCATTCGGCCCGGGCAGCTGAGTTCGGAGGATCGGCTTCTTCATCATGCCACCTTTATGACGACCGTCGCATCGTCGTTGTGTCGATAGTCCATTCCGTGTGAACTGGTGTTTCCAGCTTTGCAGGATCCCCTGGACAGATTTCATGTCATGTCGATAGCTCTCCGAGTATTATACCGAACGGAGGGGCCTTTGGCCAAGTCACTGCGAAGCGATTTAATGGAATGCTAAAGCTCGATTTTGGCCCCCATAACCTCCAAAAAGGTCGCCAGCCACTGGGGGTGCGCCGGCCATGCCGGTGCCGTCACAAGATTGAGATCCTGGTGCGCCTTATCGATGGGGATGTCCACATAGGTGCCACCGACGCTGTTGACGTCAGGACCTACCGCCGGATACGCCGTGCACTGTCTTCCCTTCAGGATCCCGGCAGCCGCCAGCACTTGAAGACCATGACAGATCGCGGCAATGGGCTTTCCCGCCTCGTCAAAATGGCGCACAATTTCAAGGACCGTCGGATTCAGCCGGATATATTCCGGCGCGCGCCCTCCCGGAACCACGAGAGCGTCGTAGTCTTCCGGAGCAATCTCGGAAAAGGTGGCGTTCAAAGTGAAATTGTGGCCCGGTTTTTCACTGTAGGTTTGGGCCCCCTCAAAATCGTGGACCGCCGTTTTGATGGCGTCGCCGGCAGATTTGTCCGGGCAAACCGCATGCACGGTATAACCGACCATCTGCAATGCCTGAAACGGCACCATGACTTCATAGTCTTCCACATAGTCACCCACCAGCATCAATATCTTTTTTTCTGCCATGATCCCCTCCTTCTGACAATTACGATTCCGGACCGTTATGTCGGTCCCGGTCCCCTCTTTTGCTCCCGCCGAAGGTGACATTCATGCTTCCCTGACGGTATCCTTCCAGATCCAGAGTGATAAAGTCAAATCCGGCCTTTTTGGCATGGTCGACGATGTGCTGCCGAATTTCCGCCTGACTGACGATGCGTTCCAGATCCGCTTCCGGGATTTCTATCCTGGCAATGGAACCGTGGTCCCGAACGCGGCACGCACCGAAACCGAGTTCCAAAAGAACGGACTCCAAGGCGTCGATCCGTCTCAATGCGTCGATGTGAAGCGCCCGGCCGTAAGGAATTCGGCTGGCCAGGCAGGCCATTGCCGGTTTGTTCCATGTCGGCAATCCCATCTGTCGTGACAATTCCCGGATATCTTCCTTTCCGAGTCCGGCATCGATTAATGGCGCGAGAATGCCCATTTCCCGGGCGGCCTCAAACCCCGGCCGAATGTCGCCCAGATCGTCCACATTGGCGCCGTGGGCAATACATTGCAAACCGCGATCGTCGGCAATATCCTTCAGTCGATGAAACAGATGTTTTTTGCAGATGTAGCATCGATCCGGCATGTTTGCCAGAAACTCCGGAATCTGCATTTCATCGGTTTGTATAATGACATGGGCAACGCCCAGCCGTTTCGCCAATTGTTTCGCCCCTTTTTCTTCCCGGGGAGGGTGCACGGGAGAAACCGATGTGACCGCAACGACGCGGTCTCGGAGCACTTTCGCCGCAACGGCCAGTAGAAAGGAGCTGTCCACGCCCCCGGAAAATGCCACGAGCAACGATTCGCATGTTGCAATGGCTTGCTCCAGGTGCCTTTTTTTTCGATCCAGCATCGTTGATTTCATGATCTTCACTCTTTCGCCACATCCTTCCGGGCGGAGTGCGATGAACGCATGCGTCCTTTTCGGGATAGATCCAACGGCTATTTGCGCAACGCCTGCCGGTGGATGGGCAACGGTTCGATGAGACCCCGAAGCGCGAGATCCGTATACCTGCGCTGCCGTGGCCGTATCTTAAAAACATATTTACAAACCAGACCTGATCCGATATATGATAACAGCTTTGGTTTCTGTAAACCTTCCGTAATATATTCCAAACAGATCATAATTCAAAGGGGTTCGTATGGGAAAGGATAGCTTGATCAAATCGACTTCGAAAAAGTCCGCCGACGAAGAAGAGAAGAAAAAAACACCTAAAAAAGCGGCTGCCGCAAAAAAAACTTCTGCAAAGGCCAAATCTGCGACAGCCAAGAAAACGACCAAAGCCAAAAAGGCCGGCACATCAAAGGCCGCGCCAAAAGCGAAGAAGGCCGCCAAGACAAAAGCGGACTCCAAAACCAAAGCGACCGCCAAAAAGAAGGCCGCCCCGAAAGCAAAAAAGGCCGCCGCTCCCAAAGCCAAAAAAGTAGTGAAAAAGACCGCCAAGGCCAAACCCAAAAAAGCGGCTCCCAAGAAAAAAGCGTTGACCGTCAAGGAGCTGATATTCAAGCAATTTACAGCTCCCAAACCGGATAAATTATATACGCCGAGCCCACCGGATGCGGCTCCCAAAGCGGTCGCCGCCCCGCCCTATTTTGCGGCTACCAGTGAGGCCGAACTCAAGCGACTGCAAGGCATACAATTCCGGAAATTCAGTGCTGCGGATCTAAAAACCGCCGCAGAAAAGGCTGACGTCAAAAAAACCGCTGCCGAAAAAGCCACTGCTGAAAAGGCCGCTGCTGAAAAGGCCACTGCCGAAAAAGCCGCTGCTGAAAAGGCCGCTGCCGAAAAGGCCGCTGCCGAAAAGGCCGCCCAGGAAGCGATCAAAGTGGAACCGGAAGTGGCGGTATCCTATGACCAGCCCCCGGCGGCCGCAGCGCCACCCGACCCCATGGCCAAAATGTTCAAGTACGGTATCGCCGGATTTGCGGCGATCATCCTACTGCTAATCGCCACGAGTATGATGAACACCGGAAATTATTACATCAAAGCGGTCAACGGAAGCCTGGAGATCTGGCAGGGACAGTTCTCTCCCATGGGTCAGGTTCGACTCATCGTTCTTTCGGGTATGGAAGCCCCTGAACCCATCAAAGAAGTCTACTCCAAGAATGACGTATATCCGCTGGTATTCAATTTCTACGTGGCCAAAGCCGACGAACTGCTCGCCATGCCGGGAATGCCGGATTACGAGGGTATTCGAGACTATCTGAAGAAAGCTCAGAAGTACGCGGCGACACCGGAATTGCGGGCGGCCGTCTACTCCCGGCTGGACAGTATCGAATTCATGACGTTGATGATCAAAACCAATGTTGCGGTACAAAAACGGACGCTTGACAGTCTCGAGGAAGCCCTGGGGTATCTCAAAGAGACACGAGCACTGGAACTCGATGAAGAGCAGGCCGCGCTGGTTACCAGCAAAACCGCAACTGTTGAAAAATTGATCGATGAACTTAAAGCCCAGGAGGCCGCAAAAGCCGAAGCCGAGGCGGCGGCCGAAAAATAGCCGCCCCGCAGTTCCACGGAATTATCAGAGCGAATGGTCGAGGTGCCGGCCATTCGCTCTTTTTGTCCGGATTCATCGATCCCAATACGCCTCGACCCCTTGAGGATGTTTTGCGAACTCTTGGGCTCATGGCAAGGACCTGATCCATGATCACACGTCGGCTGCTCATCATTGCCCCAGCAGTAATTATCCTGGTTCTTCTCCAGTCCTACTTCTGGGTCCCGACATTCGAACAGCAGACCCGGGGCAATCCCAGCCGGCTTATTGAATTCATCACCGCTTCCTCCGGCGATGCCAGTATTTTGAATCCTATCCTGTCAGCGGATACCGCCAGCAGCCAGATCAACTCCCAGGTATTCGATTCCCTGATCGATCGAGACAAGGAACTCCGCTTCCGTGGCCGCCTGGCGCTGTCCTGGGACATTTACGAAGAAGCGTTTATCCACATCAACCCCATCGCAATGATACCCGGATCGATATCCAATGACCCGGAGTCGGTGTCCGAATTGATCCAAACGGCGAAGAACCACCCCGGTCAGTGGCCCGAGGCGGTGGCCGAATCCCTTGAAAACATCCGGACCATTGCGGTCCTGCCGGCCCGAAAATTTGTGGCAACATACTCCCTCAAAGAGCCCACAGGAGAAAAGCCAATCGAGGTCCGGGTATCGGCGCCGGCCCGGATCCAGCTGACGTTGAACCGGGTGGATCAGGACTTGTTCGATAACCTGACATCTGTACTGGGCACCGGTTATTTTACCTCCTTTCCGAACCACACCTTCGTATCCACGGAGGCGGACCTGGCGCCGGACCAGTTTTCAACCCTGGCTCAAACCATGGTGCCGGCCGCGGAACATAATCCGATTATTGTCTTTCACTTGAGACCGGGTGTCCGATTTCATGATGGACACATCTTTGATGCCGGGGATGTGAAATTCACCTACGAAGCGATCATGAATCCCAAGAATCTGTCTCCCCGTATCGCCGACTACGAGCCGGTCAAGGCTGTCGAGGTCATAAATCCACTCACCGTCAAGATCGTTTACAAACGCTTGCACTCGCCGGCCATGAGCACATGGGGCATGGGAATTCTACCGGAGCACCGGTTGAATCCGGAAGCCCTTCGAGAGGAAGCCAAAAAACTCGGCAAAGACCCGAAAAATTTTTCACTGCGTCAGAGCCGTTTCGGTCGCAATCCCGTCGGGTGCGGCCCGTTTACGTTTGTTTCCTGGAAGTCGGACCAGTATGTCCGGCTATCCCGTTTTGATGACTACTGGGAGGGCCCCCCAAACTACACGCAATACATCGTTCGAATTATCCCGCCGCCGTTGACCCAGGAGATGGAATTCTATGCCGGCACCATCGACAACTATCTGGTTCAGCCCCACCAGGTGGACCGCCTTTCAATAGATCCACGTTTCCAGAGTTTCTCAGGGACTTCCTTTGGATATACCTACATCGGGTACAATATGCGACGGGAACCCTTTAACGATCCACGGGTCCGGAGAGCACTGGGGATGGCCATCGACGCGGAAAAAATCACCCGTTACGTTCTTCATGGACAGGGGGAACGGATCACCGGACCGTTTGTCAAACAGACCGACTTCTATGATCACAATATCCCACCCCTGCCCTACGATCCCGAGGGGGCACTAAAACTTCTCGAATCCGCCGGCTGGCGGCGGAACAACTCGGGCTGGCTGGAAAAAGACGGCAAACGTCTGGCGTTTACACTGATCACCAATAGCGGCAATCCGCTTCGACAGGCGATCCTCGCCGTTGCCCAGGATGCCTGGAAAAAAATCGGCGTCGATGTTCGGACCGACCTTCTGGAATGGTCGGTATTCATCCAGGAACGGGTCAACAAACTCGATTTCGATGCCCTGATACTGGGCTGGCAAATGGGGATCGATCCCGACCTCTTCCAAATTTGGCATTCGAGCCAGACCGGGCCTTATCAACTCAATTTCGTTGGATTCCAAAACAAAGAGGCGGATGACCTGATTATTAAAATCCGGCAGGAATACGACCACGACAAACAGGTTGCCTATTCCCACCGACTGCATCGCATCATTGCTGATGCTCAGCCCTACAACTTTCTCTATGTCCGGAAATGGACGGCAGTGCTGGATGAACGGATCGTCATCCAGGAAAAGGGGGCGGACGGAATTCCGGTTTATCGTAGGATAACGCCGACCAAAACCGGTGATTACGCCTTTGATTTCAATAAATGGATTAAGCTTCCCAGAGCGCCGGTGTTCGCCCAAGATGGCTAATACCGTACTTGGATTGAACCCGGAAGACCGTCAATTGGTTGTCTTCGTGGTGCCTCGTCTGCACTCTGGGAACGGGAACAATCTCATATGATTTCCTTTATCGGTCGCAGTGCCATACAGAAACTTGTGACACTCTTCTTTGTGTCCATCGTTTCGTTTCTCATCATCCACCTGGCGCCGGGAAAACCGAGCCAGGTGGATCCGATGAACCCCAAATTCACGCCGGAAATGGTGGAGCGGTTTCGCGCGGAATTTCACCTCGACAAACCCCTGTATGTACAATACGTCTACTTCTACAGGGATCTGTTTACCGGCCGCACCGTCTCCTGGAAAGATAATCAGTCCGTTCTCCTTAAAATCTGGGAGCGGTTTCTGAATAGTCTGCCGCTGTTCATCGTCGGTACCATCCTGACCTGGACCCTGTCGTTTCCCGTGGGCATCCGCTCCGCACTTCAGCGGGGCGGCCTGTATGACCGGAGCGCGACATTCTTCGCCTATCTGCTCATTTCCATCCCTGGATTTTTCTTCGCCTATATTTTGATCATCTTTGTGGTTACCCAGTTCCAGGTGCCGGTCATCGGGATGGAAACCTTCGGCATCGGAAACACATCACCGATCACGCGAGTCATGGACAGGATCTGGCATCTGATGCTTCCCTCGGTACTGGGCGCCGCAGGCGGCATAGCGGTGCTGTCCCGTTACGTCCGAGGTCAGATGCTGGAAGTCGAAGGACAGGATTATGTGCGGACGGCCCGGGCCAAAGGGTTGCCCCCGGACCAGGTCCACTACAAGCATGCCCTGCGAAACGCGCTCCTTCCTTTTGTGACCATGTTCGGACTGATTCTGCCGGGGCTGATTGGGGGATCGGTGATCATCGAATCCATTTTTTCTTGGCCCGGGATGGGTCGCATGGCATACGAGGCGATCCTGGCTCGGGATTATCCGGTCATTCTGACGGTCAATTTTATTTCCGCCGTGCTGGTGTTGATCGGAACCTTCATTTCAGATCTACTCTACTTGATTGTGGATCCGAGGATACGTCTATGAGCGAATCAGAGCGAAGCGCAACGGTATCGTCGGATACCATGATCGACGCTCCAACCGGACCGGCGCGCACCCGGTTCGAGGAGTTTTGGACGCTGTTTCGAAAAAACACCATGGCCGTCAGCGGCCTCGGGATATTTCTTTTGTTCTTCCTGGTTGCCATTGCGGGTCTGCTCATGACCTCTGGAACCCGGCCCTTGATGGACCCCGCCCAGGTGCGACTCCAGGAAAAACTGCGTCCTCCCATGGCCACGCCCAACCTTGAGACGCTCAAACCTGAGGAGACACCGATGCTGGGCGTTTATGTGTTTGGGACGGACAATTTAGGCCGTGACGTCTTTGCCCGCATGCTCCAGGGGGCGTGGGTGTCGTTGACGGTCGGGTTTGTGGCGGTGGGCATTTCCGTGATCATCGGTATATTTCTGGGCGGTATCGCCGGGTATTTCGGTCAGGTGGCCATCCGCCTGGATCACGTTCTTCCGATCATCCTGCTTCCCATCGGCGTCATTGCCTGGATTTCCGGGACTAAAGGTGCCGCGGCAGTTTTGATCGGGCTGGGCTGCGTGGTAGCGCTATCGGGTATCGCGGTACAGCAGGCATGGAAGGATCGTCCGCTCCCTGTGGTATTTAAGCTCCTGCATACACCGATGCTGACCGTGGACACCCTCATCATGCGATTGGTCGACATTATGTTGTGCTTTCCGAGTTTCTTTCTAATTCTCACCGTGGTCGCGTTGCTGCCGGCCAGTCTATATAACATCATGATTGTGATCGGATTGACCAGCTGGATGGGAACCACCCGGTTCGTTCGGGCCGAGTTTCTATCTCTTCGGGAGCAGGATTTCGTCCTTGCGGCCCGGGCCCTGGGCATCCGGACCTATCGGATTATTTTCAGACATATGATGCCGAACGCCATTGCCCCGGTGCTGGT
>Ga0049114_1000205_pt1 | contig 12163 bp, 6 predicted proteins | sample WorMettanBELIZE2_FD_55211 | JGI IMG/M metagenome (GOLD analysis project Ga0049114, IMG submission 55211) | Marine gutless worms symbiont microbial communities from Max Planck institute for Marine Microbiology, Germany - Olavius tantulus BELIZE.2 | ecosystem: Host-associated > Annelida > Digestive... | reverse complement strand
GCCAACTTCGGAAAACTGCAAACAATGGCTTTAGGGTCCTACATACTCAGACCATTGCGTGAGAATACCCTTAAAATGGTGCATAATCCCGTAAAAAAATAACTACGTTCACGGAGCCTGATTCTTTGCCCGAAACAAACGGGACAGGCATCGTTGTCAAGACGGGTACCCTTCCCATGACCGATGAGCGGGAAAAGATACGAGAGCAGATCCGACAGTGCAACTTGCCGCCGGAAACCGAAAAACGGAATCTGGCAGAGCTGGAGGGGTCTGTATCCCACGAGCTGCCTGAAACGGCGCCATCGTCTGGAGTGGCAGGGCTAAAGGGGCCTGCGACGGTTTATGGTCATCACGATCTCCTGTCTCTCCAGGCCATGACCCACCCCCATGGTTCATCGACGACCCATCTTAGCTCCATCGACGAGTTGCTCGAGCGAGACAAACAGCGCGAAGAAGACGGGTTTCCGAGAAAACTACGTTTCGGGCGATTGATCAAGCCCGGCAGAGGGGGTGACGACAAAGTCGTCGTGGTGCCCACCACGGTGGAAGAAAAGTTTTTGCACGATTCGTCAGCCGAATCCGAACAGGGGGAAGGCTCTGCCGGAGGATCCGGAGACGGGGAAGAAGGAGAAGTGATCGGCGAGCAGCCGATTCGGGAACAGGACGCCGGTCCCGGTTCCGGACCCGGTGAAGGTGAGCCCGGCGCTCACGAAATTGAATCGAGCGCTTACGATCTGGGCAAAATTCTCACAGAGCAGTTCGAATTGCCCAATCTGAAAGACAAGGGGAAAAAGCGATCCCTCACCCGTTACACCTATGACTTGACCGATCGCCATCCAGGCTTCGGACAATTTCTGGACAAAAAAGCAACGCTCCGGCAAATCCTGGAAACCAACATCGCCCTTGGAAACGTTCCGGATGTGGACGACATTGATCCGACCCGATTCCTTATCGCGCCCAGGGATAAAATCTACCGGGTCCTGTCCCGGGAAAAGGATTATGAGTCCCAAGCCATGGTTTTTTTCATCCGGGATTACTCTGGATCCATGCATGGGAAACCCACCGAGCTGGTTGTTACTCAGCATGTCTTGATCTACAGCTGGCTGCTGTATCAATACGCCCGCCAGGTGGAAACCCGGTTTATTCTCCACGACACGGCAGCCAAGGAAGTAGAGGATTTTTACACCTACTACAACCTGAGGGTTGCCGGAGGAACCCAAGTGTTTTCCGCCTACCGCATGGTCAATGAAATCGTGGCAACGGAAAACCTGGACCAGGACTACAACATTTACGTTTTTCATGGAACAGATGGTGACGACTGGGATACCGATGGAAGCAAATCCGTGCCCGAGCTTCGACAAATGATGACATACGCCAGCCGGGTCGGTATCACTGTGGCCGAGCATCCTTCCGACGCGGCCAACAAGACGGAAGTGGAGCGATATCTAAAAAAGTCCGAGTTGTTGGATCGGCACCCCAGCCTCATTCGGCTCGATGTCATGGACCTGGAGGCCGACGAACCCCGGTTGATCGAAGGGATCAAAACGCTGATTTCGGAATAAGAGATAGATAATGGGTACTGGGTATTCGGTATTCGCCGCGGATGATAGTTTCAAGAATGGTCGAAGTCCTTTCCAGATACTGAGTACCGAATACCTGATATCGAATATCGAGTAACGGAAAACATGGATCTGGTCAACCAGCATACGAAACGGATCATGGAAGGCTGCAAAGAGCGGGCCCGTGATGCCGGACTCCGCTTTGAAGACGAAACCCTGGAGTATATCGTCACCAATCGGGACCTGCTGGAGTTGTCGCCCAAGATGATGATCCCGACCCTGTACGATTACTGGGTCCATGATGTGGAGGTTCTCAAAGAAAAAGGCAAATACGAGCTCTACCCGAGCAATCCCTACGAAACGGTCATCAATACACGTCCGGCCATATCGTTTTATAATGACAACAATCCGGACTGGATGAATGTGATGATCTTTTACCATGTACTGGCCCACATCGACTTCTTCCAAAACAATCTGTATTTCCGCCATACGTGGGACTACGATTTTACCGGCCAGGCGCTGTCTGACAAGCGGATGATTGCGGGCCTGCGTGCAGAAAGGGGACGATGGGTCGACTATGTGATCGAATTTGCCCGGGGTATTGATAACCTCGTCGGCTATTTCAGCGAACTATCGGCACTGCACCGGCGCCCCCCTCCGGATCAGTCACCGCGCCTCGACTATTATTTCGACGTTTTCCTCCAGGAGATCAAAAAGGTCAAAGCCAATGACTACCTGAAGGAGATCCAGCGATATAACGACTGCATCAGAGAATCCGGCGACCCGGGCGAACGAGTGTTCTTCTCCGAAACCACCCGAAAGTATCCGGAGTTTGAGGCACTTTATCAGAAAAGCCGTGAGGTAAAAGAAAAGCCGGCCGCAGATCTGCTCCAGTTCATCTGGGACAATTCCGATTTCCTCAACAAGGAAGAAAATCTATGGATGAAATCGGTACTCCGGATGGTCCGAGGTACGTCTCTCTTTTTCCAGCCCCAGATTCGAACCAAAATTATGAATGAAGGTTGGGCCAGCTACTGGCATGAAACCCTGTTCTTGCTGGACGATCGCATTCACGGACACGAAGTCGATTATGCCCGGGTCAACGCGGGTGTGACGGCCATGCCCCGGGTAGGATTAAATCCCTATGCCCTGGGCATGCGTCTCTTTCAATATATCGAAGAGATGGCGAACGAAGGACGGTTCAGTTTCGAATACCGCTCACTACTGGATGTCGATCAACGGAAAAGTTACGATGCAAAGGCGGGCGACGGAAAACAGGCCATCTTTTCCATCAGGGAAAACTTCGGCGATTTCACGTTTATCCAGACATTCCTGGACCAGGACTTTGTGGATCGCAATAAGCTTTTTGTGGCCGGCAGACGCATGAATCAGGATCGGATGGTCTGGGAATACTATGTCAGAAGTCGAAAAGCGGCGGATTACCGAAAGATGGTCATCGACGCATTGTACCATCCACCCCGTATTGATATTTCCACCCAGAATGACGGTTCCAAAACGCTGTACCTCAACCATCGGTTTGAAGGAAAGCCGCTGGTTCGGGATTTTATCCAAAACACCATGATCGGAATCGAATTCCTGTGGGGAAACTCGGTAAAACTGGAAACCAGCGAACGGATTCCATCTGCGCCCACTAAGGAGGCATCCACGCCCGGGGCCCCTCCCAAAACCGGTGATGATGGGGCCTGGGAGCGGGTTGTATATACCATAGACAACAAGAAGCTCAGCCGCGAGGTGATCAAAGGGTGATATTGGTATTAGGTAGTGGGTATCGGGTATTCGATCTCGAAGCCGGGTTGACAATTCAGTGGAGAATGATTCGTCTACCGAATACCAAATACCTGATACCTAATTTTTAAAGGCCCGCGAACCCTTAGAAGAGCTCACGACAAGCGGGGCAACGGGCTAACGGATTAGCCCTCAAACAGGTTTATCATGCTGAACATCAAACGCGCACTCGATCATCTGGATGAACGCTTAAGTCACTTTGAGCAGCGACGCACGATTGACTACGAAACATTTCTGACATTGCTGGTTCTCCATCCCGACGTGGTCATACGGAATGTGTTTCAGGTGTTTCACGACATGTTCGAAACCCATGTCGGTCGAGGCACCGACGAATATCCGGACGATCCGGAATCGATCCAATTCGTAAAGTATGACACTGGACAGCTTTTTGTGGAGGGATCGGACAATCCCTTTTTCGCTGACCGTTTATTTGCCAATCGGCTGATCAAACACGTCGAGGCGCTTAAGCGGGGTGCCCAGCAAAACAAGATCTACATTTTCGACGGCCCACCGGGATGCGGAAAGAGTACATTTCTAAATAATTTGCTGAAAAAATTCGAAGAGTACGCCAATTCCAAGGAGGGATGCCGGTTCGAAACCGTATGGCGGATCGAAAAAAAGGCTGTCGCCGATGCCACGAGCCAGGATAATGCCCCATGGTTTGAAAAACTTGCAAAAATGCTCGAAAAACCGGAAACCCCGCAGGAAGGATATGTCAAAGAGGGAGATTTCGTGGATGCAGAGGAGGTCCTGGAAGATTTCCCTATCGAATCTTCGGACAATCTCTTTGCCGGGGGGTGTATCGAGGTGCCCTGTCCGAGCCATGATCACCCCATCCTTATGATTCCAAAGAGCTACCGCCGGGAATTTTTCGACGATCTCTTGGAAAACCAAGAATTTAAATGGAAGCTGTTTACCGAAAAAGAGTACGATTGGGTCTTTAAGGATAACCCCTGTACCATCTGTTCATCCCTTTATGACGCGCTCCTGGATAAGTTAAAAAGCCCCCGCCGCGTGTATCAGAGGATTATGGCCAGACCCTATCAGTTCAAGCGCCGTCTGGGAGAAGGCATCAGCGTCTTCAATCCTGGGGACCGGCCTCCCAAGCAGCATGTGTTAAGCAACCCGATGCTCCAGGGGCGGATCAATGCGGCTCTGGAAGACAGCAATCTGGTGCGATATTTATTTTCCCGATATGCCCGCACCAACAACGGCATATATGCCCTGATGGACATAAAGTCCCACAATACCGAGCGGTTGATCGAACTTCACAACATCATCAGCGAGGGGGTTCACAAGGTAGAAGACATCGAAGAGAATGTCGATTCTCTGTTTTTCGCTCTGATGAACCCGGAAGATAAAAAGAACATTCAGAATATTCAGTCTTTTTCCGACCGCATCGAATATATTCGTATCCCCTACGTGCTGGATCTCAACACCGAAGTCGAGATTTATCGGAATATCTTCGGCAGACGCATCGATGATCATTTTCTACCGAGAGTGCTTCACAATTTCGCCCGGGTCATTATTTCATCCCGTCTCAGGATAAAATCCAACGCCATGCTCGAGTGGATTGAGCAACCCGAGAAATATCGACTGTACTGCGATGAAAATCTGCAGCTTCTCAAGATGGAAATTTACACCGGCTATATTCCGGAATGGCTCGGTGAGGATGGCCGGAAACGATTCACGGCAAAACGACGCCGCAAGATCATCGCCGAATCCGAGTTTGAAGGAGACAAGGGATTTTCAGGCCGGGATTCCATCAAAATTTTTAATGATTTCTTTTCAGCCTATGCCACCGAGGATCGCCTGATCAGCATGTCCACGCTGTGCAATTTCTTTGGGAAGGTTCGAAAGGATCTCAACGAAATGATCCCAAGCAACTTTCTCGAATCCCTGCACCGGATGTATGATTACAGTATTCTGCAGGAAGTCAAAGAGGCGCTCTATTACTTTAACGAGGAACAGATCGCCCGGGATCTGAAAAATTACCTGTTTGCCCTCAACTTCGAGCTCGGTTCCGAGGAAACCTGCACATTCACGGGAGACCGTCTGGAAATTACGGAAGAGTTTTTATCGGGGATCGAAAACCGGCTCCTCACTGCGTCCGCCGATGATGCGTCCCGCGCAGCGTTTCGGAAAGACACCCAGAAGGCCTACACCACCAAAACCCTGACCCAGGAGATCATGATAGACGGACGGGACATCGAAGAGACGGAGCTTTATGGTTTACTCCACGAAAGATATGCCCACAACATCAAGGAAAAGGCCCTGGACCCCTTCCTGGAAAATGAAAACTTCCGGCGAGCCATCAAAGATTACAGCACGGACGAATTTAAAACCTATGATCGACGCATCCGGGATGATGTGACCTTCCTGATTAACAATCTGATCGAAAAATACAGATACACCGAGCAGGGGGCCCGTGAGGTATGTATCTACGTCATCGACCAGGATCTGGCGCGGAGGTATGAGAAAACCTAACCCGAAAATCACCAAGCTATTTCGGGGTTCGCCGGTGTTCTGCTCCTTCTACCAGTCAATACGGTCTGTGTCTGCCCGGTGGTCCCCACCCGCCATACGTCTCATCCCCTATTTCCTGATTGACTTGAATCCGGCACCACCATAATATCACGGGAATCCATCACATCCACATCCGCAGCTTCCATGGACAACCAGGACAAAAAGACCGCCATCAAACACCGCCGCTGGGTCTTCGTCATCTGCCTGGCCGTTTTTTTGATCGGCATGTGGCAACTGTTTACAAACAGTTACCGGGAAGAAGAAAAAGAACTCCGCCGCCGGTTCCGGGAAACCGTAAAGGAAACCTTCCCCGAGCAGACCGCAAAATTTTCCACCACGTTCGGATTGTCTGTCTTCAAAATACCGGGGGTCGAATCAAGGCCGATGTCTTCGGACCGACACTCCGTTGTTTTGATCCATGGTCTCGACGATCCCGGAAAAGTATGGAGAAGTCTGGCGCCAGCGTTTGTCAAATCGGATTTTAATGTATGGCGGATGGAGTATCCCAACGACCAGCCCGTCGTCGAATCAGCCCAGCTGTTTTTCCGAGAGCTGAAAACGTTAAGGCAGCAGGGCATCGACAGCATATCGATCGTGGGCCACAGCATGGGCGGGTTGGTGTCCAGGGAAATGCTGACCAATCCGGCCATTGGCTACAAAACAGTTTTAAAAAAGGGGGAGGTCCCTGGATTCGGCTCACTCATTATGGTGAGAACCCCGAATCACGGCTCCCAAATGGCAAGATTCCGGGTATTCAGTGAATTGCGCGATCAACTGGCAAGGATCACAAAGGGCGAATCCACCTGGTTAAGCGTGATTTTCGACGGGGCCGGCGAGGCCAAGATCGACCTGCTGCCCGAAAGCCGGTTTTTGACGGAGCTGAATGCCCGGCCCCATCCCCAGGGAGTGGATATGCTGGTCATCGCCGGCATCACCAGTCCCTGGACCGAAAATGATATTCAACGCTGGATCGGAAACCTGCGCAAGAACGTACCGGAAGACTTTCATGGACGCATCGATGGGCTGAGCAAAGATACGATCGCCATGACCCATGGCTTGGGGGACGGCCTGGTGACGGTCGACTCCGCCCGACTGGAAGGAGTTCCTCTGCGGACCGTGGAAGGCACGCACCTGACGATCATCCGAAATCTGACCGAAGATAGCCGTCGCATCCCCCCGGCGGTGCCGATTATTTTAACCCATCTGAAAAACCAACAGATGTAACCGGAAAAAAATTGGGGCGCACACCGTCAAGGATGCCGCCCCAATTTGTTCAGAAACGTTTGTCGCAAACGGCTACTGTCGCGTACCGGGTTCATTACGAAAGCCCGTGGGGGTTCTGCGGGGTCTTCGCTGCTCCGGCGGCGGTCCGGTGTCCATTTCCCCAGCATCTGAACCATCACCGGCTATGATTTCCTCCAAAGACGCATCGGATGCATAAACCTGGTCCGCCAGTTCACAGGCATCCTTTTTTCCGACAGATACATCGGTGAAAAACGCGGCAATGCCGATGGGCCCCAATGCCGCGAATCCAAAAAATTTTCCGAAAGTCAGAAACGTTCGGCCGGGGTCGATAACCAGGGATGGATCCGCCAGGGTGCCCCCCAATCGGAACGGTTGGGACAAACGCCTGAGACTGACGGTGACCCCATAGGTCTGTTTTGGCGATGGCCGTATGCCCATATTCAGGCCTTCGGTCTTCAGATTGACCGTGCCGGCACTGATCAGGGTGATTTGATCGGTGTCGAGCAGCACTTTCACATCGGCCACTCCGTCCGTGATGGTGACGGTGGTCACCAAACAGTTGATGGGGGTATACTGAGTGCGGGCCTGAAAGGGATTGATGAGCTGGAGAATACCGCTGCCCATATATCGCTCCAAGGCTTCGAGCGATCGGCTCACCACACGCCCATCTTTGAGTCCGGTGCGAATCTCACCGTTCAGCCCCGCCATGAAAACGGCCATGGATTCTCCTGATCCGTTTAGACGAAGATCCACATCCAGTTTCCCCTCCACAGAACCTTCCCTTTCCAGCTCCTTCAATTTGGATCCGATGTCGAGTTGATCCAGACGCACCGTGATTTTCAAAACCGGGGGCGTATCCCCAGCGTTTAGATCAAAGACAATCTCCCCGTTGCCCTCACCGATCCGAAAGGTAAATGGAGTGATCCGTAAATGCCCGTTATCCGTACGGGTATGGATCTCCACATCCTCCATCACAAAATTATGTAGCAGGATCTGCTGATTTCGGAATCGGAGGTCTGTGTCGATCCAGTTGAGTCCTTTTAAGTTCCAGGGCTGACTCGAGAACACCTTGGCTTTGGCCGCATTGGGCTTAGATGCGGGGTCATCGGGTTTGCTTGTCGGGACCGACCATGTAAACAGCGGGCGGAGGTCCCATTTGTTCGAGGCAAGTTCGGCACTGACTTTTGGACGCTCTCCGGACACATCCAATTCTACCCAGCCCGTGTGTTCGCTCTCCCCCCAAATCGCTTTAAGAGAGGATGTCCGATATACGTTCGGGGCGGTATCGACAAAACGGCCGGAAAGGGTCAAGGCCCCCTGGAGGGATAGTTTTTTTCCACCCAGCTTTTCAAAATTGCCCAAGTCATTGGACCGGGCCACAAACTCGAGGTCCATACCTCTCGGCACCAGGGGCTCTTTAACCTTCCCTGTGATGGCGATGGCCACCAGGTCCTCTCTTCCGAATTTCACATCCAGATCTTTGAATATGAATTTGTCGTCCTTGCCGACCATCCGAACGGTCAGCTTAAGGGGCCCCAGGTCCGGTATGCCGCGCATGGATTCCAGGGCCTCAACGGTAACCGGGGCCAATGTGGTCTTTTTTGCTTCCACATCAATATCGACCACCGGTGAACTCTGTTTGAGATCGATGTCCACCCGACCACGAATGTGATTTTCGCCAATAATAAATGATACATCCCCCACGCGATAATTCCGGGCCTCCGGGTCCGTCAGCCGGCCCGAGAGATTGTATCCGCCCTCCAGGGGCACGGCCTGTCCCACCAATTTATTGAGCTCGGCCGCATTGTCTCCCTGTATGGAAAACTGCAGATCCATGCCGCGCCGGGCCATCAGATCTCTCACCGACCCGTTTACGGAAATTTTGGCCAGCTGTTCGCGACCGAGATCCAGAGCCAACCGGTCAAGGGCCATGCGATGGACCGGTCCGGATATTTCGGTCTGGAAGCCGATCGGTCCAAAATCGGTGAGTCCCTTTAGATGGGCGACACGGTCTTTGCCCGGAACCGCAAAAGGCGCCAGGCTGAGTTGCCGGCTGGAGATGTCAACGGATAGTTTCGGTTGGTTCCCGGCAAGTTGGACATCCAGCCGGCCCTGCAACTTGTTTTCTCCGATGTCGATACCCAGATCGTTGATGGCGTATGTGTCCACTGCCGAATCCGCGATACGGCCGGAGAACCTGAAAGCCCCGTGGACAGGCATGGGACCGCCATAAAATTGACCCAAACGACCGATGTCCGTGCCATCGGCCTTGAAGGTCAGATCGACGTCCTGCAGCGTGTTCAGCTTGGCAATGGATCCCGAAATCTCAAGATGCATAAACTGGGTGTTGCCCGATTGAATGTTCAGGGTTTCCATGGAAAGGCTGCCGGCAAAACCGGCCAGGTGGGCCTCCATTTGAAAGGGATCCATCCTGTCCAACGCTTTCACCCATGGCTTGTCCGCAAATTCTCCGGGTATAATGCTCGAGGCATCCAAATCCCGGGAGGAAAGCGTTGACCGCACATGGGGCACGTCTCCCCTGAGATCCAAATCGATCGATCCGTCGAATGTATTTTCGCCAATGGAAACCTGAAGGTTGGGAAATTGAAGCTGCTTGGGTTCCGGAATGATGGCCTTTCCCCGGGCTCTAAAAGCGCCGCGAAGCGGCACCGGCCGGCCAAAGACCCGTGACAGATTTGCCAGATCCCGGCCATGCAACCGAAAATTGAGATCGACCCCACTGAGTTTCAACAGATCATGGATAGCGCCCTCCAAACTCACCTGGGCGACATCTTCAGTCCCAAAGGTGACATCGAGCTTGGGCATGGCCATGGTGTCGACCGGTCCGGTGATCTGTGCATCCAGCGTGAAGGGCCACAATCCGAATTTTTCTGAGGACAGTTTGGCCGTTAAGAGGGGAATTTTTTTGGCCAAGGTGAGCTGCACCTGCCCGACAATTTCATGGTCGGCAATCACTATTCGCAATTTATCGGCGGAGTAAAAGCCGGGTTTGGGATCGGAGATGCCGGCGGTAAGTCGAAACGGACCAGGTATGGGGAGTGGCGGAAGGCCAAACTGTGTCAAATTGGCAACATCCTGACCCGTTGCCGTGAGTTCCAGTGCAATTTCCTGAAGTGCCATCAGATCGCGAATACGACCGGCGATTGCCACCTTTGCCAGTTCCTCTCCGCCGACAGTCGCATTCAGGATGTGCAGGGCCGGTTTTCCATCCGAGTCGGTCACCCTGGCCGTCAATCGATAGGGGCCAAACTCCGGAGCATCGGGCCAGCCGGCGTAACGGGCGATTTCCGCTGTGGAGGGGCCATTGCCCACGATATTAAAGGTAAACCCTTTGAGGGCGAGTGGATCTTGCAACGTACCCCGGATGAAGGCCGTTGCCCCGCCCGAAATCAGCGTAAGATCCGTTGATAGCACAGTTTTAGGATCGATCCACGCCCAGATCGGTCCAAAGGTTCCGTTGACGGTCAGCGGAATTTTTTGCACCGCCCCGCTGGCTTCTACATGCAGCGGTTTGTTCAATCCTGGGATTTTCGCGCGGCCGCTCTCGATCCGAGCGTTCAGATCCACGTCCCAAACCTTGTCGATGTACACGAAACGACCGTTTTCAACGGTCAGATCCTTTACAATGAATGTCGGCACGCGTGACGGATCGGTTCCGCCTTCCGGTAGGGTCGTCGGCTCGAGGGTTTCAAATTCGAGATTGCCAACGTTGGCTTCGTTAAATTCCAGAAGAAAGTCGGGTTCCACGAGATGAATCCGCTTGAACACAAGATCTCCCAGGATCAGGGGCCACACTTTGATTTGAAGGTCGATGCGTGTTGCCTCAAGCAGGTCCGGCCGAGATCCCCATGGCGCATTTTGAAAGCGGACGCTCCCAAAGGAGATAGAGGGCGGCAGGCCGAAACCGACATCGATTTGGCCGGCGATGACCAGGTCCCGACCTGTGGCATCTTTGACCAGAGCTACAATCCGGGGTTTTAATTTGTTGAAATCATAGGTGGCCAGGAAAATAGAGGCTGCCAGGATCACGCCAACTGCCAGCAATGCGGCTGCAGCGAGGACTTTCTTCCAGCGCATAGGTCTCTCTTTAGTTTACAAAAAGGGTTATCGGTCGAATCAACCGGGAAACAGCCATTGTCGAAACACAAAGTATACCGGCGGGAGGAAGATGGCCGGCAACATATTGCCGATTCTCAGCTTTTGGATCTCCAGGATATTAATCCCGATGGCCATGATCAGGACACCCCCCACGGCGGACATTTCATTGATCATGGGAGGAGTCATAAACTGCTTGACAAAGGACGCTCCCAGCGTGATGGCCCCCTGGTACAACAGGACGGAAAGCGCGGAAAACAGCACCCCCACTCCCAGGGTGGACGCAAAAATAATGGCGGTGACGCCATCCAGGACCGATTTGGCGAACAGGGTCTGATGGTTGCCGGCAAGCCCGCTCTCCAGCGAGCCGACAATGGCCATGGCGCCGACACAGTAAACAAGGCTGGCTGTGACAAACCCATGGGTAAATCCATCACCGCCCTGCCGAAACAGACCACCGAGCCGATTACCCATGGTTTCCAGTCGATCTTCGACCCGTAGCAGTTCGCCGACCAGGCTGCCCACAGCCAGGCTGATAATCAGGAGCAACAGCTCTTGCGTTTTCAGGCCGCCTGTCAGACCAATCAGGATCACAGACAAACCGATGGCCTGCATGATCGTCCGATTGGTCTTCTCGGGAATACCACCCCTGAACATAAGCCCGATTAAACTCCCTGCAATAATCGCCGCCGTGTTCACCACCGTGCCCAGCATAGGTGCTCCTTGTGAAAAATTCGAAATCCGAAGCTCGAAACTCGAAACAAACTCATAAAACCGAATGACCAAAAACTACAAGCTGCCTGAAACATTTTTATTTCCTGCATTCAATGTTTAAGTGCAACACTCGGCCTTAAAGACTTCCGCCGGTGTTTTGAATTTCAAGCATTTTCTTGGCCGGTTGTTAAGCCAGT
>Ga0049114_1000203_pt1 | contig 12278 bp, 14 predicted proteins | sample WorMettanBELIZE2_FD_55211 | JGI IMG/M metagenome (GOLD analysis project Ga0049114, IMG submission 55211) | Marine gutless worms symbiont microbial communities from Max Planck institute for Marine Microbiology, Germany - Olavius tantulus BELIZE.2 | ecosystem: Host-associated > Annelida >... | reverse complement strand
TCGATATTCATGGTATCTTCTCCTTTCTGGGAGAAGACCCTACACCACCACTTTGACAGATCCGGTCATTTTGGCCTTAAATTGGTACATAGTCCCGAAACATTATGGTTACCGAAAACACAAAAAATCTGAAGGCCCTCAGGGCCAGGATGAGAAGCGCGGCCGATCGTTCCCGGGAGAATGATTCCGACGGGCGTTCGTCGAGTTTGTCTGTCCGCCTCGGCGTGCTGCTGGGACTGACCCTTATTTTTACCCTGGTCCTCACTCCCAGTCTTGTAACGACCCAGAAGACATATCACCTCGGTGACGTTGCCGAGAGGGATATCAAAGCGGCCCAGGATTTTTTCATTGAAGATAAGGCCGCCACGGATGCCAATCGCCGCCGCGCCGTGGAAGCGGTCCTGACCGTCTACGACTATGATGCCGCCCTGTCTGGAAAGGTGACCAGCACCGTGGACGCAGCCTTTTCAGACATGCGCACCCTGATCGAAAACTTCTCCAATGCGGAAAATCAGCCGAATCCCGGCCAAGAGGGTACCGAGTTGGAAAAGCCCGCCCTCCGTGACCAGATATGGGCCCAGAAGGACGCTTTTGAAGCCAAACTCGGCATCGATGTGAGCAAAGGGGCCTATAGAATTCTCGAAAAGGAAAAATTTGCGTCGGATATCTCCCACAAGATTGTCAGCATTTTGTCCACCATCATGGACAATGGCGTGGTGGCCAATAAGGAGGTCCTCCTACGGGAATCCGACACGGGCATCACCTTGCGGGAGGTCGGTACCAAAACCGAGCGGGAGGTAAAGAACCTGAGGCAGTTTTACGGGCTCGACCAGGCCAAGACTATGGTGCGCATTGTTGGACAGCCCCTGGTAAAAAATCTCAACTATTCGCTTATCAATCTGATCGTCGACTTCTCCCAGCGGCTCGTTCAACCGAACATCATCCTCAACAGAAGCGCCACAGAGGAACGTAAAAACCGCGTGGCCAAGGAAGAAAAGCCGGTCATGTATAAGATCAAAGCCGGCGAAATGCTGCTTCGCGAGGGAGAGCGGGTTACCGACGTCCAGCTGATGAAACTCCAGGCCATGCAGGCCAATCAGACAAATAAGCAAGTGGTGACCATCGGCGTCGGCGCCGCGCTGATCCTCATGTGTCTGCTGATCATGACGTACCTCATTTATCTGAGGAACGAGACACGGCCGGGACACGATCAGGACAAAGATCTCATCTTTCTGGCGACGACCCTTATCGTGTTTTTTCTCATGGCCCAGATTTCTATTTTTTTCAGGGAAGCCATTACCCATACGCGTCCCTACGGCCTGTCTCCGGATTCGATTACCTTCGGCCTTCCCCTGGCGGCAGGGGCCATGATCATCTGCCTCTTTACCGGTATCGAGTTGGCCCTGCCATTTGCCCTGGTGTTGGCGACCTGCACCACCATCATCTTTCAAAATCGATTTGATATTTTCCTCTATTTTTTGATCAACGGTGCCATGGCGGCGTTCTGGATACAGAACAGTCGCGACCGGAAATCATTTGTCATGGCGGGGGTCCAGGTCGGACTCCTGAACATCGTTCTCGTCAGCGCTATCGATATATACCTCGGCAATTTCTCCGGCATGAACATCCTCTGGGACTGGGTGTTTGCATTTATCGGCGGCGTGGGTGCCGCTATCGTCACTATCGGGCTTACGCCGCTATTCGAAATCGCCTTCGGCTATACCACCGATGTGCGCCTGATGGAGCTGGGAAACCTGGACAAACCGATTCTTCGGAAATTGATGATCGAGGCGCCCGGCACCTATCATCATTCCGTCGTGGTCGGCTCCATGGTGGAGGCCGCGGCTTCGGAAATCGGGGCCAATCCCCTGATGGCCAAGGTCTGTGGATATTACCATGATATCGGAAAACTTCGTAAGCCGCTGTATTTCATTGAAAATCAGTCCAATGGGAAAAACCCCCATGACAAATTGGCACCGTCCATGTCGAGCCTCATTCTGATTTCCCACATCAAAGACGGCGTGGAAATTGCCAGGGAAAACAAACTGGGCCGAGAAATCATCGATACCATTCGGCAGCATCACGGGACCAGTCAGATCCGATATTTCTATGAGAAGGCCAGACAGCAAAAAGGCGAGGAAACGGTGGATACGGACGGCTACCGATATCCGGGTCCCCGGCCGCAGACCAAGGAAGCCGGCCTGGTCATGCTGGCGGATGTCGTGGAAGCCGCCTCAAGAACCCTTTCCAACCCGACCCCCTCCCGCATCCAGGGGTTGGTGCAGAATCTCATCAATAAGATCTTTTCGGACGGTCAACTGGACAATTGCGAACTGACACTCAAGGACCTGCACAACATCGCCAAAAGCTTCAACAAGATCCTCAATGGTATCCATCACCACCGCATCGAATATGCTGAGAATCTCACCATGGTAAACGGAAAGGAAAAAAATGGAGGTTCAGATCGACAACCGTCAGGATCGACATCCGATATCTCTGACGAAGATACAGGATCAGGCAAAAGCCGTCTTAAGCGCCTTGGGCAGTCCTGACGGTGAACTCTCCATCCTTATCGGTGACAACCCCTACATTGCAGAACTGAACCAAAATTATCTGAATCGTTCGGGACCGACGAATGTCATCGCCTTTCCCATGCAGGAAGGGGAGTTTACCGGGATCACCCCGCAGCTCCTCGGCGATGTGGTCATTTCGGCGGATACCACCATGAAAGAAGCCGGCGATGCCGGTATGACGTTCCAGGAACGCCTGACAGAACTTTTGATCCATGGTATTTTGCATCTGTTCGGATATGATCACGTAACAACCCCGGAAGATGCCAGGATCATGGCGGACAAAAGCCGGGAACTGATGAAAATGCTTGAAAAAGAGGGTTCGTGACAAACAATTCTCTACGGAAAGGTTTTCTAATATGGCCGAACTAGCGGTGAAAATGGATCCAGTCGCCGCCCTGCGGGGCGGACTGACCCGAAAAACACCGGATCCGGTCGCGGCCACGGTAATCGCCGAATTGGCCGGGGCTGACGGCATTGTCGCGCATATCCGGGAAGAGCGCCGACTGATTCAGGAACGGGATGTCCGCCTGCTGAGACAAACGGTCAAAAGCCGTTTCATACTCGAAATGGCTCCGGTTACGGAAATGGTCGGATTTGCCCTGGATGTCAAACCGGATCGGGTAACGCTGGTACCATCGACGGCCAAAATAAAGAGCGCCGAAGGCGGATTCGACCTCGTCGTTCAGCGGGGGCCCGCATTCGACGCCGTGGCGACATTACAGGACGCCGGTATTCCAGTGGGCATCCTGATCGATCCAGATCCGGAACAGGTGAAACTGGCCCACAAAACCGGTGCTATCCGTGTTCAGATTCATACCGGAATACTTCATGAGGCGCGGACCGAGCCGCAACGGGAAAAGGCCCTGGCCAGCATTGGGCATGCCGTCAAGCTGGCCGGCAAGCTTCGCTTGGGTGTTGCCGTCGGTCGCGGTATCGCCCTACGAGCACTCAAATATCTCCGGGGAATCGGGCAGATCCACGAAGTGGTCATTGGACACAGCATCGCTGCCCAGGCGCTACTTGTCGGCATGGACCGGGCGGTCAGAGATGCCGCGGAACTGGTCCATGGACTGTGATGTCCGGTATTAAAGCTTTCACAATGAAGACAACTATCGCTGAATGCGATCTTATAGCATCGAACCACGGAAACCCAAGAAGATGACATACTCGGCGTCGGGATCGCTATCGGTATCGGAATCGAGAGCGTATGCCTATGATCAAAAGCGATACTGATACCGAACCCGATACCGATTCCGAAAAATCGGCTGCATTCAGAAAATCGGCAATCCGTCCACTGGAAACGGAATCCGGCAGTCGGTTTGAAACCCAAAGAGGAATGAAATGTATCTTGTCACTGCCGAAGAGATGCGGGAGATGGACCGACGCACCATCGAATCCTTTGGCATCCCCGGCCAGGTGCTGATGGAGGCCGCGGGCCGGGGAGCCACCCGGTTCTTTCTGGAAACTCTGGCGCCTCGTGGTCGGCGAACCCCCATCGCTGTGGCCGCAGGACGCGGCAATAACGGTGGCGATGGGTTTGTGATGGCCCGATACCTGAGCCAGCTTGGCCACAGCGTCACCGTCTACCTGCTGGCGAAATCCAACACCGTAACAGGAGATGCGGCTTTAAATCTGGCACTGCTTCGGCCGTTGAAGGTCCCCCTAAAGGAATTGCCGGATCCCAAAGCCTTTAAGGCCCACAAGATGGAAATGCGCCATCAGGGGGTTTGGGTCGATGCCATTCTCGGTACCGGCCTCACTTCGGATGTTCGCGATTACTACCGGGATGTCATTGAATTTATCAACGCGCTGAAAAAGCCGGTGTTTTCCGTCGATATCCCATCCGGACTCAGCTCGGAAACCGGCCAACCCTGTGGTATCAGCATTCAGGCCGACGCAACGGCGACCTTTGCATTCCCCAAGATCGGACACCTTCTCTACCCCGGCGCAGCGCTAACCGGGAGCCTGAAGGTCGTGGATATCGGCATACCCCCCGACATCGCATCGGCCATTGCCCCGCACCAGGACCTGCTTACGCCGGACCGCATCCGCCGATGGGTTCCGCCCCGGCCTCCGGATGCCCACAAGGGTCACACCGGTCATGTGCTGATCGTGGCCGGAAGTCCGGGAAAAACCGGGGCAGCGGCCATGACGGCCATGTCGGCCGTTCGCACCGGAGCGGGTCTGGTCACGCTGGCGGTCCCCGAGAGCCTGAATCCCATCCTTGAAACCCAGGTTTTGGAGGCAATGACGCTGCCGGTACCGGAAACATCGGACGGCGTTCTTTCCAAAAGCTGTCTGAAGATCCTCCTGGCGCAGATGGCCGATAAAAAATGCCTGGCCCTGGGTCCGGGCATCGGCACCTCCGATAAAACCATCGATCTGGTTCAGGAGCTGCTTCGGAAAGCCACCATTCCGGTTGTGGTGGATGCCGATGGTCTGAACTGCATTGCCGAAGACACCGGTGTGCTGAAACAATTGTCCGTACCCGTCGTTCTCACACCCCATCCCGGGGAAATGTCCAGGCTCAGCGGAGCGACGACAACCGCCATTCAACAGGATCGTATCGGCAGCGCCCGAAAATTTGCCGAGAGTTTCAATGTACATGTGGTGCTGAAAGGGGCCCGCACGGTCATTGCGGATCCGGACGGCCAGGTGTCCGTGAATCCCACCGGTAATGCCGGCATGGCATCCGGAGGTATGGGCGATGTGCTCACCGGCGTGATCGCGGGTCTGGTGGCCCAAGGCGTTTCCCCGGCCGACGCCGCGCGCTGCGGGGCATATCTGCATGGAATGGCGGCCGATGCGTTATCCCTTGACATCGGTCCTGTAGGCTATACGGCCGGCGATGTGATGACCGCCCTGCCGGGCCAGATAACGAGAATCATGGCGTCGCCCCCGGAAACCGCTGATGGGTGGCCTTTGACGGCGGTGTAACATCGGGAGTGCCCCATGCCCAGCGCGTCTTTCAGGATAACCACCCAATCTGTTGAAGAAACCCAATCCCTCGGCCGCCGGATGGGGTCCGGTATCCACACCGGGTGCCTCCTGGCGCTAAGCGGTGATCTGGGCAGCGGAAAGACCACGTTTGTGCAGGGCCTCGCCAATGGACTTGACGTCCCCGGCCACTATATTGTCACCAGCCCCACATTTACGCTGATCAACGAGTATCCGGGCAGACTGCCGCTGTTTCATGTCGACCTGTATCGTATATCCGATGTTGAGGAGATGGAGAACATCGGATTTTTCGATCTTCTCTCCGGAAAGGGTGTTGTGGCGGTGGAGTGGGCGGACCGAGTAATTCACGAGCTGCCCGACGACCGGATCGACATTCGGTTCGAGGTCATCGACGACGTCCGACGCGGCGTGGATATCCGTGTTGGTGGACAGGCCCCAGGTGATCTGGTAAAGAGGCTCAAACAGTGATGGAAAGGGAATAAGAATGGGTCTGTATGTACAAAAATACGGCGGCACATCGGTTGCCGATCTGGACCGGATCCGAAATGTCGCCACACGGGTGTCATCCTACTTTCAGAATGGGGATGACGTTGTCGTGATCCTGTCTGCCATGGCCGGTGTCACCGATAATCTGATCGACATGGCCAAAAGTATATCCGATGCGCCGGACAAACGGGAGCTGGACGTGCTGCTGGCTACCGGAGAGCAGACCACCTCTGCGCTGCTCGCCATGACCCTCAGGGCCATGGGCTACCCGGCGATTTCCCTCCTGGGCTTTCAGGCAGAAGTCATCACGGACTGCCATTTCGGCAATGCGAGAATTCTCGAGGTTGGCGCCCAGCGGATTCGGGATTTTTTAAAACAGCGAAACATTGTCGTGGTGGCCGGATTTCAGGGATGCGACCCCAGAGGCAATATTACCACCCTGGGGCGGGGCGGCTCCGACACTTCCGCCGTTGCCATCGCAGCCGCCCTGGAAGCGGATATATGTGAAATCTACACGGATGTGGACGGAATCTATACTGCCGATCCGAATGTCTGCGACAAAGCGCGGAAGATCAAAGCGATATCCTACGATGAAATGCTGAACATGGCCAGTCTGGGGGCCAAGGTGCTTCAAATCCGTTCCGTCGGATTTGCCAAAAAATTCGACGTCCCGATCCACGTCCGGTCATCGTTCAGCGAAGAGGAGGGAACCATGGTAGTCAGCGAAGAACCCGCGATGGGGACACTTGTTGTGTCGGCGGTCACCCATGACAAAGACCAGGCGCGTATCACGCTGAAGAAAGTCCCGGATCAGCCCGGCATTGCAGCAAAAATATTTTCCCCCATTTCCGAAGGGGGGATTGTCGTTGATATGATCATCCAGAATACCCGATCCGAGGGTCAGACCGATCTTACGTTCACGGTGCCCAGGGCCGATTACAAGCGAGCCCTGGAGATCGAGAAAGGCGTCGCCGAGGAAATAGGCGCAGAAGATGTCTTTGGCGATAAAAAAATCGCCAAGGTATCGGTCATCGGGGTGGGCATGCGGAATCACTCCGGGGTCGCATCGCTGATGTTCAATACCCTTGCCAAGGAGAACATCAACATTATGATGATCAGCACCTCCGAAATTCGGATATCCTGTATTGTAGAAGAAAAATACACGGAACTTGCGGTAAGAGTTCTGCACAGTGCATTTGGGTTGGATCGGGAAGACTAGAAATTGAGCTAAAAGTTAAAAGTGCAAAGCTAAAAGTTGAAAGTTGGAAGCTGAAAGTAAGGAAAAGTTAAAGGCTGAAAGTTGAAAGCGGCAAAGCGATTGCGGTTCGGGAGAATGCAGAGAGACGACCCGAACACGAGGGCACCAAACACAGACGGTTATCAATAATTCCTAAAACTCCTTTTCTTTATCCCGACATTTGGTCGCGGAGACACTGCGCCCCCCATAAAGGATCCATGAAGTCTTTCAAGCCAGACCAGATTCTGTTTATATTACTGCTTGGGGCGGTATTGATGGCTCTCATTGTATATAGGGAGCTCACAGCCTTCTGAACCGGATGCGGCATGAAATCTTTTCAGGTGAAATTTTTTCAGGTGATCCCGTCATGAAATACAGACGATTGGGTCGATCCGGCCTCCAGGTCTCGGAATTATCGTTAGGTACGATGAATTTCGGCGGCCCCACAGACGACAAGGAATCCATCGACACTATCGACAAGGCGCTGGATCACGGGATCAACCTCCTCGCCAGAAGAATCGAGAACGAAATCGTCCCCATGTGTCGCCCTTACGATCTTGGGATCATGAGCTGGTCCCCGCTGGCACAGGGCGTGCTGGCCGGTAGATACCGGGATAAGAAGAACATCCCCGACGGCAGCCGGGGATCACAGAAATCCATCTACGCCGAACGCATCACCGACGCAGGAATTGAAGCGGCGCAACAGATCGATGCGCTATCCCGGCAAAAAGACATACCTTTGCCGTGCGCATGAAAGAAAGGGAGACGAGATGCCCCTTCCTAAATGGTTATCCAACCCGGTTCTCGGATTGCTGGGTGTGGTTCTCAGCGCGCTTGCGTTAGTGTTTGCGCTTTACAGTTATTTCACGGCCCAGACATACCGGGAGCTCAGATATGCCGTTGCGCCGGAACGAGCAAAATTAATTGATTCCAAGAAAGCGTCGGACTTTGAGATTAATTATCAAGGCAAAACCGTCAGATCCGACGTGGCCTCGGCCATCATCACCATTTGGAATGACGGAACAGAAGCCATCCGGCGTGAAAACATCCTTCGGCCTGTCACGATCACTTTGGACAATACAGACCGAATCCTGGAAGCAAAAGCACTGAGGATAAGCAGACCGGCTACAGGGTTTACTTTGGACCCGTCGAAACTGCATGAGGGTACTGTTTTACTGAGTTGGGACATTCTTGATCGAAAGGACGGCGCCGTTATTCAAATCATCTATGAGGGAGGGCCAAAGGAGGGGGTAACGGTCACCGGTGACATTGAAGACAGCCGTCCCATCGCGGAATATTCACTGGAAAGGCCGGCTCGCGGTCCACTCTGGTGGTTTCTCGGCATTACGATGGGCCTTCTGATCATCGGCAACATATATCGAAACGTACGATACCGAAAGAACCTCTACCTCCATCTGGAGATCATCAACTGGGTCTGCCTGCTGACCATTGCTGTCATACTCTTTATTTATCCAAAATTCACAACAATGAAACCGCCGGTGCCTTTCTGACATGGAGCCCTGACACCGATATCGCATCGATCACTTCCCCGAGAAACAAATCAGCCATGAGAAGTAATCACAGATGGCTCTACCCGCTGCTTTTTCCGTGTATGCTCATGCTAGGGGGACTGTCCCCTGCCCTGTCCGATAATGCCGTCCGATGTCAAAATCGTCTGGTGCACATTGGTGACACCACCGCCGAAGTTCTGGAAAAATGCGGAGATCCGGTTTGGAAGGGGGGTTGGGAGGAGGCCCCAAACAGAACAATATCAAGATTTTATGATTATAAAAGGGACCGGTACAAAGCTCCAGAGTCGACGAGAGGGCCGCTTCGGATCGACGTTTGGACCTACGATTTTGGTTCCAATCGCTTTGTCCGATACCTGCATTTTGAAAATGACATCCTCATCCGTATTGAAACCGGAGAAAAAGGCGCCGATTGACACCACCGGTTCTGTGTTTAACGTTCTCTTATATTTCGATCTCAGCAAAAAACACATACCTCCGAGAAATCGGAAGACAGATAACCAAGGGTCCACAAACGGGACCGCTCTTCACTGAATACCGGGTTGCATCAGACCTCGAAACTGTTGATCAACCGGGATGCCTCAGATTCCGGGGGGTATTGCGGTTGTTTGTACTTCTGGTCAACACACCTCATTTCCAGCGATTTCCAGATGCGGTCGAGAAGCAAGAGTTTATTCCGGGGTATCCAATTCAACCCCAATCCTTTCACGGATATTGAGAAAATAAACTCACGCAACCTCCCGTTAGGCACCCTCTTCGATTACGATAAAAACACTGAAGGGAGAGCATCATGTCGAAAACAGCCTTACTCATTGTTGACCTCCAGAAAGACTACTTTCAAGACGGGAAATGGCAGCTTGAAGGCACGGAAGCTGCGGCAGCGAACGCGGAAACCTTACTGAAAAATTTCAGGGCAAAGGGATGGCCGGTGGTGCATAACCGCCACGAATTCCCGACGACGGATGCCCCATTTTTTGTACCGGGCTCCGAAGGGGCACAAGTATACCCATCCCTTAAGGAAGAAGAGGGGAACCGGTTGTCATCAAACACCAGATCAACAGTTTCCGGGACACCCCATTGAAGAGCATGCTGGATGAACTGGGTGTGGACAGCGTCTTAATCTGCGGCGCGATGAGCCACATGTGCGTGGATGCGGTGACCCGTGCCGCAAATGACTTCGGCTACGATTGCGCATTGGCCCATGACGCCTGTGCAACGCGGGATGTAGAGTTCCAGGGGATTACCGTGCCCGCAGGCCAGGTTCATGCGGCATATATGTCGGCCCTTGGTTTTGCCTATGCCAAGGTGGCATCCACCAAAGAACTCCTGACTGAAATCCTTGAGACGTAAGCCCATCCAAAGCGAAAAGAATCTGCAAATGATTGAATAATTGGTCCTTAAGGCCACAGACCATCAGAAAAGGACCAATTGTTGGCAAGCGGGCGCCATCGCCCCGAAGGCTATTTCCCGATGGAGTCCATAACGCGCCGGCTGCTATTCGGGCTTATACCGGATGTATATGGCGTTTCCGGTACTACTCACATCCGGGTCCTTACCGCACAGGGCTCGGATGATCTTCGTCACAACACGCAGCTATCGATATTCGTAAAGGAGTGGATCATGAATAGAATACCGGTTTTTGTTTTTTTGCTTGTGGCTTTCAGCGCCGTGCAGGTGCCAGCCGCTCAGTATTATGTAACTCCGGATGAAGATACGTGTTGGGAACCGCCGAATTGGTGCTTAGAGGTAGACAAAACCAGGTGGCGGGATGATAATTTTCTGGTGAGATATCGCAATATCTGTGAGCATCGGCTCTACGTAAAATATTGTAACCAAAAAAAAGATGGATCATGGTCCTGCGGGTCTACCGGAATCGGTGGAGGTAGAACCAGCACATGGGATACCTATAATGCCTCAGGGCGTTATCACTACAGATTTATCGGTGTGTTGAAGGGCTCCAATGATTGGGTATGCTCGGGGAAGGTTCGAGGCTGGAATGATGATCCAAGATGATGTGAGTTGCATGATGAGAAGTATTGTGCCGGGTCAATAGACCCGGCACAATACGGTTATATCTTGCAAGCGGAAGAGCAGCTGCGAAAACGATCCAGACAATCCTGCTTCCAGGATTCCACGCATGAAACAAAATCCACATCGCATTTTTTCTCACATGCTGATCCACTGTTTTTTTCTTTATTCTCAGCCATACGTCATACCTCCTATTTCGATTGGTTCATTCCGCAGGGTAGCAGCGTCACGTATAAACAGGTCAGGGCCCCGCTATTCTTTTGGAAAGAAATGACCTCTTGTTCCACCGGGTCCTTTTTTGCCAGAAGCCCTAACAAGGTACCTTAATAATGATGCATCGGAATGCAACAAATGAACACCATGTCATTGATGAACACATCATTCCGTTGTACTTCAGAATATCCGACCGGGGTGATGCTAGAAAACCTGCCAGCGAATACGCCTCTTTCAATTGCACATTTTTCTGTGCAGAATGCCCAAAAAACTGTGCGCTTCTTTTTCCCCGTAAAAGATAACCTCCTGATATTCAACTTAAATTCAACTGGCGCGAAGTTTGCTTTCCTGTAATTGGTGCCCTCCCGACATACAGCCTCCCAGAAGAGCCGATATGCAAGAATTTCGTGAATACTTGATTCGCAGGCGGATCACGAGCCCCAAAGCAGTCGATTTCTACCTGTTTTGGGTCAGGCAGTGTCTTAGATTCAGGGGAAAACATCTCGTTGAGAAAGGATGTGATATCAGGACAGTCCAGGAACTGCTCGGTCACAACGATCTTCGCACAACTATGGTGTATACACATGTGGCTTCAAAGAACCGGCTGGGGATCGTCAGTCCCTTGGATTAAAGTGTGCAAATCCAGTTGGACGTAAATATGTCGCCTGCGGTTAAACCCGCATATCTAGCGGCAAAAGCTGCATATTGGAAGTCAGCCTTAAGTATGGGATTTTGGTTGGAGTCGCAACTTGTTGATATCATATAAATTTGATTATATCCGGAATAATTGATAAAATTGTCTCATTTGTTTCACATTGATAAGTTTTCCAAAAACAAGAATGCAATCCAATATTAATGTTAGGGTTAAAAAGTGCATAATTATTCTTACAACTTATCGTTACGGATTTGGCATCCAAGCATTAATCCAGATGATATTACACGCGAGTTAGGTATTCAGCCAAATCGCAGTTGGAAAGCTGGTCGGAAGCGAACCACTCCAAAGGGAACTCCGTTGGAGGGATTTTATCAAGAGAGCTATTGGACCGCAGATCCTTTTCAATTTGGCGAACATTCGTCTACCGAAAATTTGGCTGAAGATTTTTTCATTAACCTTCTTGAGGTTCTGGAGCCAAATAAAGCGTTCCTTAAAAAACTACGGGATTATGCACCATTTTAAGGGTATTCTCACGCAATGGTCTGAGTATGTAGGACCCTAAAGCCATTGTTTGCAGTTTTCCGAAGTTGGCGTCCTGC
>Ga0049114_1000202_pt1 | contig 12426 bp, 4 predicted proteins | sample WorMettanBELIZE2_FD_55211 | JGI IMG/M metagenome (GOLD analysis project Ga0049114, IMG submission 55211) | Marine gutless worms symbiont microbial communities from Max Planck institute for Marine Microbiology, Germany - Olavius tantulus BELIZE.2 | ecosystem: Host-associated > Annelida > Digestive... | reverse complement strand
CTTCTCCTTTCTGGGAGAAGACCCTACACCACCACTTTGACAGATCCGGTCATTTTGGCCTTAAATTGGTACATAGTCCCGTAAATCAATAATCAAGGTTTGACCCTTGTCTTTGCCGGGAAACTTCAGCAGCAATGCCTCACCACTAAGGACACGAAGAAAAATAAGGGACATTCATCTCTTTTCCTTCGTACTGAGATACGACTCGTACCATCAGCTAGCGCTTTTCATATATTCACGTCAGGTACTGGTCTCTAACAGTTCCAGCAGTCGGGGAGTGTTTCGCACCAACACTTGTCATTCCGGGCTTGATCCCCGCTTAAGACGGGATCTGCGACCGGAATCCAGCTTGTTTTAGTGACTCATATCTCTGGATTCCGGATCTCGTCCCGCCTCGCGGAACTGGTCCGGAATGACGGCCTTTGGTGATTGCGGCATAGTCTCCCGGGCTGTAGTGACAAATGGCGGTGTGAATAAATCCCCGTTTGCTTAATTCGTTGATTTTAAAACTGTAATGAACTATATTATGTATAATATGATTCAATTATTGATTCAATTATTGATTCAATATATGATCAGAATGGTGAAATTATGAAATCAATAACGATTCATGGTATAGATCAGCCATTGGTTGATATGATTCAAAGCAGGGCTAAATCCGAAGGATTGAGTGTTAACAAGACCGTAAAAAAATTGCTCGAAGAGGCGCTAGGGGTAAAACCGCGTCCCGTTGACACCTATCTTGAGCAGTTCGAGGAATTCTGCGGTATCTGGTCCGACTCGGATCGAGAGGAATTTGAAAAACACACCGAGTCCCTTAGAAAAATACATCCGGGGGACTGGAAATGACCAAAATACTGATAGACACCAGTGCTTACACGCACTTGCTGTCAGGGGATGAGAGGGTTCTGGATGTGCTTGCCGGAGCAGCAACAGTTTACATGTCCGTGTTTGTGCTGGGAGAGCTCTACGCCGGGTTTTCAGGCGGATCAAAAGAAAAAGAGAACAGAGAGGTTTTAAGGCGTTTCCTCATGAAACCGACGGTAAAAATTTTGAACGCCACCGCCGAGACAGCCGAAGTTTTTGGCGCAGTGAAATCTAATTTAAAGAATGCCGGTAAGCCGATACCGATCAACGATGTCTGGATTGCTGCCCATGGCATGGAGACCGGAGCGGTGGTGGTCACCTATGACGCCCATTTCAGGGAGGTTCCCGGTTTGAGATTGTGGGATGTCGGCCTACGCGAATAATTACTGATCAAAGTTTGAGACCGTTTTTACATAGAAGGGACGGGAGTCGATTCTCGCTGCGTATTATGGCGGGTACGGTGCCCCGCCCTACATGACGTTTTGTAAAGCTTTCGTAGGGCGGGGCACCGTACCCGCCTTTGTTTTTGAATGTCTTTTCGCTGTTCCAATCGGAACTCAATCATGACATTCGATATGATCGGAAATGAACTGTTGTAAATGCGATATTCTCTGATGATCCAGGCTATCCGCTATTCCCCGGCTATGAATTTCTCGGTCATCAGGTAGGCTTCGTCATCGTTGAATTGCTCTGGTGGGCTTTTGTAGAAATAGGCCGAGGGCCCGTTCAATGGACCGCCGTGGCCGCGATCCAGGGCAAGTTTGGCGCAGCGTATGGCATCGATGGCCACACCGGCAGAGTTGGGTGAATCTTCTACCGAAAGCCGCAGTTCGACATGCATCGGCACATCTCCGAACAGTTTTCCTTCCATCCGGATAAAGGCGACTTTGTTGTCTTTCTGCCACGGCACATAATCACTTGGACCGATATGGATATTCTCCTTTTCCAAACGTTGCCCGGCGACAGCCTGTACGGCTTCGGTTTTGGATTTCTTCTTGGATGCCAGGCGCCGACGGTTCAGCATATTCAAAAAGTCGGTATTACCGCCGGTATTCAACTGATATGTCCGTTCCAGTTTGACGCCCCGTTTGCTGAAAAGATCGGTCAACACGCGATGGGTAATCGTGGCCCCCAGTTGCGATTTGATGTCGTCGCCGATGATCGGAATGTTTTTGCTTTTAAACCGCTGTGCCCATTCCGGATCGCTGGCGATAAACACCGGAATATTGTTCACAAAGGCAACCCCGGCTTCCAGGGCACATTCGGCGTAGAACCGCGTGGCTTCTTCAGAACCGACCGGTAGATAATTTATCATGACTTCGGCGCCGGATTCTCTCAATATGGTGACAATTTCTTCCTTGGTCGGTTCCGGGGCATCGGAAAGTATGAAGGTGTTCTCATCGGTGTACCCTTCCATGTGATCGGAAACACCGTCAAGAATTCTCCCCATTTCAACTGTAACTAATGATTGAGGAATATCCGGGCAAAAGACTTTTGTGCAGTTGGGTTTGGAAAATATGGCTTTGCTGACATCCAATCCTACTTTGCGCCGATCAATGTCGAAGGCCGCCACCACTTCGATGTCGAAGGGTTTGTAGCCACCGATATCCCAATGCATCAGGCCAATGGCTTCCTCCGCTTTTTCCCCGCGGTAGTAATGGACCCCCTGTATCAAGGAGCTCGCACAATTTCCGACGCCGATGATGGCCACTTTTATTTTGCCCATGGCGGGTTTTTTATCTCCTGTTTCGAAAGCTGTTTCGATATCGATTGTTGTGGTTGCGGGGGATGTAGGCACAGTAACCGGGGAACCGATGAGCCACTGTCTTTCCTACCACATCTACGGATTTGATCAACACCCAATTAAAATTAAGTAAATATTTACATGAGTTGAGCCTTTTTCAACCTATACCCTACAAATTTTGATGATCTTTCCCACAGATGCGGCACTTGGTGGCGGGGAACCGATTTGATGGAAAAGAAGCGTCAAAATTGTCAAATAGCTGACAAAATCTGTCAGTTTCTTCGTTAACAGCAGCGCTATATCCGTATAAACTATTGAAATAATATAATATGTTTAAATTTCCATCGGTTGGTACGGTCCTTGCTGATTCCTTATATAGGCGGATTGGATTAACTGTCTATTGAGGAAACGTTAAATGTCCGGCTGGCTTACATCGACTGCAGGTAAATTGCTCAAATTCATCGCGCGTGCAGGACAACGAAATTCGAAAAATCGTCCGGAGCGGAAACCTGTCAATTCCACGGGTCCAGACTCTTTCTCGGTAGGGATCCATTTTGAAGCCCTGGAACCCCGGATTCTTCTTTCCGGCAGCGGCGAAGCGGGTCTTGCCGATAATGCGCTCCAGGATAATGCCTCGTTATCCCAGGAGGTCATAGAGGCAGAATCCTTTACCTTCGACCAACCAGCGCAGAGTTCTGCTTCGAATGTGCTGAACACCATTGGTGCTGACGAAGCCGTTTCGGAACTATTCTCAACCTTTCCATCCAACTCCAATCAGGATGGCGCCCCGGATGCGCTCATGGCGACCACCTTTCCCGCCCAGGATACGGACGCCGATGCCACGGATACTCCCTCTACAAGTGAATTGTTAACTCATGATTTGGCAGGGGAAGAGGGCAATACGCTGACGACACTGGATGGTCTGCAGCACGACGCGTCGGAGTCCGGTAAACGCCGTGAACTGGTGCTCGTCGATGCCGGAGTTACCAATTACCAGCCGTTAGTAGACGATCTGCTGGCCAATCCGGACGACAGCCGCGAGATTGACGTATTTGTGCTGGACAGCGAACGCGACGGCATCTCCCAGATCAGCGACGTGATCGCGGAGTACCAGGACCTCGACGCGGTGCATATCGTCTCCCACGGCACGGACCGGGCCGTAAAGCTGGGATCTACCTGGCTCTATGGAAACAACCTGGATGCCCACGAGGCAGAAATATCCGGCTGGAAGGATTCGCTGGCAGACGGCGCGGATCTTCTGTTCTACGGATGTGATCTTGCGGCCGGTGACGAGGGGCGGGTCTTGCTCGCTACTTTCGGCTCGTTGACTGGCGCTGATGTAGCCGCCAGCATCAACGACACCGGCCATTCCGTATACTTCGGCGACTGGGTCCTGGAATACGGGTCGGGCAATATCGAAACTGAGATCGCGTTCAGCAGCGACGTGCAGCAGAACTGGTTCAACCTGATGGCGGTCCTCACCGTGGACACGACGGCTGATGTCCTTGACGGCACCGCCACGTCGATTGGAGCCTTGCTTGCCGACAAGGGCCCGGACGGTCTCATCTCACTTCGCGAAGCCATCATGGCGACCAACGGCACGGTGGGTGCCGACGAAATCATCCTTCCCGGGGGGCCCTCTTACACCCTGAGCATTACCGGCGCCGAAGTCGTTCCTTCAGACACCGGCGACTTGGACATAACAGACAGCCTGACCATCACCGGGGCCGGAGCCCAGACGACCACGATTGATGCAACCGGACTCAACGATCGCGTGTTCCAGGTATTGGCCGGGGCCACGCTCAACATGTCCGGCGTGACGATCACGGGTGGATCTGCCCAGAGCGGTGGAGGGATTCTCAGTCAGGGAACGCTATCTCTAGTCGGTTCGGCGATTGTTTCGAACACGGCGACGGGCGGCGCGGCAACCGGAGGCGGACTGTATATCGGAAACACAGGTCTTGCCACCTTATGCCGGGTGGAAATCAGCGGTAACAATGCAGTCCAGGGGGCCGGGGTTTACATCGATGACTCGGATATCAACACAACGTTCACCAACGTCACGCTTAGCGGCAACATTGCCACCAACGGCGGCGGCGGCATGTACACCGCGAATAAAGCCACGGTCACGGTTATCAACAGCACTGTTGCATTCAATCAAGGCGGGTCCAGCGCGGCCGGCATACGAAATTTCAACGGCGACGTATACCTTCAAAATTCGATTCTTCATAACCCTGGCGGTTCGAATGCCAGTGGTACAATCACCTCGCTGGACTACAACATCGATAGTGACTTGACTGCCGGCTTGTCCGGGCCTAACGACAATACTGTCGCTGTAGATCCCCTGCTCGGCCCGCTTCAGATCAACAACGGTTCGACCCAGACCCACGAATTATTGGGTGGAAGCCCTGCAATCGATCCGGCTGGATTGACCGGCGCACCGACAGTCGATCAGCGCGGATATACTCGGGATGCTACTCCGGATGTCGGCGCCTACGAAGCTTCCGGGAATCCTATCGGCGGATTCTGGATGACCACAGAAGCCGATGTCTCCTCGCCAAGCGGGGTAAAGGGCCTGGATTCCTGGGTCGACGGGGATGTGCTTCAATTCGGCGATCCGGACATAGCCTTAGAGCCGGGCGGCACCGACGGGACGCTTTCCCTGGTCTTCAACGTAGATAATTTTGCTGCCAACGCCCAAATCGACGCTCTTCACTACGTCACCGCAGACATTACCATCGGCAGCAATACCACGATGGACCTCCAGGCGGGCGATGTGCTTTTTTCCACTTTGCTGGCCGAAACTCTGTCGAGCACCAATTCACTGTCTGTCGAGGACGCCGACGTCGTCATCTTCCGTCCCGACGTCAAAGGTGACTACAGCTCGGGTACCTTTACGGTATTGCTGGAGGAGTTCTAGGATCCCACGGGCTGGCTGGACCTGGGGGGGTGTCCCTGGTCGAAAAGGACACAACCGTAGGGGGCACGTTATTGCCGGCGGGCTCTTTTCTCCTGGTGGAAGGGGCCGCTGCATCTCGAAAGGAAATCCATCTCTATACGCCAACCGATGTGGGCGCCAGTACCAGCGGCACCCTCACCGTATTGATTGATGGCGTGGAAGCCGGTCTGGGCAATGCCTTCGACGGCATCGAGCTGATCGAAGACCCAACCCTCATCGGAGGTACCCCGCTGTCCGCCGGACACATCCTGGTTTCCCAGGACGGCGATGCCAGCATTTCCTATCTCACGGTAACAGGCACGGCGCCCGGAACCTCGGCAGCCACCGCCACCCTCTTGCTGGACGGTGCGGCGGTGGGGCTGAATGCGGCCGGTGGGGATACCTTTTCCCTTACACTGGTGCCATCGTCGGCTCAAGTCAACCAGCCGCCGACCTTGGATCTGGATGTCGACAACAGTTCCGGGGCAACCGGTAACAACTACCAGTTTAGTTTTACCGAGGGCGGCCTGGCCACGGCCATCGCGGACAGTGACGTGGATGTGGCCGACGTCGACTCCACCGATTTTTACAACGTTACGTTGGCCGTGAGCGGCCTGCTGGACGGAAATGCCGAGGAGCTGGTCCTTGATGGGAGCACCTTTGCCCTGGCCACAGCCGCGGATCAAGACACGGGCCTGGGGAACTACCATGTGGTGGTGACCACCGGGATCGGCACGGCCGATGTTATCATTACCAAGGCGGGCGGCGGTCCTTTTACGGAAGTCGAGACCGAGGCGTTGATTAGCGCTATTCAATACCGGCACGCCGACGGTGACAGTCCCACCGACGGCGACCGGATCATCGATGTAACGGTCAACGATGGCATTGATGACAGCTTAGCAGCTAGAACTACGATTAATGTCAATCCAGAGAACGATGGCCCGACCCTAAGCAGCGCGGTCAGTTATGGTGTAAATGAAGACGATGGATACCGACCGTTCGGTATGCTTGGTGTGGCGGACCCGGATTCGGGTACGAATTCCATTTCCCTTACCCTGAGCGTTAGCAACGGTATAATCGATCTGGACACCAAAACCGGCCTGACGCTTGCTGGCGGTGCCTACGGCACGGACACATTTACGGTGACCGGGACGGTGTCCGATTTGGACACCGCCCTTGGGTCGTTCAAATACCAGCCCACCACCAATTTTAACGGCACGGATACCCTGAATCTATTCGTCGATGACCTGGGAAACACCGGTTCGGGGGGATCTAAGACCGATAGTCGCAGCGCCAACATCACGGTAACCGCGGTCAACGATGCGCCGGTTCTGGACGATTCCGGTCCTGCGGCATTGACGGCCATTTACGAAAACGAAACCAACAATTCCGGGAACCTGGTGTCGTTTATTATTGCCAGTGCCGGCGCGAATCCGAGTACGGACGTGGACATCGGCGCGGTGGAAGGCATTGCCGTGATCAGTGTGGATGATGCCAACGGCACCTGGGAATACTCGACAAACGACGGTGTCTCCTGGTCCCCGTTCGGTGCTGTAACGGACACTTCGGCGGTGGTACTCGGCGATTCCGCCAACGACCGGATCCGTTTTGTGCCGGATGCCAACTACAACGGAACTGCGCTGATCGTCTACCGGGCGTGGGATCGAACAGACGGCAACCCGAGTGGGACGACCGGCGTGGATGCCTCAGTGGTCGGCAATGCATCGCCATTCAGCGCCGTATCCGAGACCGCGTCGATCACGGTGACACCGGTGGAAATGGTGCTGCACCTGGCCACAGCGGCCGACGTGTCGGGCAGCGGTACCCCGGGGTTGACTGACTGGTCATCCAGCGAATTGCTCGGATTCGGCGATCCGAATATTGCCTTTGAGCCCGGCACCAGCGACGGCACGTTCTCCTCGTTACTCGATCTGGACACCTACGCAAGTGCCGCGGTGAGCATTGATTCCGTGCATGTGGTGAGTTCGAACATCACCGTGGGGGGCGGCGGCAACACGGTCAGCCTCCAATCGGGGGATGTTTTATTTTCCCATACGGGAAATGCGGTGACCTTTACGGGCCTGGATTCGGTGGCGGTTTCGGCCTCCAAGACAGACGTGGTCCGGTTTCGCCCGAGCGATGAGACCTTCGAGATGGTACTGGACAACGTACTGAACCCCTCCGTGGGCGGGCTGACCCTGGTTGAAAAGAACACGACCGTGGGTGATTCGGATTTAACCGCTGGTTCCTTCCTACTGAATACAGGCAACGACAACGACATCCTCTACCTCGAGCCCACCGGCGCCGGGCAGGGTGTGGCTACCGGGACGCCCGTATTGTTGACCAGCGGTAACGACATCGGAATGGGTTCCGGATCCAATGACCTGGACGGTATGGACCTGGTCGAAGACGACATCAGCCCCGGGGGTACCACACTGACCTCCGGCCAGATCCTGCTGACGCTGGATTTGGACGATTCAACTATCGGCTCCAACAATCTCGCGGCTTTGGCAAACGATATATTTTACCTGGACGTGTCCACCACGACCATGGGCATCACCGGGACAACAACGGCCACCGCCGCGCTCTTCTTGGAGGGCGCCGACGTGAACCTGGACACGCCGGAGGAGCTGGCGTCTGCGCTTTCCTTCGATATCGTGTACGGAGTCCAGAGCGTCGATCCCGCCATCAGTCTGCCCGGTAGTGTCGTCACCTACACGGAAAACGGCCCGCCGGTGATCATCGATGGCACGGCCAGCCTGGTCGATCCCGATACAACAGACTTTGATACCGGTCAACTGCGCGTGGGCTTTGCGGTGGGCGGCACGGCCGACGACCGCTTAGCGGTACGCCACGACGGCACCGGGGCGGGTCAGGTCGGTGTGGTGGGAAATACCGTCAGCTATGAAGGGATTGATATCGGTACCATTACCGGGGGTGTCGGCACGGTGCCGCTGGTGGTTACGTTCAATGCCAGTGCCGATGTCACGGCCGTCCAGGCGGTGATGCAGAACATCACGTTTGAGAACGTTTCGGATAATCCATCGACAGTCCCGCGTACCGTGCGTTTTGCCTTGACCGATGGGGATGGCGGCGCGAGCAATGTCCTGACCGAAACGATCAATGTAGAGGCGGTCAACGACGGCCCTGTGGTAGGTGCGCCGGGTGCGGCGCTTACAGCCACCGAACAGGTGGGGTTGGCGATTCATAACACGGGTTTTACCGTCAGCGATCCGGACGAGTCCGGAGTAGGCGCGACAGCGACACTCTCGGTGGGTGAAGGCACGCTCTCGGTGGTGGTGGGAGACTCGGGGGTATCCATCTCGAGCGGCAACGGCACCGGTACGGTCATCCTCACCGGCGCTATTTCCCAGATCGATAACCTGCTGACAGGCTCGAGCACTGGAACCATCACCTATCTGAACAGCTCCGATGCGCCCAGCGCCTCCACCACGCCCACTTACGGCCTGGGCGGCGGTGCGGATGACGGCTTTTTCACGATCGATCCCATCACCGGCGTATTGAGTTTTTCGGCGGCCCCGGACTTTGAAAACCCGCTGGATGCCGACACCGACAATGTGTACGAGGTGATCGTCACCGCCACAGACGGCACTGATACCGACACCCAGGCCATTTCGGTGACCGTCGATAATGTCAATGATCCTCCGGTCAACACCGTTCCCGGCCTCCAAAGCACCAACGAAGATACCTCGTTGGTATTCTCCGGCGGTACCGGCAATCCGATTTCCATCGACGATCCGGATGCCGGGGCCAACCTCGTGGATGTCACGTTGACGGTCACCAACGGCACGGTGACCCTCGACGGACTGGCAACGGCATTGGGGACAGAGACCACCCTGAATACGTCTCCACCGCTGGACCCCAACACCCAGGAATTCTCTACCTTCTCGGCCCGCCAGACCGTCGCCATGGATGCGGACGGCGATTATATCGTGGTCTGGCAGAGCGATGAGGGGACCGGCCTGGATGTCTACGGTCGGCTTTTCGACTCGACCGGGGCAGTTCAGGGGCCGGAGTTCCGGGTGAATACCACCGTCGGCGACGACCAGCAGCGGCCTGTTGCCGCCATGGACAACGACGGCAACTTTGTCGTGGTCTGGGAAAGCTACCTGCAGGACGGCGACTCCTGGGGGGTTTATGCGCGACGCTACGACGTCTCGGGTACCGCCCTGAGCGGCGAGATCCAGGTCAATACCCCGACCAGCGAATATCAGCGGCGACCGACGATTGCCATGGACGATGCCGGAAATTTTGTGGTGGTGTGGGCTGACGGGGATGGCACTACTGCCGGTTGGGACATCTACGGCCAACGGTTTGACGCCTCCGGAAACAAACTGGGGGGCGAGTTTATCGTCAATACCACCGTCACCGATGGCCAACTGCGTCCCACGGCCGCCATGGACCGCACCGGCAATTTTGTCATCACTTGGCAGAGCCGGGGGCAGGATGCCGACGATTACGCGGTTATCGGCCGGCTCTATGATGCCACGGGAGCTGCGGTTACCGGCGAATTTATTGTCAACACCACCGAAACCAGAAGGCAGTGGCGCCCTGCCGTAGCCATGGCCGAATCCGGAGATTTCGTCATCGCCTGGGAGAGCGATCAGACGGCCACCGATGATTGGGGCATCTTCGCCAGGCGATATGATGCTTCGGGCACGGCTATCGGAAACGAGTTTCAGGTGCACACAAACTCGACGAATGACCAACAAACCGCATCCATCGGGATGGCTGCCGACGGCGAATTTATCATTACCTGGCAGAGCGATCATCCGGCCCTCGGGGATTGGGGAGTTTACGGTCAGCAATTTGCAGCGGATGGGTCTGTCATCGGTGGCGAGACCATGTTCAGCACCACGGCAACAGGCGCTCAGGAAAACCCATCGGTAGTCATGGATGATGGCGGTGCCTTTATGGTGGTCTGGAGTGGGGAAGGGGTAGACGATTCGGCAGGCGTCCACGGTCAGCTCTATACACGGCTGCAGAACATATCGTTTACCACCGGAAATGGAACCGACGACACCACCGTAGTCCTCACCGGAACCATCGCCGACATCAATACGGCCCTGGACGGCATGATCTTCACGCCGGATCTTGGCTTCAGCGGGCTGGCAACCGTGGAGATCGATGTCAACGACCAGGGGCACACGGGGAGTGGCGGCCAGTTAAGCGACACCGATACGGTGAACATCCAGGTCAACGCGGTAAACGACGCTCCGATTGTGGACGGACCCAGCACCCCCCTCACCGCGACTGAGCAAATCGATCTGGCGATCCATGGTTCGGGATTTGGTGTCAAAGATGCTGACGAGGCGGGTTCCGGAGCGATAGCGACATTATCTGTGGGCGAAGGTATACTTACCGTAACCCCCGGTGACTCAGGTGTCTCGGTCACAAGCGGCAACGGGACCAGTTCGGTTAGCTTGAGCGGCACCATAGCAGAAATCAACAACATGCTGACCGCTGCCGGGTCGGGCACCATTTTCTATAACAATCCCTCCGATACGCCCAGCGCTTCAACGACGCTGACGGTGACGGTAAACGATCAGGGGAATACGGGTTTAGACCCCGGCCGGACCGGCACTGCAACCACCGAGGAATGCAGCGCCAGCGTTGTGATCAATGTTATAGCCGTCAATGATCCGCCGGACATTACTTCCGATGGCGGTGGGGCCACGGCTGCGGTAAATGTCGCGGAGAATACCACCGCCGTCACCGACGTTAACGCCACCGATGCGGAAGGTGACGGTATCACCTACGGGCTTGGGGGTGGGGTGGATGACGGCTTTTTTTCCATCAATACCACCACCGGGGAATTGAGTTTTACTGTTGCCCCGGATTTCGAAAATGCTCTGGATAATGATACCAACAATGTTTACGAGGTCATCGTGACCGCCACCGACGGGACGGACACCACGACCCAGGCGATTTCGGTGACAGTCACCAATGTCAACGACAACACGCCGGATATCACGTCCAACGGCGGCGGGGCCACAGCGGCGATCAATGTGAACGAAAACACCACAGCGGTGACCACGGTCGTAGCCACCGATGCGGACGGGACGACCCCGACCTACAGCATTGCCGGCGGAACCGATGCGGCGCGGTTTGCCATCGATGGGGTCAGCGGTGTGCTGACGTTCAGCACGGCCCCGGACTATGAGGTGCCGACAGACTCGGATTTCAACAACACCTACCAGGTGATCGTTGAGGCCAGCGACGGGACCAACACCGACAGCCAGACGATTACGGTCACGGTCGATAACGTCAACGACAACACCCCGGATATTACTTCCGATGGTGGCGGTGCCACGGCGGCCATCAACGTGAACGAGAACACCACGGCCGTGACAACGGTGGTGGCGACCGACGCGGACGGCACCCCCCCAAATTATAGCATTGCCGGTGGCACGGATGCCGCGCGGTTTGCCATCGACGGGGTGAGCGGTGCGCTCACCTTCATTGCGGCCCCGGACTATGAGACCCCGACAGATTCTGATTTAAACAACACCTACCAGGTGATCGTTGAGGCCACCGACGGAACCTACACTGACAGCCAGACGATCACCGTGACCGTGGATAACGTCAACGACAACACACCGGATATTACGTCGAACGGCGGCGGTGCCACGGCGGCCATCAACGTGAACGAGAATACTACCGCCGTGACCACGGTCGTAGCCACGGACGCTGACGGGACGACCCCAACCTATAGCATTGCCGGCGGCACGGATGCGGCGCGGTTTGCCATTGATGGGGTGAGCGGTGCGCTGACATTCATAGCCGCCCCGGACTATGAGGTGCCGACAGATTCGGATTTCAACAACACCTACCAGGTGATCGTTGAGGCCACCGA
>Ga0049114_1000201_pt1 | contig 12434 bp, 10 predicted proteins | sample WorMettanBELIZE2_FD_55211 | JGI IMG/M metagenome (GOLD analysis project Ga0049114, IMG submission 55211) | Marine gutless worms symbiont microbial communities from Max Planck institute for Marine Microbiology, Germany - Olavius tantulus BELIZE.2 | ecosystem: Host-associated > Annelida >... | reverse complement strand
TCTGCGCTTAGGTGTCGATAGGTTTTTGGCATAATATCGCGTCATATCGCGAAAGCCTTAAAACCTAAAAGTGTTGCACTTACTTATTGAACTGGGGAATTTAATACTATAGATCGACAAACGGATTTGCCGTTCTCTATGTCACCCCCACCATACCTCCCCCCTCAAGGGGGAGAAAATTATTTTTTCCCTCCCCTGGTGGGAGGGAATTAAAGGGAGGGGGTGATTAAATCTCATCAAGCTGCGAAATTCGAAGCGATCCAGGTGACTACCGCTGCCAGGGCCGATACGGCCTGAATAGGTATAGCCCGGCGCATCTCCTTTTCCACCCCGGAGGGCGAAGTAAATGGGGTCGAACCTGTGAAGTTCATGGCCAGATACGAACTAATTGCCGTGGACCAGAGTATTAAACCGACCATGCCCCATCCATTCGTATGCCCGGAAAAGAGCAGTGCGACAAGGATTCCGGTGGCTAAGCCCGTGATGGCGCCCTTGACGGAAAAGGCCCGCCCCGGAATATACGGCAGTAATGCCGGAACCAATACAGCACCGGCGATCACACCGGCAAGATAGGCAGCCATCGCCATGCCGCCTCGCACGAGTGCCCCGTGAATCGAAAACATACTCGGGCCGATACCGGAGATGATGAACGCGGCCAGGAGCAGCCACAGCGTCGGTTTGGGCAGGTGAGACAGTTCCACCGGTGTCAACACTAGCCGTTCTATAAATGAAAATGTCACCCGTCTCATGGGTTGATCCGCGGTCATCCCCTGATCCAGGAATGCAGCGATGTCCTTCGATCGAATCGGACCCCAGACGACTTCGAAATAGCAGCCCTTTTTGACTTCCCGCCCGGAGACGCCCGTCGCGGACAACTGTGGCAGGATCAATTTCCGGTGCCTTACCAGATTGCCCAGACCGCTTGAGTTGACCCGGGATATAACTTCCTGGGTGGAAAACGTCCCTTTGCCGGCGGCACACCAAACGTTGATGCCGTGGGTGTCCAGCACCAGCAGCCAGAGATCGCGCCCTTCAAGATCCCGTCGCACTGTGTCGAACGTCAGTTTGAAATTTGCAGTGACCACCACCGGTGAAGCCTCATTGGGGTCGCCGACGGCGTATAATCCCGGAGCTATACGGTAATCGTGCCGCCCCACACCAAGTCGGGTAAGGATCGTACCGAACCGGTCCGACAGCCCCCACCGGGAGCGGACCCGGGGAACGCTGCCTATAGTTGTATCGATAAACTCGGCTACGAATCGTTGCACCTTGTAGCCGGGTTTTTCATAGGGATCCGTTTTCGGAGGCGGAGGGCCGCCGCAGCAGACCTCATCCGCATCAGCGGTCGAATCCCCGGTAGAGCTTTCGCACAGGGATTTAGATGTCGCGCAGCATTCTCCGGAAAGAAATTTATCTATTGGAAAATCGGGTTTCATGTTTAGGCCAGCTCCAAGTTTACTTTCAATGCTGTACCATGGCCCTAGTTACCCCTTTTGGCATGATTGTGCTTTCAGCGGGTCAAGGCTTGTCCGCCTTTGGCGGATTCACGGTTCAAAGGTTCAGGGCTTGTCCGCCTTTGGCGGATTCAAGGGTTCAAAGGTTCGGGGTCACGAGCTTTCCATTCATAACAGGTTTGCGATGAATTGCTTGAATTGATCGAGCCGTTCCCGATCCAGGCAGTAACAAGTGCGTGGCCCTTCGATTTCCCCTTTGACCAGACCGGCGGTCTTAAGCTGCTTCAGGTGCTGGCTGACGGTGGACTGGGCCAGGGGCAGGCTGTCGACAATCGTGCCGCAGATGCACTTGTCCATCTTTTCTAAGAATTGCAGAATCCGGATCCGTGCCGGATGTCCCAGCGCACGGCACAATTCCGCCAATTCTTCGATATCGAGTGTGTCTTCGGTAGCGGCTTCTGCAATTGCCATCTTTTTTGTCTCCATCCGGGTTATTTATCGTAAATCGTCGATATACGATAAACAGTTTCACCGTCAAGGCTTTTCCGGCCCAAGCCACTCGGCGTCGGGATCGCTATCGGAATCGGAATCGAAACAGGACGACCCTCTTCGAAGTCGATACCGATTCCGAACCCGATACCGATACCGAAAATATATCCTCGCAGCGCAGGGTATTTCAAGAAGGGCGGGGGGCGGGACGAAACTCGCGGACAAGGCGCTGGAACGAGCGGATTTCTTCGTCTGAACTCCGGTCTGAATAGCGCAATCGAACATACAATTGGATGATCGACTCGGCCCGCTCGGACAGGTCGAGCCTTTGGTTGCGAATGCTCCTTAAATAATCCAGTGGCCCCTGTTCCGGGTGCCTGGGTATCTCGCAGCGGGCCAACTTGCTACAAAATTTGTGATACCCCTCCTGGATAGGATCCGGAAATGTGCGCCTGCGTCGGCGAGTTCCCCAGACATATAGAATTGTTGCGACACCGGTCAGAATCAGTCCCACGGCCAGAAGCCGGATCACGCCGGCCATCGATCCCGTGTTTACGCCAAATCTGGAAAACAGACGCTTCTGCCGAAGGGCGGTGTAGCCGATGACCTGACGGCGCCACAACGCGTTGGCAGCATCCCACCCCAGGCTGAAATTCCGGAAGACACTGGCGAACGGTCCCGTGAAGCCCGCGGGCAGCGCTTCGGTTCTCTCATTGGGCGGCAGAGCGGCGGCCACTCCGGATGTGATACGCTCCGGAGCCACGACCGTGGTCGGATCGATCCGTTTCCAACCGGTATTGGGGCTCCATATTTCTGTCCAGGCGTGGGCATCGGATTGCCGGACAATCCAGTAATCACCGAACGGATTCCGCTCGCCTCCCTGATAGCCGCCGACCACCCGGGCCGGGATGCCAACACTGCGCATGAGAAATGCCATGGCCGATGCGAAGTGCTCACAATACCCCCGCCGTGTCTCGAAAAGAAAATCATCGATGGGGTCCTCCCCCAGAAGCGGCGGGTTCAATGTATAGGTAAAGTCATTGTTCTGAAAATATGCCATCGCTGCCGATACAACATCGGCCGCACCTGTCGCCGAGGAAGCCCATCGCCGTGCCAATTGGCGGGCTTTTGGATTGCCGAGTTCCTCGGGGAGCAAAAACATCTCTATTCCCGGCGGTAGCGGGCCGGTGTTGAATTCCGGAAAGGACGCCACACGATACTGGATCGGTTGAATCACTTCCTCTTCCCATTGGAGCGTGTGGTCATCGAAGGCCATGGCCCGGGGCGGCACCGTTGCCGGTAGGTCCAATGCAAATAGCCATCGCTGTTGATGGGGTTCGAGCGTGATCGTGTAATCGATGGACTGCTGTCCATTGACCGTGGGCTGAAAGACCGGCGTCTGCCGTGTTTGCCGCCACGCCAGGCCATCGAATTCCCAAAACACCAGCCCCCGCCAATACAGGTGATCCGGCGGCGGAGGGACGCCTGGAAACTGGACCCTGAACGCTACGTCATTGTTCCGGGTGAGTTGAGAAACAGAACCGGGAGAAAGATGATCCGAAAAACCGGTCACTCCGACGGTATCGGAAGGCAATCGCCACAGGCTGCCCTGAATTCTCGGAAACAGCACAAACAGAATGGCCGCAAGCGGTAGGGCATACATCAACATTCTTCCGGCGAGCTTTGTGTGGGCAGGGAAATCGCCGTCCGGATGATTGATGTGCACCAGCACAGACGTGGTCAGCAATACCGCCAAGAGCATGTACAGCAGCATGACCAGGGCGTTGGAGTAGAGCAGGTTGGTGATGATCAGAAAGTAGGTCAGGAATATGGCCATGATGCTATCTCGATAGGTGCGGGTTTCCAGGGGCTTTAAACCCACCATGACAGCAAGAATAGCGGTTCCCACATCCCGATCGAACCGGAATCCCGAAGAGGCCAGAGCCCCCATGAATCCGGTAACAGCAAGACCATGTCGCAGCAACGCACCCGGCCAGGGAAATTTCCCGGTGGCACAGAGAATGGCCCAGACCCAGCATGCCAGGCACCAGACCGTAATCCAGACAGGAAGACGGAAGGTGTGAGGTATGAGAGCAACCGCCAGGGAACCGATTACCAATAAAAGCTGCTGCGGTCGGGTTCGGCTCATGGCGCTGCCTCCGGACGACCAAACAGCGCCAGGGATTTCAAACAGGCCCGTCTATGGGCTTCTCCTCGGGCAGGCATGATGTGTTGTTCCGGTAGCGCCAGGCCATAGGACAGCCCGTGCCGATCTGCCTTCAGGACCATGTCGCACAATCGGGAGAGCTTCCGTTCGGGATCCGTTGCTCGAATCTCTTTCCAATCGAGGATGATGGCCTCCCCTGAAGGATCGGTAAAGGTTTTGATGTAAAGTCCCTGCTCTCTTGAGAACGCTTTCCAGGAAATGTGCTGCAGAGGGTCTCCGGGTTGGTATGCGGTCAGACCCTGAAAATCGACAGACCCCCTCCCTTTGGAAGGCGCAGTTCCACTACCTGATTCATCCATCAGAGGAGCGGCGTGAAGGTTGCCCGGTTCCGGCGCCGGGTAGACAATACAGGCGGTATCGACGGCGATAAACGCCCAGGCCCGAAACAGACCCAGCGGGTATCGCGTCGATACACGTATTTTTTCAGGTTTTACGATGCCTCTCCGGGCGGGTGTTAGGGGCACCCGAACGCAGCTGATGCTGTCCGGCGGAAGATCTGTGAGCAGTCGCTCCGGATGCCCCGGGAAACGGAACAGCACACTGCATCGCCGGGGGTCCTGATTCCGGACCAAACATTCAAAAAAGGCCATCCGGTTCATAAACACGGGTGAGGCGTTGATTTCCTTGATTTCCAGTTTGTTAAGATTTTTGTGGGTGTCGAAAATCGACACAAAGAGAATACCGGACAGCAGAAATGTTAGGAGGAACGCGAAATTGTTGTTGTGATTCACGGAGCCCAGGAGCATGGCCACCAGGACACCGATGAATACCAATCCCGCTCGGGTCGGCAACACAAAGATTTTACCCCTGCGGAGCATCTGTGTCTTCGTGTAGTGTTTTCCGCGCATGTCCATGGGGTGTCTCCAGGAAGTCACAAGCACGAAATACGACCCGCCGTCGCTAAACGCTATGGCGGGTGAATTTCGGATTTCGTGCTTCGAGTTTCGAATTTATATGTGATGACGTTCTGGCTTCTCGGAAAACACTACCTTTGTCATCCGCTCTGAGTGAGGGGAGTACCTATTAAGTCGGTACTGGAACCTGAAGCAGGATCTCCATGAGCTTTTCATGGGGAAATTCACGGTAATCTTCCTTTGAGCGGAGCCGGTGTCCCACAACCCAGGGCAGCACTTTTTGAACGTCTTCAGGCAGAACAAAATCTCTCCCCCAGAGAAACGCCCAGGATCGTGCCGCCCGGAGGATGGACAATCCTGCCCGGGGAGACAGGCCGAGAGCGAAGTCGGGTGCGGATCGCGAAAACAGCAGAAGATCTTCCACATAGTCAAGGAGGGCGTCGGATGCATGGACCTGGGCGATCTGCTTTTGAATGCGCAGGATATCTCCGTTGCTCAGGGAAGGGGCCAGCTCGGAAAGCGATTGCTGGACATCGCCTTTCTGGAGCAGTGTTTTTTCCGCTTCACGCCCCGGATAGCCTAAACTGATGCGCATCAGAAATCGGTCCATCTGGGACTCGGGCAGGGGGAAGGTTCCGGACTGTTCGAACGGGTTTTGGGTGGCGATGACATAGAACGGTTCTTTCAATAGTCGGGTTTTCCCCTCGACCGTCGCCTGCCGCTCTTCCATGGCTTCCAGCAGGGCACTCTGAGTTTTTGGTGTCGCCCGGTTGATTTCGTCGGCAAGCAACACCTGGGTAAAGATAGGTCCCGGATGAAATATAAACGAACCTGTTTTTCGATCGAAGACCGAGGTGCCCAGGATGTCACCGGGGAGCATGTCGCTGGTGAACTGGATGCGGCGGAAACGGAGGCCGAGACATTTGGACAGTACCTTGGCCAGGGTTGTTTTTCCGATTCCCGGCAGGTCTTCGATAAGAAGGTGGCCCCTGGAAAAAAAAGACAGGTCAGGGCAAGCTGGATCTGCGTGCGCTTTCCCAGTACCACGGTACCGATCTGGCCGACGATCTCCTCAAAGGGATCTCGCATGGTTACCCCCCGACCTGGAGGCGATAGTAGATACCGGAAGCGGCGGCATATGCCAGAATGACCAGGGTCAAAGCGGCGCAGCCATAACCCAAAACCCGGTCCAGGCGGCCCTCTTTTCGACGCTCCTGATATCCCAGGAAGAAGCCCAGAGCCGCGCCAGCAAGCAAGCCGCCACCGTGGGCCCAGTTGTTGATTCCCGGTACCAGGAATCCGAAGAGCATCAGGCCCACCGCCCATGCGCCGATCTGCTTAAAGAGCGCCTGCCCGTAGAGCCCGCCACGACTGAGGCCGTAGTAGAGGAGGGCTCCGATCAGCGCACATACCGCCCCGGAAGCTCCGATGGTAAATGTGACACCGGCCCGGTAGGAAATCCAGAATCCGGCGATGCCTCCCAGAGTGTAAATGCTGATGGTCCGGTAACCCCCATACTCACGGATGGCCAGATGGGCTAATTGGCTCAGCGCCAGCATGTTAAAGACAATGTGGAGCAGGCCCCCATGGAGATATATGGCCGATACCAGCGTCCAGATTCGGCCGAACCGGTCTATCGGGATGGTCCCGGTGGCACCTAAAAACAGCAGGCTCCGGTTCTCCGGGGACAGGACGTGGAATGGATTCATGGAGAGACCGGGCATCCTGGAGTTGAGAAACCACGACAGAAAAAACATGGTGACATTGGCGATAATGATGGTACGCACCAACTGATCCGATTCGCCCAGATAGCGGGTAATGAAGTTGTTTTTCAATCGGCTTCCGGGCCGGCGTTCACCGCAGTGGGGGCAGCGGGGCTCATCGGCGCTGACGAGGCGTCGGCAGTTTGGGCACAGGATCGATGATCGGGCTGGACGGTTCATTCTTATATAGAGGCTCCTTGCAATATGTATGTGGCCAATAATTGAGGCGGAACCGGTATTTGTCAAATTATAGCACAATGCCGGGGATCACTTCAGCCTGTTTTCCTTGACCCGTTTCGGGATGAAAGGTATGGTCCACACTTTCCCGCTGCCATTCCGCAGCGGATCTAGAGCGGTTTTCAGAATACCGTTCCGTTTGCCGGCGTTGATCCCTCCCCTTTGAGAGGGGGGAGGGCCTGGGTGGGGGTGAAGCGGGTCCCCTCCCCTTGCCCCTCCCACCAGGGGAGGGGTATCGACAATCGGAACATAATTTTGAAAACGCCTATAAAAAGGGAGCGCCGCTTCCGAAATGAGATCATGCAAACCACCACACTAAAATCAGATGCCCTGCTGCTGGTGACCGCCACGATCTGGGGCTTCGCCTTTGTGGCCCAACGGGTCGGCATGGATTATGTCGGGCCATTCACATTTAATGGTATCCGTTTTGCCCTTGGCAGCCTGGTTTTGCTGCCGATGATCCTCCGTAACTCCGGAAGGCCGGACCGGCTCGAAACCCCACAAGACCCTGTGGGCGGCAAAATGCTGGTTGCTGGTGGCGCGTTAACGGGTCTGGCGCTGTTTGCAGGGGCCTCCCTTCAGCAGGTCGGCCTGGTGTATACCACCGCCGGTAACGCCGGTTTTATCACAGGGTTGTATGTCGTCATCGTGCCGATTCTTGGATTGATCTGGGGGCAGAGACCGGGCGGTGGGACATGGATGGGTGCGGTTCTGGCGGCGGTGGGTCTTTATCTGCTGAGTGTCACGGATGATTTTACGATTGCTTTTGGTGATCTCCTCGTATTGATCGGAGCGTTTTTCTGGGCGTTCCATGTATTGATTATCGGCTGGCTATCTCCTCGCACAGACCCCCTGAAACTGGCCTGTTTTCAGTATGCCGCCTGCTCCGTACTGAGCCTGATCACGGCCGTACTTGCCGAAACGATGACCATTACCGGCATCATGGATGCCTTGATCCCAATCCTTTACGGTGGGGTTATGTCCGTGGGGATCGCCTACACCCTCCAGGTCATCGCCCAGCGCCATGCGCACCCGGCCCATGCCGCTATTCTCCTGAGTCTGGAGGCGGTTTTTTACCGCGTTGGGTGGATGGATCCTTTTGGACGAGCGGCTCTCCGCCAGAGGTGTCACGGGCTGTGCGCTCATGCTGGCCGGAATGCTGCTGTCCCAGCTCTGGGAGCTTTACAGGCGGAAACCTGTCGCGTCTTCTCTCACCGGCACACCAGGCCGTGTCGCTGAACCGCTGTCCTAAACCTATCGTGGTTAGTTACAGTGATTGCCAGAATTCCGTTCCGATTCCAACCTTGTGCACGTATTGTATCGTTTGACGGCGGGTGCGGTGCCCCGCCCTACGAAAAAAAGAGATTCAACGAAGTGTAGGGCCGGGCACCGTACCGGCCATACAGGGTAGCCAAACGGAACATATTTTTTGCCACTTCTATAATATGACATGTTTAAGGGCATCAGTATCTGAATCATCGGTATCGGGTTCGGAATCGGTATCGACTTCGAAGATTGCCTTGGTGGCTCGATCCCGATTCCGATAGCGATCCCGACCCCGAGCATAGCTATATATAGATTTTCTTATACCAACCAAAGGCGTATAGAATTAATCCTGCCAAACCTTGACCGAGGGAAAGCGGCTTGGATCCGTGTGGGGGAAGAATTTCGCGGCAGAGAACCGGTTCATAAAATCCTGGTTTACATTCAGCTCCATATAGGTGATGCGTTCCCGGATGGCATCGATCTCGTCCACAGCGGCTATGGATGTCAGGGCCAGCGTCGCGCCACCCAAGGAACTGTTGCCCAGTGGATGATAGCTGTCAATGGGCAGATCCGGTAGCATGCCGATGGAAATGGCCGAGGCCGGGCGGATGAACGATCCGAAAGTGCCGGCCACATAAAAAGCGGATAGTTCCTGCATGGTCATGCCCACAGCGGTGGTGATGGTTTCCAGAATGGTGAACATGGCCGCTTTGGAGCGGGTGAGGCTGTCCAGATCCGCCTGGCCGATGGTCAGGTCTTTTCCGGTTCCAGACCTGTCGGCGTGGATGACGACAAAATAACCCAGTCCGTCTTTCTCATAGAACCGCCCGTCGCAGCTACCAGGGACGAGCTTTCCCCGCATGTCGATCATGCCCGCCAGAAACATCTGGGCCGCTAAATCGATCAGACCGGAGCCACAGATCCCGATGGGTTCATGGTCTTCGATGGTGCGGATTTGCAACTGACGTGTTTCCGGATCGATGTCGATCCGATCGATGACACCCGGCCCGGCCATCATACCCATTTTTGTGACGCTGCCTTCCAGGGCCGGCCCGGCCGCTCCGGCACAGGCCATCAGCCAATTGTGATTGCCCAGCACGACCTCGGCATTGGTGCCGACGTCCACAAGGATCGCGGTCTCGTCCCGATGGTGAAGTTCGGAGTAAAGGATGCCCGCAATGAGATCCCCGCCAAAGTAGCTGCCGATATTCGGAAAGACCAGGATACGCCCACCCGGATGGATGTTGAGACCCAACTCCACAGCCCGGGTCAGCCCCGGCCGATTCACCCCCGGGATATAGGGTTCCCGGATCATCCAGTGCGGATCTAAGCCCAGCAGCAGATGGGTCATGGTGGTATTGCCGGCCATCGCAGCCAGATGGACATGCTCCGATTGAATCTCGGCCTCCCGGCACAGCAGGGCCACATGCCGATTTAACGCATCAACGATCAATCCCTGCAGGTGCTCCAGTCCGCCATGGGTGTCGGCATGATGGATCCGGGTCAGAATATCGGCCCCGACAGTAAGCTGGGGGTTGTCAAAAGCGGTTTCGACCAGTGGCCGACCGTCTGCCAGATCGATCAGCCTCAAAACGACCCGGGAAGTGCCCAAGTCCACCGCCAGTCCGGCAACAGGGCGGTCATCGTCCTGTCCTGTCACAAAAACGACCTCCCAGGTCTCCCGGTCTTTGCATAGAACACAGCGGACACGGTAGTCGTTTGTTCTCAGCAGATCCGGAAGCGGCAGAAGAACGGCCCTGTCGAGGGCAACGTTGGAAGCATCCAGTTGCATCTTCAGCGCGGAGACCAGGCGGTCGGCATCTGCCGTGTTGTCTTTCAGAGACGGTGGGGGGAGGGTTATGTCCCTGACCCAGTTTTCTGTCGGTTGCTGCATGGCTGAGTTATTATCCTATGAAGGGAGTGTGCAATAAATGCCTAAATGTTATGAAATGCCTGAAATGCCTAAAATGAGCGAAAGAACGCGGTGTTTTTCCATTTAAGGCATTTTAGACATTTTAAATTTTAGGCATTTGTTCAAGAATGCTTTGCATCACTTTTCCGGCTTTTCCCTGGATCAGATAGTCGCTGATGAATCCGGTCAAAGGTGTCGGATCCGGGTTGATTTCAATGACCTTGGCACCGGATTCTTTGGCGATCACCGGCATATAGGCTGCCGGTTGGACCACGGCCGAGGTGCCGATGACCAACATGAGGTCGCACTGGGTGGCGGCCACTTTCGAACGCCACAGATGCTGGGGAGGTATCATCTCACCAAAGAAGACGACCTCCGGACGCCAGATGCCGCCACATGCGCAGCGCGGCGGTATCTCCCGTATATCGATGCCGGCGCTTTCCACCTGCTGCTCGCAGCCCAGGCATCGGTACTGCGCAAAACTGCCATGAAATTCGATGACGTCTGTGTTACCGGCGCGCTGGTGCAGTCCGTCCACATTCTGTGTGATGATGGTCGTGAGCAGACCCCGTTTTTCCAATTCCCCCAGAACAATATGGGCCGCATGCGGCTCTGCCTGCTCGAGAAGTTGTTTCATGTCCTTGAGCAGAACATTCCAGACTTTAACCGGATCGTTCATGAACGCATCGATGTGGGCATATTCCATGGGATCGATTTTTTCCCACACGCCGCCCTTGCCCCGGAATGGCGGTATGCCGCTCTCTACGGATATGCCGGCCCCGGTCAATGCGACTACATTCTTCGCGGCAGTGATATCATTGGCGGCGCGGGTAATCAGGTCATCCATAATTTTCCTCCCAGAAATAGTTTCAAAAACTCCCCTCGTGTCCAATATCTTCGTTGGCAGGAGCGTTCAATCCTCGAAATATTCCATATATTCCTCCGGTTGAACCCTCCTTTCCGTCTCGATCTTGGACACGACTGAAACTTTTGAAACTACTTCTACAAGTGATTTGTCAAGCTATACATACTCACTTGAAACGAATAATCCTTTCAGATTTTCACAGTGGGCAGAACTATTTACAAGCGGCAGGATATCCTATCATCCCGTTTTGCCGTAAAATGTAAACCAGGTGTCCTCATGAACCCAGCGCCGGAGAATGCTGCATCGCAGATCTGTCAATCTGGCTTCCAAAGTGCGGGCCTGGCTGCGCAGGATGCCGGACAGGATAAAAACGCGCTTTTTCAAAAAGCCTTCGGATGGAACCAGATGTTGCATGACATCGTAGTGGATATTGGCGATGAGCAGGTCAGCAGATGTAGACATCATTTCTTCGGCACGTCCCTGCATCGCGATAATGCGATCCTCCAAGCCGTTTATCCGGATGTTTTCCGCCGCCGTCCGAACCGCCAGGAGGTTTAGATCCACGGCGATGGTGGCCCGGGCACCAAGACGCGCGGCGGCGATGGCCAGCAGACCTGTCCCGGTCCCAAGATCCAGAACCGATGTTGCTGTTTCCTGCGCATAGGCTGCTTCCAGGGCCGCCAGGCAGTCTCGGGTCGTCGGATGGGTTCCGGTACCGAAAACGACCCCGGGGTCGAGGATGATCGGGATACTCTCGTATTCTCCGGTGTTATGCTGAGGGGGTTGGGAAACCTCCCAGGGCGGCTGAACGAGGAAGCGACCGGCCTGGAATGAGGTTACCGTGCCCCCCTGCCATTCCTCATAGGTCATCTGATAGCCATCCAACAGGGATACGCCGTTGTGTCGGGATATCAGACGGTTTACGGTCTCTTCGGCGGGTTTCGAGAAAAACAGGAACGAGGAATCTTCCTCTTCCCAGTTGCCGATAAAGGATTCCCCAACCAAGGTCCTGTCACACGGCACGGATGCGTTTAGGTGGTAGATATATAATTGAGGATACGGCGGAGAGGGCGATGAACGTTTTTCACGGTTGTCCATTGGGATAACCCTGGATGAAGATAGGCCATATGGGCATGCCCTTTGGCTGAGCTTGGGGCTTCCGTCTAACGGCTTCTACCCCACAGGACGACCATACAAGCAGGTGTCAGGTGATGAAATGAAAGTTAAAAATTAAAAGCTAAAAGTTGAAAGTCGAAGGAAAAATAACAAACCCCAGTTCAATAAGTAAGTGCAACACTTTTAGGTTTTAAGGCTTTCGCGATATGACGCGATATTATGCCAAAAACCTATCGACACCTAAGCGCAGA
>Ga0049114_1000200_pt1 | contig 12434 bp, 13 predicted proteins | sample WorMettanBELIZE2_FD_55211 | JGI IMG/M metagenome (GOLD analysis project Ga0049114, IMG submission 55211) | Marine gutless worms symbiont microbial communities from Max Planck institute for Marine Microbiology, Germany - Olavius tantulus BELIZE.2 | ecosystem: Host-associated > Annelida >... | reverse complement strand
TTGAATCTGCAATATAAGTCGAAACTAGATACTACCATCTTTGCGTTCTTTGCACTTTTGTGGTTCAAACTGAATTGAACTCATGCTCTGATGGCTTCGAATCGGAAAGGTGTGAATGCCTGAAATACTTGTTTTTCCTTGCATAACATAACTTTAGTATACATCTGAGTATGCTAAAATTATCTAGATCCTATGTTAATAAATTATTGAATTAACCTTGCCATATCAACTATTTCAATTCCGCACAATATCAAAGCAACAGCGCAGGCTCACTGTCATGGAACCTGACCTATCGCGGGAATTTTGTTGCTATCAACGACCAGCAGAGGCCCGCAAAGCCTCTCCTCCCAGGTTGTTATCGATGCCGAGGTACCGGATCACAGCGGACACAGACAAACCTAGCGCTTAGAACGAGCCATAGCCGATTTGAAGGCATCCGCCTCACCCTATCCCAATCCCGCAAACAGATGCCTGATGGCGCCTGGAAAGGACTGGCCGCTGTCAAGGCTATCTACCGCCACCTGTTTACTGTGTTCAGCCTGGACCTCAGACTGGAAAAGGAACGCACCAAGGCCAGTAAGCGGCTAGAGAAGAAAGCCGGAAAAACCGCGCATGGCCGATTTCACGCAATGGGTCGTCGCGTGCGAGACGGCTTTTTGGTCGGAAGGCACGTTCCTTTCGGTTTACCAAGAAAACCGCCAGGCAGCTATGGAGGAAACGGTCAAAAACGATCCGGTGGCTGACAGCATTTACACCTTGGCGCAGGCCACGTCCCAGCCGTGGGAGGGCACGTCTTCTTGAGTTGTTGCTGGTGCTTGGTGAGATCGCCGGGGAGCGAACCGTGAAGAGTAAGCGGTAACTGGGGAATGCCAATGTGCTTTCAAAGTATTTGAGGCGGATTATGCCGCCTCTACGTCGGATTGGGATCGAGGTTTCATTTCGGTGGGAGGAGGAAGTATGAGAACTCAGGTTATCCGCATTGTTTTGCCGGGGACGACAAGGGAAGACATTTTATGAACCGCAAACGGCGGGGGCGATCTGGTCGCGGCAAGTACTGTACGAGCAGCGCGTATCCAGGATGGTCTGCGCACGCAAGCGGACAGTGGCGGATGCCGTCATCATCGAGAAAAATCAGGGTGGCGACATATGCTGCTATACGTTAGAGACGGTGCGGCGTGAAATTCCGATCATTAAGGTCCATGCGACGCATGGAGCTGATCAGCGCCTTGTACACTCTGGGGAAAATATCGCCCTTTACGCGTCGTTTAAACGCATGTCGCTCTCAACCTGTGAGTGGTTAGTTTATAGGTCAGCCCAATCTAGACGGTAACTATCGTCAGCCTTTCCCCACGAGATCCAACCCTTCCTAGTTCCTCGCGCGAATAACTCAAGGTAGGGGCCCTAACTACACGCTTCAATGATGTCGTAGAGTTCATCAGGCTTTCGTGAATGCTCCCTTTTCCGGGTCTTAAGAATATTGACCTGTGTGCGCCCTGGTTTCAGTATCCTGGTATTACTGCCTCGGACGCCGAATAGCACTAGCTCTGTGGTGTTCCGAAAATAGAAACTTACCCCCCGACCATCGGGCTTCACCATCCTTACGGATCTTGTGCCAAACAATATTCGTCTTATAGGTAAATCCCCACGCTTCCATGACTTCCAAACCCTCAAGTAGAAAAGCGTTGGGCACCCATAAATATGGGTGTGAAGGCTCCGTCACAATGTCCATGACAAGAAGAGCATTAATATCGCTCAAAGTCATCGTGTCATAGCGAGATAATCTTCTGTGTTCCGGGGCTACCTTACCTGTCCGGTTTGTTAATCTCCATGGTGGATCTGCAAGGATGGTGGAGAACTTCCCACCAGCTGTAGTGCTCAATAAATCTTGAGTTAGATCTGTGGTCATAGGCTTCTTTTCTCTAAGAGCCTGAGGACTATACCAAAAACAAGTACAGGACAGCCTCCATCTTAAGCTGGCAGATCTCAAAGAAAAACACTGGAACTGGGATAGAGAACGGCTCATTGAAGAGGCCGAAAGGATGCTCTTTGACCTCGATCCGCACCGCGCCTAAAACCCCACTTGCCCGCAGCCGGAAAACACCGGATGGGCACTAGCTGACCTCCCCAACCCTCTGGAATTCATTCGCAACTAGCCATGCAACCAGCGCTGAACCCAGCCGGAAGGTTCGGGCCTGGAAGCAGACTGCTTGTCGATGAAATTTAAGTGTCGGTAGAAACTAAGTTAAGTGTCTGCCATTAATCAATAATCTTAGAAAATCAATAGTTATCCAACAGCTACAGCGCGGTCTTCAAAAAACACAGAGAGCCGCTTAAATGCTCCTTCGCTAGCCGACAACCACCTGAGCCGCTGATACGACTCCAAGGATAGGTCAACAAAATAGTGAAGTAACCGAATGCAGGTTCAGCAGAAAACTGTAAGATTGAGCCACACTCGGTATCGGAGAATTCCCAGCTCTCGTACATCCCTATACCCTCCGGCATCCCTGCCTGCGCGCGCATCCTTGCGCTTGCAAACTGCCGTCGCCGCGGTTGATACCCGCAATCCCCAACCGCACACGCAGAAAATCTGTGCCTCTGGTTTTCGCTTTTCGAATGTCTCTTCCAGCAAAAGAAAAGCGACGGTTATCGTAGAGTCAATTCGCATCAATAATTTAAATGATTTGGAAAGATATTATCCCTCCTCCCATAGCAGACTTGTATGAGATCCAAGATTACAAGCACGGGGCAGTCATCTTGGCCTACGAATTTCCTGACCAATTTCGTTATATATGCCAAGCTTTGGAAGCCTTTCGCTTTACAGAGGAAGAAGTAAAGCAGCCTGGAGGCAATGAAAGTCCCATTCCTAAAAAGTTTTCTCAGCTTCTAAAGCCTTTTGGATGGGCTGAGAATATTCTTACCGCAACAATGGTTGTTGATGGAAAGAAAATTCGTCAGTCTACCCACAAAGTAGACTACATCAAGGGCCGCGGGGCCTGCGATCTTGAGTGGAACAGAAAGGACCAAACCTATGATCGTGATTTATACGCTTTTCGAACATTTTTCGACTATTACCGCATAAGTATTGGAGTTATTATTACCCGGAGTAACGAATTAGATCCATGGTTTAAATCCTTATGAGATATTGCAGATCACACAGGAACTAAACGCCAAATTTACGCTAAATATGGAGCTAGCACTACCCATATGGGTAAGCTGTTACCACGCCTTGAAGCAGGACGGAATGGAGGTTATCCTGTGCTTGTTTTTGGTATAACCCCCGAACTCTTAGAGAAAAGAAGCCTATGACCACAGACCTATCTCAAGACTTATTGAGCACTACGGCTGGTGGGAAGTTCTCCACCATACTTGCAGATCCACCATGGAGATTCACGAACCGGACAGGCAAGGTAGCCCCGGAACACAGAAGATTATCCCGCTACGACACGATGACGCTGAGCGATATTAAAACTCTTCTTGTCACGAATATTGTGACAGAGCCTTCACACTTATATTTGTGGGTGCCCAACGCTTTACTACTTGAGGGTTTAGAAGTCATGAAAGCGTGGGGATTTACCTATAAGACGAACATTGTTTGGCACAAGATCCGTAAGGATGGTGGGCCCGATGGTCGGGGGGTAGGTTTCTATTTTCGGAATACCACAGAGCTAGTGCTATTCGGAGTCCGGGGCAGTAATACCAGGACACTGAAACCAGGACGTACACAGGTCAATATTCTTAAGACACGGAAAAGGGAACATTCACGAAAGCCCGATGAACTCTACGACATCATTGAGGCGTGTAGTTGGGGCCCCTACCTTGAGTTATTCGCGCGAGGAACTAGGAAGGGTTGGATCTCGTGGGGAAATCAGGCTGACGATAGTTACCATCCAGATTGGGCGACCTATACCAACCACTCACAGGCTGAGAGCTACAGGCGCCTAAGCGGCGCGTAAAGTGCGATACTTTCCAGGTCGATTCAAAGACCGTCACGGCCTTCGAACTCTGGTTCCCCAAGAATGAATCGAAAACGAGGTCTGCAAAGCAATCGGGTTAGATGAGCACCAGAACCGGGCCGAAGAATCCATTGTCACCGGCCAGGATTTTGCCACCGCCTACCGTGAAGGGGCATTTGGTGAGCAATTCCTGCCCTTCCTAAGCTGGCTCATACTCCTGGAAAAAGCGCCGACAAGGTGGTGAAGTGACCTGATTCAGGTCCGGTGGAAAGACGAAGGATTGAGCCACACGTGGCATCTGAAAACTCCAGCCTCCGTGCGTCCGTGCACAACGCCGGAATCCTTGCCTGCGTACGCATATCTGCGTTTGCGTGGAGCCGCTAGTAGGCTGTTAGAGCACCACGGCCACCAGGAAAGTGGCGGTAAAGCGTGGTTGGATTGACCTTGAACCGCCGCGCGATCTCGGCCACCGGAATTTTCGGATTGGCGAGTAAGGTCCGAACCGCCGCCAGATCGCTCTCGTTGAGCGCCCGTGGACGACCTGGAACACGACCTTGTGCACGGGCGGCATCAAGGCCAGCCAAAGTGCGCTCCCGGATGATTCCGCACTCGAACTCCGCCAAAGCCCCGAAAAGGTGAAAGGTCAGCTTTCCACCGGCGGTGGTGGTGTCGATCTGTTCCGTCAGTGACCTAAAACCGATTGCTTGTTCACCGAGCCGTTCCACCGTCTCGATAAGCTGTTTGAGAGACCGGGCCAAGCGATCCAGCTTCCAAACCACGAGACCGTCTCCGGGCCGCGCATAATCGAGCGCCGCTTGCAGTTGTGGCCGGGCGCTCTGGGCACCGGAAGCGGTTTCCTCGAACAATCTTTTCGCAACCGGCAGCTTCGAGCGCGTCGAGTTGAAGCTGTCGCGACTGCTCCTGGGTAGAGACCCGAATATATCCCACGAACATTTGCAAAACCCCATGACCGGGATATTTCGCAACAAAAACATTTCGCCATAGCTATTTGCAATAGGAATACGGAGCGAAAAGGACGTGAGAATCCGAAACGGAAGGGTCTTGTAAAAAGGATCTTTTTTAGGAGAGTGCGCAACGCGACCTTTTAGTATTACGCTGCCCACCTTTCGGAAAGCACCTCGGCTTGCTGCAGGACGGTCTAGACCGCGGCTTTCCGAAGGTCTGGGAGGTAGCCGTACTTGTGCAGGATGCGCTTGACCAGGACCCGCATCCGGGCGCTCAGAGACAGACTATCCGATTCCAGGAAAGCCGAGCGGTACGGAAGAAAATGGCGAATGACGGGAGCGGTCAGCTACCGATGAAGGTGGCCCTTCCCTGTTTGGCGAGCGTGCCCTGATTACAACGCATAGGGTTAATAGGGCTGTCAGCTCCATTTCAGTCAAGGTAATCGGATTACCTTGCATGCTTCTAGAAAGCATGGCTTTGCCCACGACCGGGGCTATACAGCTTGGAGTCAAGCCGTAGTCGGAAAGGCCAGGTATGGCCAGTTCATCACTGAGTTCCCGTATCCAAGCAACGTCATCGATAACCTTAGCGGCAGCATCGCCGGTGAGGATGGCCGCGACCTCTCGGTAGCGGGCCAGGGCCAGTGCATCGGGTGCACGTTCCTGGAGAGTGCGCACATTGGCCTCCATCACATATGGCAATAGCCGTGCACAGACGGCACCGTGTGGTGCATTAAACATGCCGCCGATGGGAGCAGCAAAGCCATGAACTGACCCCAACTTGGCATTATTTAGAGCTAGGCCGCCACACAGGCTGGCCAGCGTGAAAGGCACCGCGCAGGAAGCGGGCTGCCCGTCGCATCCCCTCGCGACAGAAGCCGTCGGTCAGTGGCGTGGCCAGATGGGAGGCAAAGGACTCAAGGCATTGGGTCAGGGCGTCTAGGCCGGTGCTGGCGGTAACCGCTGGCGGCATACCATAGGTCAGTACTGAGTCGACAAGGGCGATCTCGGGCAACATGGATCGGTGGCGTAGACTTACCTTGATCCATTGTTCGGTCACCGCGAGTACAGCATTGCTGGTTACTTCGGCACCGGTACCCGCAGTGGTAGGGATAGCGATGAGCGGTACGGCTGGGTGGGTCAAAGGCCGACCGTGGCCGATGACTTCCAGATAATCGAAAGGATCGCCGGGATTGGTCAGTAAGGCAGAGATAGCTTTAGCCGCATCGATGGCGCTGCCACCCCCCATGCCGATGACAAGATCAGAGCCGCAGCTGCGGGCCTGCGCCGTACCCTCCAGAACCAACGCGACCGCTGGTTCGCTGACGACGGAAAAGGTACTGATCGATAGCTGCTTGTCTTTCCAGAATGCCTTCACCGAACAGAATGCGCCCGGCGGTAGAAAACTCGAATGTCATATCTTGCAGCCAAAAAAGAAAGGTAGCGTTAATCAACCTTGCGTTGATTTTATTAATGGGATTTTTTGCGCTTCAGCGCAGCGGAAATCGCACTTTTTGCGACCTATCAGGAAAATGAGCGTTTTCGTTGTGCACCGTCCTAGCTCCTCGTATCCCACCCATAGGCGCAACAAAACTCATTAACAAAAGCAACGCGATATTCTTGCATCGGTTCTATCTTTTGTAGTTGATGGCGCGAAGCAGAGTGGCTAGGGGCGTCCAGTTCGAGGTGTTCTGATGGGAAACGGGGCCAGTCCGGTCAGAGGATCGACGGACATGGCGANGAAATATTTAAGTCGGTAATTCCGAATTGGTGTCCCAGTGTGGGTGTCATCCCATCTATCAAGCAACCGCTGTGTTCAACGGCGGCAGGCTTTTAATGATCCTCACACTTTCCACGCTCACTGTCACGATACGCTTGATCAGATCTACGATGTAGCGTGGGTCTTCCGACCAGGCGTTGGGGTCATTTTCGATACCGCTATTTTTCTCGGTGGTCACCTGGTAGCGTATCCATGATCCATTCGATCGCGGACTTGCCATTCACCATGTAGTCGTAAGCCTCCAGCGGGATATCGCGCAAGACCAGATGCTGGTTATAGGCGATCACGGTTTTATCAGGATTGCGGCCTTTTTTCCAAACCGCATTTTAACCACGCGGTAATCGTCGTCTTCCATGACCAGGCGCTGGTTCTCCTCAGTCAGGGGAGAAGGATCCACGGTTTCGTAATTCAGATGCCAGTCCCCCAACTTGCGGCCAGCATCGCGGAAGCTGCGAAAGTCCTGGGCGTAAGGGATGCGCGGCAGCATCTTCTTGAGGTTGACAGCAAAGCGGCTTTTGTATTCCGGCGAATGCAGGATGCCATAAACGTACCAGAAGATATCCTCCCTGGTAATGCCAGCGTTGCCGTAATGCTTGCGGAATGCCGCCGCCCAATCCGCGATGGTTTCATGGCGGAGGTAGCCGTCGGCATCCGGCGTTGCTCCAGCCGCGAACATTTCATCTTGAGGCTTGGCTTTCTTCTCTAATTTCTCGTACCAGTAAAGCGGGAAGCATTGACCGTTGTTATGCAACTGTACGTCCGTGATTACATTGGCGGCCAAGGCGGAAAATGATTTACTTGCCCCGATACCTGGGAGAGAAATCACCACATTCCGATGCCTGGGCGTCGGGAACAGTTTGGGCTGCTGGTAAACCCTTTCATTAAAGCGGCGATTAAAATAGAGCCATTGCTTGGTGTATGGCCGATACATGCTGGTTGTCAGAAATGTTTCATAAAATACGAAACGCTTACCGCGCTTGGCATCTACCTTTAATGCATGAGTCCAACTAATCCGCTTGGGATCGGCATCGATCACATCCTCTAGCTTCGGGCATGAGGCTTTATTTTTCCCATCGCACAATTCAGCGTAGCGCATGCTATTTTCGTTAAAAACGTCAATCATGTGCATCATATTAGCTGCCAGAGAACCCCGGCTCATGTTATAGGCCCAGGCGTCGCGGTTGGTCTGCAGTCCGTTTGACCAAATACTAAATAAACCTTCGTCGTTATCTCCCTTTGCGGAAAGTGGCAGGAAGTCGCGGAAGGTTGGGTCGCGCTGATTGATCCAATCTCCCTCTATATTAGGCGTGATGGTCTGCCAGTCGATGCCGTCGATGCTGCCAACTGTTTGGAGACGGTCGAGCTTCTCCTCGCGGCTGAGGTAGTCGCCGATGTCGTGATAGCACAGTTCACAAGGTCCTTTATGGGCTGGGTCTTTGACCATGATCGAGATGGCAACCGGCGTGCGGGAACCGGAGCCGAAAATCTTGCCGCCTTCCCGCCGCGATTCCTCGCCAGAGGTACGCTGGTTGCCGCGCAAGTTTAAGAGATAGAGCTGGCTGTATTCCTCGACCAAGCATTTGCGCAGGCCATCCATGCTGTTGGCATCGAGGAAGGATCCATTGGTGACGAAGGCGACGACGCCCCGGTCTTCGATGCGGTCCGAGGCCCAGCGGATGGCACGGACGTAGGAATCGTAGAGGCTTCTGACCGACTTCGCACCTGATTGTGCGGCATAGGTAGCGCGGATGCGCCCATCCAGGCTGGGATAAGCAAGATTCTTGTTATTGTCGTTTTCACTGCCTTGTTTCACCGAATAGGGCGGATTGCCGATGATGACCTGGATCGGTTGTGCCAGTTGGCGCTCGGCGCGGGCGTTGTTTTCCGGCAGGACGATCTTATCCACCAAGTCGCCCTGCTCGGTCATCTGGAAGGTGTCGGTCAGGACCATGCCGCCGAAGGGCTGGTATTCGCCGGTGACGGCGTGGTAGGCGGTCTCGATATTGACGCTGGCGATGTAGTAGGCCAGCAAGACCAGCTCGTTGGCGTCCAGTTCGTAACCGAATTTATGGCGTAAAGCTTCGGCTTCGATGAGGCCGGATTGGATTAGCCGAACCAGAAAAGTACCGGTGCCAGCAAAGGGATCGAGTATCCGCACGTCGCGGCTAGCGAGATGCTGGCCGAAANGCTGACGCAGCGCAGCATCGGCGCTCTTGAGGATGAAATCGACGACCTGGATTGGGGTATAGACGATCCCCAAGCGTTCGGCCATGCGTGGAAAGGCGCTATGGAAAAAGGTGTCGTAGAGGTTGCGGATGATGTCCTGCTTGGATTTGTCGCTCTTGGCGAGGCCGATGCGTTCGCGGACATTGGCATAGAACGCGGTCAGCCTCTCAGTTTCGCTGTTCACGGCCGCCGTGTCGAGCCGGTCTACGATGTCTTGCAGGGCCTTGCCGACGGCGTTGCTGTCCAGGAAGCCGGTGTCGGCAAAGAGGGCCTGGAAGACCGGCAGGGTGAGGATGTGCTGCGCGAGCATTTCCACCACCTCGTCGCGGCTGACGGCGGGGTTGAGGGTGTCTTGCAAGCCTTTCAGGAAGCTGGCGAAATCTGCGTCCAGCAGCGGGCTGCTGTCGATCAGCGCCTCGATCCGGGCGGTTAGGCGTTCGGCAACCTGGCCGATACTCTTGGCCCATGCGCTCCAGTATTCACGGTCACCGAGTTTCTTGGGGGTAACGGCATAGACGGCTTCGGTGACTTGATCAAGGGGCAACTGGGGGAAATCGAATGTTTTCTGTTCGCCGCCCCCGCCGGTGCTGTCAAGACCACCCGGGTCGCCGATGACCTGGATCTTGCGGCGGAACTCGGCTTCATCGACCAGGCTTTCGTCGTGGGCGCGCAGGGCCTTGATGACCTTCCAGATACCTTTGAACTGCGGATCGCTGTCGATGTAGCGGTTGTAATCCTTGACCTGCTCGGAAGGTATACAGACGGGCAGGATGATGTAGCCGTATTGCTTGCCCTCGGCCTTGCGCATGACCCGCCCGACGGCCTGTACGATGTCCACGATGGATTCTCGGGTGTCAAAAAACACCACGGCGTCGAGTGCTGGCACATCGATGCCTTCGGCGAGGCAACGGGCATTCGAGAGGATGCGACATTCGCCCGTGTCCAAGCTCGGCCTTGAGCCAATCCAGGGCATTTTGGCGCACCAGCGCATTCATGGTGCCGTCCACATGGCGAAGGCCGCAATCAACCATGCCGTCCGGCTCGTCGTGCGGCTGTGGATACAGCTCGACCAGCTCGGAAAAACTCCCGGCAGTTTGTTTGGAATCCTTGATGGATTTGGAAAAGGCCAGGGCACGGCGCATGGGTGAGGTGTCCTCGGAGGAGGCTGCCTCCTGGCCGGACTCCCCCACCAGTACCAGCCCGCGCTTGGACAGCCCTTTCCAGCTGCCCACGATCTTGGTTGCCAACTGGATATCGATAGCCTGCTTGTCGGCGATCTTGTAGGCGTTGTTGAAGTTGTTGGTGAGCTTGGCCATCTCGCCTTCCCTGACAGCCACGATCAGGACCTTGTACTCGGCGAGCAAATCCCACTCCACGGCCTTGCCGAATCCCAGGCGGTAGAACTCGTGGCCGAAGCCTTGGTTTTCGACTTGTCGGCATAGATGCGCGGGGTTGCCGTCATGTAGAGGTGTTTCTGGCCATCGATGATCTGGTTGTCATGGACTTTGACGAACTCCGAAGGGTTTGCGCCCTGGCAGGGTCAGTCCGGTGGTGCGGTGCGCCTCGTCGCAGATGATGAGATCGAATGCCCCGAAGCCTTGCTGCTGCGCATCCGCTACCACCTGAATCGACTGATAGGTGGCAAAGACCAGGGTGCGGCGATCCCCGATCAAGGCGTTGGCCGCGGCAACGAGCTTTGTAGCGTCGGTGGTTGCGGGATAAGCCAAATCGTGGGTGGGGATGTCTTCCTCGTTTCTGCCGACTTTGGTATCCGAACAGACGACAAAGGCATGAATCGGCTCCATGGCTTGGGCCGTCTATTCCCGCAGCGCTTGGGCGACCAACGCAATCGAGGGGGTGAGAAATAGAATTCGCCCGTTCGCCCTGGTGAGCTGTTCCATGAGCCGTAGCGCCGCCAAGGTTTTGCCGGTACCGCAAGCCATGATGAGTTTGCCCCGGTCGTTTGCCTTGAAGCCCTCGATGGCGTTGGCGATGGCTGCCGCCTGATGGGGGCGCGGCGCTTTCTTGCCCGTGAGCCGCATGTCCTCGATCTTGGCCAGGCTGAACTGGCTCCAATCGACTGGGCTGGTGGCCAAATCTTTGAACCACAACCGCTTGGCTGGGATAGTCTGCTTCTCCAGCGCCTGCTCGGCGTGCTTACTCCATTTGTCGGTGGTAGCAACGATGAGGCGTTGACTGAAACCCCGTTCGCCGTCCGCTGTCTGAAAGCGCTTGCCGGAGGCAGTGAAAAAGGAATCGATATCGGCCTTTTGGAACGTATGCGTTGGGTCATAGAACTTGCATTGAATGGCCAAATAATCGCCACTGTCGCGCTCCCGTGCCACCAAGTCGATACCAACGTCCGGACCCTGGCCATACGGCCATTCTGACCACAACCATACCTCGGCGAGACAGTGCTTATATTGCGGGTCAGCCGTGAGATAGCGTTTCATCAAGCGCTCGAACTGGACGCCCTTACTGTGGCTGGTGCGCGTAGCCGTGGTCAATTCACGAAACAGGTCGTTGAAAGTTGTCTTGTTCATAGATACCACCCGGTATGGGCTTAGCCACTCATGCTGCTTTGGTCTTGCTCCGATTGTCCTTGCTACTGTCCGGTTCGGGGGACTTCCATTGCAAGCGCAAGGATGCGCGCGCAGGTAGGGATGCCGAAGGCTATAGGGATATAGGAGGGCTGGGTCTAGAGGACACGATCCCAATATATTCTGCCTGTCTAGCCTTAGCCTCTGTCCTTGAGTGGCCCCGCGATTTCTCTTTCTTGTAGACCGAATCTTCTGTCTAGCTGGCTGCTCGGGTGTTTCAGGTCTTCTTGGGGATTGGCTCTTTGGGCTTTTCTTTCTCCGAAGACTGCGCTGGGGTCGTCGGTTAATCATTGATTTTTTAATTTTCTGATTAATGGCGGACACTAATGGTAGTACTTACCGAAACTTAAATTTCACTATCGGTTAATCTAGTTCCAGGCTCGAACCTCCCAGCTGGGTTCAGCGCTGGTTGCGAAGCCAGTTGCGAGTGGATTTCAAAGGGTTTGAGGAACGGCAGGTGCCCATCCGGTGTTTTCTGGCTGCGGGCAAGCGGAGATTCATGCGCAGTGCGGACCGAGGCCAAAGAGCATCCTTTCGGCCTCTTCGATGAGCCGTTGTCTGCTCCAGTCCCAGTGTTTTTCCTTGAGTTCCGCCAGCTTGAGATTGAGTCGGCGGCGGTATTCCTGATCGTCCGGCAGCTTGCGCTTCGGTTTGCAGCCCGGTTTTCCAGGCCAGGCTTTCATAGCCAATGCCAGCCTGGCCTGCCTGACGCGCGTGGCCTTGTCTGCCTCCAGCGCCCACTGCTGCGCCTTCTGCTTGAGTCGTTTACTGGCCTTGGCGCGTTCTTTTTTCAGCCTGCGGTCCAGGCCGAAGACGGCGAACAGGTGGCGGGAGATAGCCTTGACGGCGGCCAGGCCCTTCCAGGCGCCATCGGGCAGCCGTTTGCGAGGCTGGGCGACAGTCACCAGGC
>Ga0049114_1000196_pt1 | contig 12572 bp, 12 predicted proteins | sample WorMettanBELIZE2_FD_55211 | JGI IMG/M metagenome (GOLD analysis project Ga0049114, IMG submission 55211) | Marine gutless worms symbiont microbial communities from Max Planck institute for Marine Microbiology, Germany - Olavius tantulus BELIZE.2 | ecosystem: Host-associated > Annelida >... | reverse complement strand
CTCTGCGCTTAGGTGTCGATAGGTTTTTGGCATAATATCGCGTCATATCGCGAAAGCCTTAAATCCTAAAAGTGTTGCACTTACTTATTGAACTGGGGTTTTTTATTCCAACTCTAAAGAGTCCAAATAGGTTTTCATTTCTTCTGGAATATTGTCCATTCTATACTGTATAATTTCTATTGGTGTGTACTCCTTCTTATCTTTATATTCAGATTCCAATAGACTCATTATTGATCTTATCTCTTTTTCTCTTAGATATTTTACACCCTCATATGCCATCTCAATTTGGTCAGGATTAAGATATTCAAAAATAATATCTATCACCTTCAACCTTTTCTCCCAATTACAATTTTGGGTTTCCGATCTCATCAGCATATTCTTAAACGTTGGTTCAGAGATATTAATGCCATTACGTTCTAATTCCTTTTTAATTGATCTGTACAATTTCGGAATTGATTGTCCTTTTTTAAAAAGCAACAACTTTATTTCAGCAGACTGATTATCCAAGATAAGATTGTTCATTTTCTTAACCAAATATTTTTTTGGTGCTTTAAGTTCCTTCATGATAAACTCTCCTTTTTAAGCAATACTTTCTTTCTCCTTATTGTTGATGGTGTTCAAAAAGAGTTGAACATTGCTGAATCTGACTCTTTTGTTTTGAAATCTATTGTTAATTAGTAACCTTGCTTCCATCATGTGATTTCAATACTTCAGAAAGCCTTCTTATTTCACCTCTTAAAAATCTGCTAACATTGATATCATGTTTCTTTAGCCCCTGATTGCATCTTTCTCAATCGTGCTGATGTGAAAGCTGTATAATATATCTAATTTGTTCATTAGCCATTTCCCCCTTATAGAATTAAATATATGCTTCTATATCTATTTATACTTTTTTGTTCATACAGGCATTTTTAACCAGAATTGAAGGATATATCTTAGTTTTGGCTTCCATTTTATTTGAACATAACAGGCTATATGTCTATAAAGATGAAGCAAATTCTTATTCAAGAAACTTTTTAGTTCCCCTCAGAAAGTGGCCCTAAAGGTGTAAAAACGACCTCAAATCCATATTGCGAAATATCTTATCTAAGAAAGAAATTATGGCATTGAAATGATTGAATATTTTGTGAACCAAAAAAAAAGTTAAAAAAACATCTGAACAATTGAGAAACCCGATGGTATAATTTTCTTCAAAGCTTCAGAAAAGCATATCAGGGGAATTGGCCCTTGGTGCTTTAGAGCTTTTTGGTAACCCTTCAACCATGAAAGGGGGAAAAATGATGTAAAAAGGAGAGGGAAGATGAATAATTATGTTAACCAAAATTGTGCTGATGCACATAAGATGCAAGGAAAGGAGAATTTTGAAGCTAATCAGATAGTGAGAATTATGACAAGAGATGAAGCTGCTAAATTTTTAAGAGTTCATCCATCAACAGTCTCAAGGTATACAAAAGCAGGTGAATTAAGAAGTTTCAAGCTCGGCAGTCGTAGGCTGTTCAAGTATGAAGATGTTTTATCGTTCTTTGAAAATCAGGTAGATAGAGAATATGTTTTTGGAAAGGAACTATAGTTATGGCAACAGTTACTATCCAAAAACGTGAAAACAAGAAGAACTTCAGCTACGTTGTTACCTATAAAGACCCAAAAACAGGGAAGAAGATATATCACGATACCTTTCGGAAAAAGAGACTTGCTCAACAAGAAGCTAATGATCTTAGAGCAATGCTTGATTCAGGGCAAAAACCCAAACCAAAAGAAAAGCTTTCAGCATTGACCTTTTCTGAAGTGTCAACATCCCTTAAAAAAATATGGCCTGAAAGGTTGTCAAATAGGACATTAGCTGAAAAGACAGTAGAGGATTATGAAATTTGGCTGAATGTTTTGGAAAGGGGATATGGTAAAAGATTATTATGTAGTTTTGATACAGATGAAATTTTAGATTTCAGAAATGGTATTGCAAAGAAGAACTCCAATATATCATCCAATAAATACCTTTCCATATTCAAAAAGGTTTTCCGACATGGTCTTGAATTAGGTGCTGTCACTTCTGACCCATCTGCAAGTATCACCAAGCTAAATGAATCGGAACATGAGCGAAATAGGTTCCTTTTCCCATATGAAATAGAATTGTTAATTGAAGCGTCACAAAAAATAAGAGCAAAATTCTATATGCCATCAATTATTTATCTTGGTGCTGAACATGGTGCTGCTAAACAAGAGATTCTACAATTGAGATGGTCTAAAATCCATTTTGGTTTTGGTGATGATGGGCTTATTACCTTATTTCGCACCAAAAATGAATGTGAACGAACGGATGATTTAATGCCAAGAACCAAGGATGCATTATTAAAATGGAGAGACCATCAAGCTTGGATGAGACACCGGAAAAAGATCACTCAAGTCAAAACAGATTTTGTATTTGCCCATCTTGATGGTACACCAAGAAAAAGCTTCAATAAAGCATGGTGGAGAGTCCTTGAATTTGCAGGGATCAAGAATTTCCATTTCCATGACCTCAGACACACATTCTGTTCCAATCTTATTTTAGCAGGAGTAGGGCTTAAGGAAGTCTCAGAAATGATAGGACATAAAGACATTACAATGACCAATAGGTACACCCACCTTCCTACAGAGCATAGACAACTGATGCAAAAGAGTCTTGCTGAACATTATAAAAACCATAGTGGGTAACATATAGGGAACATAAAGCCCAAAAACCAATAAAAAAGCACTCAGGAACAATCCCTAAGTGCTTGAAATCATTGGTCGGGGCGAGAGGATTTGAACCTCCGACTTCCTGCTCCCAAAGCAGGCGCGCTGCCAGGCTGCGCCACGCCCCGATCTTTTTTCTGAGAGTCCTGAAAAAATAGTTGCCCGCAGGGGATGTCTTCTACCATTGTTTGGACCTTACCGCAAGTCATCGACCCCGGTAACCGGGTCGGCCATGACACGGATTCCCGGCCTGCATTCCGACACCCCATAGCCTTCGGGACCACCCCGGATTACTTTAGAAAGAAATCATCGATGCCGCCGGCAATGGCCCGGGCCAGTTCTCCCATCCGTTCGGCCTCCTTGAGGCGAAGTTCGGTGGCAGGGTGGGTCACGTAACCAATTTCAATCAGGGCTGCCGGCATGTCCGCTCCCGCCAATACCGTCAGCGGCGCCTCCACCAGAGAAACGGGTTTCGATGAAAACCGCTCAGACAACGTGCGGACCAGTGTCTTCGCCAGCCGTCGGCTTTCCGGAACATGCCGGAGATATCCCGACTCCCACGGCGTGAAACCGTGCGGCATCCGATCTGAGATATCCATGGCCTCGGTGGAGCCGGTCTTTCCGCCAAAAATCACCACAGATATCCCGTCCAGATGGGAATCATAGGCACCACCAGCATGAAGGCTGATAAACAGATCGGCCTTCTGATTGTTGGCGGTGGCGGTGCGGGCCGCAATATCCATCCAATAGTCATCGGACCGTGTCAGAACCGTCCGGTAACGATCGCCCAGGACTTCCCGGATCTGCTGGGCAAGGAAAAGCGTAAGGCCCTTTTCGGTGGTACCGCCGGCACCGATCGCCCCGGTTTCGCGACCGCCATGTCCGGGATCGATGACCACGATTTTGAGGGGTTGGGTTGCCGCGGCGAAACATATCAGGGGACCTGCCAGCAACAGACCCAGAATCACGAGAACCGGCCGGTGAAAATAGGTTTGAAGGGCCATTGAGCATCCCAATTTTTCTTGACACTTCCGAAGGTTAATATTAATTTCCAAAGTTTACAAAAGGCGTTTTTTCATTCATCTACCTTCGATGTCAAGAACGAACCATCACGCCTCTTATCCCTTCGACGCGAGAGTGGCGGAATTGGTAGACGCACTGGACTTAGGATCCAGCTCTGGCAACAGAATGGGAGTTCGAGTCTCCCCTCTCGCACCATAACAACAAATCGCCGCAAATGCCCGGGGCACGAGCGCGTTCCCAATGGAAAGGAAGAACATGCAGGTCACCGTTGATGATGTCAGTAGCGTTAAAAAAACATTACACATTGAAATCCCGGAGAAAGATGTCCTCCGGGAGTTGGACAGAGCCTACCAGGATCTCGGGAAAACCGCAAAGATCAAAGGATTTCGCCCTGGAAAAGTCCCCCGATCGGTTCTCGAAAGCCGATTCAAGAAAGAAGTGAATGCGGATGTCCTCTCCCGGCTGATCCAGGAGTCGCTGATCAATGCAATCAAGGAAAAAGACCTCAAAGTCGTCGGAAGTCCACAGGTGGATCCACCCGAACTCACCGGTAAAGGGCCATACGCGTATTCCGCTACCGTCGAGCTCAGACCGGAAGTTCCGGAAATTGATTTTAAAGGGCTCACTCTAAAAAAACATCTGTATGAGGTCAGTGACACCGAAATTGATACCCAACTCAAAATGCTCCAGAAAAATTTGGGGAAACTGGAACCTATCGAGGAGGAGCGGCCGGTCCAAGCCGATGATTATGTTCTAATTACCTACGAGAGTTCTGAAAATGGACAGCCCATCCCTCAGCTTCAGAAAACCGATGATTTCACCCTGCAAATCGGTAAAGGGATGATCACCTCCGACTTCGACGATCAGTTGGTGGGCATGTCCGCCGGTGAGGAAAAGCGGGTCATCGTCACATTCCCGGAGGATTATTACAATAAGAGTATCGCCGGTCGAACCGTCGATTTCCAGGTGAATCTGAAGGAAATCCGAAAGGAGGAGCTCCCCCCCATCGACGATGTCATGGCCAAAAAAGCAGGCGACTACAAGAACCTCGACGAGCTCAAGGCAGAAATTACGTCGAACCTGAAGGCTGGGTACGACAAGCGGGTGGAACAGGAGATCAACGAGCAGGCCTTCGAAGCGCTTCTTGAACGGGTGGACTTTGACGTTCCGGATGCCATGGTTGAGGCAGAACTGGAAGCCATCGTGTCGGATGCGGAGCGGTCCTTTGCGTTCCACCAGATGTCCATGGAGGAGGCCGGCATCAGCCGGGAATCCCTTCGGGAAAAGTATCGGGATACGGCCCTCAAACAGGTCCGTCGCCACCTGATCCTCGGCAAAGTCATCGACCAGGAAAACCTCGAAATGTCCGATGAAGAGCTGGAGGCGGGATACGCGGACATGTCCCAACGGGTGGGACAGAGTGCGGACGAGATTCGCAACTATTATGAGCAAAACCCGGAACAGCACGAGTTTTTCAAACACACCCTGCTTGAAAAAGGGGCCATGAAACTTATTATTGATAGTAGTGAAATCAGTGAAATCGTTCCCGAAGCATCTGACGACACGGCGGAAAAGGACACCGCCCAAACGGATTAAGGGCTAGTTCAAGCGACTAGTCTGTTTTTTTATGGACGCCAATCTGACCGGAAGGAGCAAACTGTGCCGTTAATTCCAATGGTTATCGAACAAAGCAGCCGGGGTGAGCGGGCCTATGACATCTATTCGCGGTTGCTGAAAGATCGGATCATTTTCCTGGGAACCGCCATAAACGACGATATTGCCAACCTGTTGATCGCCCAGCTGTTGTTCCTCGAATCCGAAGATCCGGATAAAGATATCAATTTTTACATCAATTCGCCGGGAGGTGTTGTCAGCGCGGGGCTGGCAGTATATGATACTATGCAGTACATCAAGCCGGATATTGCCACGGTGTGCATCGGGCAGGCGGCGAGCATGGGAGCATTGCTTCTGACGGCTGGAAGCACCGGCAAACGGTATTCGCTGCCTAACTCGCGCATACTGATTCACCAGCCCATGGGCGGGTTTCAAGGACAGGCGTCGGACATCGAGATCCAGGCCAAAGAGATTCTTCGAATGAAGGATGCCCTGAACGAAATCCTGGTGAGGCATACCGGAAAGGACATGGACACGATCCAGCGCGATACGGACAGGGACTTCTTCATGTCGGGCATCGAAGCCATGGATTACGGCATCATCGATCATGTTATCCAAAGCCGTGAGGATCTGGACGACATCGATAAAAAAGTGGAGGCATAGCATGACAAAAAAAGGGGATGGCAACGACAACCTGTTCTGCTCATTCTGCGGAAAGAACCAGAAAGAGGTGAAGAAGCTGATCGCCGGCCCTGCCGTTTACATCTGCGACGAGTGCATCCAGCTTTGCAGTGAGATCATCGAAGAGGAGACGGAAAAAGAAACCGGCGAGATGGAGCAGCTTCCGGCGCCCAAAGAGATTAAGATGCTGCTGGACGATTATGTCATCGAGCAGGATGAAGCGAAAAAGGTGCTCGCCGTCGCCGTGCACAATCATTACAAGCGTCTGGAATCGAACGTAAACACGGGTGAGGTGGAGATCGAGAAAAGCAATATTCTGCTGATCGGACCCACCGGATGCGGGAAAACCCTGCTGGCCCAGACACTGGCACGATTTCTGAACGTCCCGTTTACCATTGCCGATGCGACCAGTCTGACCGAGGCCGGTTACGTTGGAGAGGACGTGGAGAATATCATTCTTTCGCTGTTGCAGAATGCCGACTACGATGTGGACCGGGCCCAACGTGGAATTGTTTACATTGATGAAATCGACAAGATCGCCCGGAAATCGGACAACCCCTCCATCACCCGGGATGTTTCCGGTGAAGGCGTGCAGCAGGCATTGCTGAAAATCATTGAAGGAACCACCGCCAGCGTACCGCCTAAAGGCGGGCGTAAGCATCCCCAGCAGGACTTTGTGAAAGTCGACACATCCAACATTCTGTTTATCTCCGGTGGCACGTTCACAGGTCTGGAACAGATTATCCAGAGGCGCCTCGGATCGAAAGTGATGGGATTCGGAGCAAAAATCATGCAGACCGATGACCGGAATATTGGTGATATTCTCAAAGAAGTCCAGCCCGAGGACCTGCTGAAGTTTGGTCTGATCCCTGAATTTCTGGGCCGGTTGCCGGTGGTGGCCACTCTGGATGAGCTGCGGGAATCATCGCTGATTCGGATCCTGTCCGAACCGAAAAACGCCCTGATCAAGCAGTTTAAAAAGCTTTTTGAAATCGAAGGGGTTAATCTGAGATTCACCGACAGCGCACTGTCTGCCATCGCCAAGGAGGCGATGAAGCGGAAGTCCGGTGCCCGGGGACTGCGGGCCATTCTCGAGACCAGCATGCTCGACATCATGTACCAGATCCCGTCCATCGATAATGTCAAAGAGTGTGTGATCAGTGAAGAGGTCATCGTTCGAAAAGAGGATCCCATCCTCCTTTACGAGCAAACCAAAAAACAGGCTTGATCCGGCCCCAAATTGTTCAGATGAACCATGCAACCAAACGACATCATATAAATACGAGATTACATGATACCGAAAATTTTCAACAAAGATATCCCTGAGACGACCGGAAACAGACAGACGCTTCCCATGCTGCCGCTGCGGGATCTTGTGGTCTTTCCCCACATGGTCGCCCCCCTGTTTGTTGGACGCCCCAAGTCCGTCAATGCCCTGGCAGATGCCATGAACAAAGACAAAAGCGTGTTTCTGGCAACCCAGCGGAAGGCCAAGATAGACGATCCGGATCAAAAAGACATCCATACCACAGGAACCATCGGCACCGTGCTTCAGCTTCTCAGGTTGCCCGATGGTACCGTAAAAGCGCTTGTGGAAGGCAAATCCCGAGCCCGTATCACCGATTTCAAGCCCAATGAAGAATTTTTTCTGGTGGAGCTGGAACCGCTCGAAGACCCCCAGGTAAGCGATGCTCAGAAACAGGCACTGATCCGGGCAATGAGCGAAACCTTTGACGAGTATGCCAAGCTCAACAAGAATGTGGCCAAGGAGCTGGTGAGCAGCGTTGGAGCGATTACCGACCCTTCTCAGCTGGCTGACACCATTGCCGCACACTTCAATTTCAAGATTGAAGACAAGCAACGGCTTCTCGAAGCCCTGGATTTGGATAACCGCATCGCCCAGCTGCTCCGGCTGATCAAAACAGAGGTGGAAATTTTCCAGATGGATCAGCGCGTGAAGGCCCGCGTCAAGGAGCAGATGGAAAAAACCCAGAAGCATTACTATCTCAACGAGCAGATGCGGGCGATCAAGAAGGAAATGGGCGCCGAGGAGGATCCCAGCGACGAACTCAAGGAGTTGGAGCGGCGCATCAAAAGAAAGCGCATGCCCAAAGAGGCCGCTGCCAAGTCCCGCCAGGAATTTAAAAGACTGAAGCTGATGACGCCCATGTCGGCGGAAGCGACCGTCGTCCGCAACTATATCGAGTGGATCATCAGCATGCCGTGGTTCGAGCGGAGCAAGGTCCGAAATGACATCCCGGAAGCGGAGGTCATCCTTGACGAGGACCATTACGGGTTGGAGAAACCCAAAGAACGCATCATCGAGTATCTGGCGGTCCAGTCACTGGTAAAAAAGATTCGCGGTCCAATCCTCTGTTTCGTGGGCCCGCCGGGTGTGGGGAAAACCTCCCTGGCAAAATCCGTGGCACGGGCCACCGGGAGAAAATTTGTGAGACTCTCCCTTGGTGGCGTCCGGGACGAGGCGGAAATCCGCGGCCACCGGCGAACCTATATCGGCGCCATGCCGGGAAAAATTCTTCAGTCTCTTAAAAAAATCGCGGTGAACAATCCGGTTTTCTGCCTGGACGAAGTGGACAAGATGAGCATGGATTTCAGGGGCGATCCGTCTGCGGCGCTTCTGGAGGTACTCGATCCTGAACAGAACTACAGCTTCAACGATCACTATCTGGATCTGGATTATGATCTGTCCAACATTCTGTTCATTACCACCGCAAACACCCTGCCGGATATCCCGCTGCCCCTCCAGGACCGCATGGAAATCATCCGGCTGCCAGGGTACACCGAGTACGAAAAATTCCACATCGCCAAGGATTTTCTGATTCCCAAACAGGTCAAAGCCAACGGGCTCGATGGCCTGCCGCCTAAAATTTCCAAAAACGCCGTTCTCACCATTATCAACGAATACACCCGGGAGGCGGGCGTTCGAAATCTGGAGCGTGAAAACTCCTCGGTATGCCGGAAGATCGCCCGGGAAATCATCAAGGACAACCGGAAAACGCCGGTGCACGTTACGGCAAAGTCCATTCCGAAATACCTGGGACCGCCTCGATTTCGCAAGAGTCAGATCGAAGAAGAGGACCAGGTGGGTATGGTCACCGGATTGGCCTGGACCCAGGTCGGGGGAGAACTTTTGGCGGTGGAGACGATTACCATGCCGGGAAAGGGTGATCTCAAAATCACCGGAAAACTGGGGGACGTCATGAAGGAGTCTGCCCAGGCGGCCGTCAGCTATGTACGATCCCGGGCCAAACGGCTCATGATCGATGAAGATTTTCACAAAAATCTGGACCTGCATATCCACTTGCCGGAAGGCGCCATCCCCAAGGATGGTCCATCGGCCGGCATCTCCATGTGTACGGCGATCGTATCGGCATTAACCAAGCGGGCGGTGTATCGCGACTTGGCCATGACGGGCGAAATCACCCTCCGAGGACGGATACTGCCCATCGGCGGCCTGAAGGAGAAAATTTTGGCGGCCCATCGCGGAGGGATCAAAAAGGTACTTATCCCCAAGGAAAACGAAAAAGATCTGAAGGACATTCCTGCCGATGTGCAACGGCAATTGCAGATTGAAACCGTGGAACACATGGATGAAGTGCTGACCCACGCATTGATCCTGAGTGATGGCGAGAAACTTTTTAACGAGAGCGATATCGCCTTTGGCATGCTCCCCGACACGGACGCCGAGGAAATCAGTCGTAAGCCATTGATATAGATAACTAATTGTATAAAACCCTCATAGATCAATCTAAAAGGGCCGGCTTCATACGCCGGCCTTTATCTTTTGCCAGGGCAGCCGATCGAAACCGTTTCCCATACCGGCGGTACGCTTGTCTTGTAAGTTCCAGTTCGGAAAACTGCCCGAACCACGGGTTTGACCCGGCTGTAAGATTTTATTATAAGCGTGCTATCCTGACCAATGCGGTCAGGTGCTCCAATTCCTGATCCGGACATACCAAATTAACCCCAAAAATTGGCACCCATGCCGAAAGATAAGCACATCATCACCATGCTCGTCGAGAATGAACCCGGTGTAACCGCTCGGGTATCGGGTTTGTTCGCCAGCCGCAACTACAATATTGAGACCATTTGCGGTGCTCCTACAGCAAATCCGGAAATGTCCCGGATCACCATCACAACCAAATCCAGTCCGGAGCGGTTCGAACAGATCATGAAACAGGTCCGGCGTTTGATCAATGTCATCAAGGTTAGGGACATGACCGGTGAAGAAGCGGTCAAACGTGAGATGGCCATGGTGTGCGTGAACGCCAAACCCAAGGATCGCCCGGAGGTATTGCGGATCATCGATACGTTCCGGGGGAAAATCGTGGACACCGGGCAAACCCACTATATTTTCGAAATCACCGGTGGCCAGGAAAAGATCGATGCACTTCTCCGCCTGCTAAAGCCCTATGGTATCAAGAAAGTGGCCAGATCCGGTGTCCTGGCGCTGTATCGGGAACCCGAATGAATTCTTCGTCGGTGAGATGACGCAGGGGGGGCCATAAAGAAAACAGAGTCTGGGGAAACATGCGAAAACCCCAGACTCGTTAAGGAGGAAAAGCGTAGACAGAAGCGCAGCCTCTCACTGCCTACACCTCAAATGATAAGTCGGAAAATGAGAAAATCAATTGTCCGCACCGCACAGTGTCCCATCGCGAACACGGATCGCTATCCATGAAGTCCGCCGGTTGACGCGAACACCTTCTAATATCAATAGATTAAACACAGGTCATCATTTTTCGGACGGCTCAAAGACCTTTCCAAGATATTGCTGAAAGGGGCGGGCAAAACAACCTGCGATCGTCAGAAAAACAAACGCCAAGGCCGGATTCATGATACTCCAGAAAGCAACGGCGATCAGCGTGGGGGTGGAGACCAGTAGAATGATGACGGCTTGGGTGGAAAGATGCTCCTGTCGGGCTTGCATGGTGTACTCCTTCTATTGAAACGGATACTGTCGATGATTAAAGCAAATACCAGGCCAGATTAAGTTATCTCACAACTACCTGTTATCTATTAAAAAAATTATTTTTAAACCAGAAATCACGACAAAATTGTCGTGATTGAAGGCGAAGGCTTCATGGGATCAGGGAACAACGGAATTTCCAGGAAAGAATAAAAAATGCCTGCCATGACACATGGCAGGCATTGGAAGTCAGGTGGCGGGAGCGACGAGACTCGAACTCGCGACCTTCCCGCTTGCTAAGCGGGACGCTCTAACCAGGTTCTGTATATTGAATAAGGTTTACGATGTAATCCTTCGATTTGCGTCGCTTTATAGCGTACTCCGTTTTCATCGCGCTGGACCGGTCTGGATGTTCCTCGAAATAGACTAATTTCCAGGGTCGTTTGGCTTTTGTATAGGAAGAGCGCCCTTGATTATGCCTTTCAATCCGTTTTGATAGATCTGCCGTAGTCCCGACATAATAGCTTTCGTCCCTTATGCTCTGAATGATGTAGACGTAGAAAGGCATAAATAAGAAAGGCCTGTCACTTATGATACCGTAACAGGCCGTAATGGGTTAAGTGGCGGGAGCGACGAGACTCGAACTCGCGACCTCCGGCGTGACAGGCTGCCCTGGAGTCAGAATTGGCGTGGATTTGCGGGATACAGGTGTGTAAATCGGCTTGAATCGTATCAGAATATGCACCCTATATACACCCTGCAAAATAAAAAAACTATTGTGAAAGTTTCACCTGACGTTATTATGAAAATCTAAGACAAGGGGATAGGGTAGCTCCCGAAAACCGGTTTTTCTCGAAACCGGCTTCCCCTTTTAACCCCCTTCCGAGCGCACGACGAGAGGTGCGACATGCCCACAAAAGTTATCATCGATTACCCACCCCAAGAGGAAATCTTTGAAATGGTCTTTCCTAACGCCATAGATTTGTTTGATGCCGTCAAGGTGACCATTGGGTTAGATCGTTCTTTAACTGTGTCGGAAAGTGAAACCCTAATTCAGATACATCGAACCTATTTGAAGTGGGATGATCCAAGCCAAAGACATCCTCGTTTTCGGAATTTTTATACTGATAAAGATATTATGGATGTAAAGAGAGCGATTAAGAATTTCAGAATCGCGTTAAGTGAATGCGGTGATTTTGGTCAGTGGACTGCGCAATCAGTCAAAGAGGAGCTCGACAGCAAATTGCAGTATATCAGTTTTTTAGAAAAACATTACGGAGACACGATTGCATTCTTCCCAGAGCTTGGTCTTAAATGGTTACCTCCTCGCGGTCGCGGAAACCCAGGTAATACACAACTGAGAGTCTATATTTTCCAGATGGCGGGATGGTATCAATTTTTTTTTAAAGGGAATCTGGCGTGGGGCACCGGTTCTAAATTTCCCCGATTGATAGGGGCTTGTCTGCCAGTTATAGACCAAGAATGGGATGATAAAGAGCCTCCTTATAAGGTAACGGGATTATGCACCATTTTAAGGGTATTCTCACGCAATGGTCTGAGTATGTAGGACCCTAAAGCCATTGTTTGCAGTTTTCCGAAGTTGGCGTCCTGC
>Ga0049114_1000195_pt1 | contig 12610 bp, 9 predicted proteins | sample WorMettanBELIZE2_FD_55211 | JGI IMG/M metagenome (GOLD analysis project Ga0049114, IMG submission 55211) | Marine gutless worms symbiont microbial communities from Max Planck institute for Marine Microbiology, Germany - Olavius tantulus BELIZE.2 | ecosystem: Host-associated > Annelida > Digestive... | reverse complement strand
TGTCCGGTTCGCATGGACACCCGATAATAATTTTTCAAGCCTTGTCCAATCAATCAGCTCATGAACCTCATCCCGCTTCTTGCAAGGCATCATGTTCTATCCGCATTGGATCTGGTAAGCTGTGTTGTTGCAAGTTTTTCCAAGCCAACTTTTGTTCCCCCGGTGCGCAATTTTTATGAGTCAAACTTATCTTAAATTTCAACAACTTTGGGGATCTCGTGCAAAGGTCTCCGATAAGCACCCAGACCCTTCAGCATAAATCGATGAAAGCCTTTGTGCCCGAACTATTGAAATCCCTGACCGGTAGTGTCAAGGATCTCCTGCCGATCATCGGGGTGATCACCTTCTTCCAACTCCTAGTGCTCGGCCAGCCCATCCCCAATCTCCTGGAGCTGCTGTGGGGCACCCTGTTGGTGGTGGTGGGACTGACCCTGTTCGTCCAGGGGCTCAAGCTCGGGCTGTTCCCCATCGGCGAGAACATGGCCTGGGATTTCGCCGCCAAGGGCAGTCTGCTGTGGCTGTTGTTGTTCGCCTTTGCCCTGGGCTTCGGGACCACTATCGCCGAGCCGGCCCTGATCGCGGTTGCCGAGGAGGCCGCCGCGGTAGCGGCCCAAGGGGGTATGATCGTCAATGTGACGGGCGCCCGCGAGGATTATGCCATGGGGCTGCGTTACACCGTCGCCTTGTCAGTGGGTCTAGCCGTCGTCATCGGGGTGCTACGCATCCTGCGTGGTTGGCCGATCCAATATCTGATTATCTGTGGTTATCTCGGGGTGGTCATCATGACGGCCGTCGCCCCCAAAGAGATCATCGGTATCGCCTATGACTCCGGCGGCGTAACCACCTCGACCATCACGGTACCGCTAGTGGCGGCCCTAGGTGTGGGACTCGCCTCCAGCATCGAGGGGCGCAATCCCATGGTCGACGGCTTCGGGCTCATCGCCTTCGCCTCCCTGACGCCCATGATCTTCGTCATGGGTTACGGGATCCTGCTGTGACGGGGTACTTGGCCTCGCTCTTGGCCGCCCTGCTGGCAACCATCGACGATGTGCTGCCGATCATCGGCATCCTGTTAGGCTTTCAGGTATTGGTTCTGCGGCGGTCCATTCCCAACTTCAAACGGGTGCTGGTGGGCTTTCTGCTGGTCCTGTTGGGCCTGGCCTTTTTCCTCGAAGGCTTGAAGTTGGCCTTGTTCCCCCTAGGCAAGCTCATGGCCGAGCAGCTCACCGCGCCGGATTTTCTCGGTGCGGGCAGCGAGACCGACGGCGCCGAACACTGGGGGACCTACGCCTGGGTCTATCTGTTCGCCTTCGCGATCGGACTCTCGACCGCCATCGCGGAGCCTTCCCTCATCGCCGTCGCCATCAAAGCCCACCAGGTATCGGCCGGCGCCATTCACCCCTGGGGGCTCCGGATCGCCGTCGCCATCGGCGTCGGCGCCGGGATCACGCTCGGTACCCACCGCATCGTTACCGGGGCGCCGCTGCATTACTACATCATTACCGGCTATGTGGTGGTGTTGATTCAGACTTGGTTCGCGCCGCGGGCCATCATCGCCCTGGCCTACGACTCCGGGGGGGTATCGACCTCTACCGTCACGGTGCCCTTGGTGGCGGCCCTGGGGCTGGGGCTTGCGAGTAATATTCCGGAGCGCAATCCACTCCTCGACGGCTTTGGGCTCATCGCCTTCGCCTGCCTGTTCCCGATCATGACTGTGATCGCTTACGCCCAGCTCAGTGGGTTAGTTACCCGACGCAAACCCGGTACCGCATCCTAAATTCCGCAGGAGAATGAACGCATGCACTTCAAGCTCATCCTGGCATTCGTCGAAGACAGCGAAACCAAGAACGTGCTCGAGGCCGCCCGTCGAGCCGGAGCGACCGGCTCGACCGTGATCAGCCAAGCCCGGGGAGAAGGGATCGAGAAGTCCAAGACTTTCTTCGGTCTGACCCTAGAGACCCAACGTGACGCCATTTTGCTGTTGGTGGAGGAGCATATGAGTCGCAGTATCCTGGAGACCATCGCTAAGACCGGACATTTCGACGAGCGGCCCGGTCACGGGATCGCCTTTCAGGTGGACGTGGAGGACGCCGTGGGCGTCAATCATCAGGTTCGAAAGCTCTTTGAGACTGTGCAAAAGGAGATCCTGACGTGAATACCAAACAGCTCGTGCGTGTCCGTGATGTCATGAAATCCCAGTTCGATACCGTAGACGGCCTAGACACGGTAGCCCACGCCCTGGAGACCATGGCTCATGTGGATACCAAGACCCTCATCGTCAGAAAGCGCCACGCCGACGATACCACCGGCATGGTCGTGATCTCGGACATTTCCCGCCAGGTGTTGGCCAAGGACCGCGCCCCGGACCGGGTCAACATCTATGAGATCATGTCCAAGCCCGTCTTGTCGGTGAATCCCGAGATGGACATCCGTCACTGTGCCCGCCTGTTCGCCCGTTTCGACCTGACCCGAGCGCCCGTGGTGCAAGATGGCGAGGTGATCGGGGTCGTGAGCCTTACCGACTTGGTGGTAAAAGGCATGATGCCCTATCTGTAAGCGACTGTGGTTTTAGCCGCATGGACCTCGCTTTGGGCGTAGTCAGGATAGCACTACTGGGTAGCGCGAACCACATCGAAAAACCACGAAGTTCGGAATGAGTTGGGTCGGATGGGCAAAGCAAGCGCTCGGCAAAATGATCTAAGACTGTGGTCATTCCGTGGAAATTTGCGAACCGCGGCTACCTGTCGGGATGTACACAGCGAAGCATGCCCATCAAATCTCTGGATCGCAATTTCGATTTCGATCCCGATCCTGAATGTATCCCCGTGTTATTGCGATCTAAAACAAGTAAATTGTCGCTTGGCCCGTTCCCACGCTGGAGCGTGGGAACGTAAGTGTGATCACTCCAGCGGCCAAGGTTTCGACGTTGGAGCGTGGGAGCCAGAAAGGCTGGTTTGTGGGGATACTTCAAGATCCCGATTTCGGGCATGGCGCATCCCTCTCTACCTGGCTGATGCGGTTCGCACCTCCTCATAGTGCCATCCTGCGGGCTCGGCAACAACGGGGGATGAGATGACCGGCGTGACCGTCCGATCACGCATGGCGTTCAGGATCTGTGCGTGGCGAAATGTCGGACAAGAAACTCGGATACCAGTGACATTGGTGTCAAGCAAGTGTACACCCTTTTCGTTTTTATACACACCTTTTCCCCTCATCCGTGCACTGCAAGGCGTTGAGCACTCCTATCCGTGTCCATCCGTGGTTCAGTCCCTCCATCCGAGACGACTACCGGCGACCGGTAGCCGACAGCGATCTCAAGACACTGCCGCCAGCCTGGTCGCCTCTTCCACATCCACCGACACCAGCCGCGAGACACCCGGCTCCTGCATGGTCACGCCCAGGAGATGATCCGCAATCTCCATGGTCAACTTGTTGTGGGTGATGAAAATGAACTGCACCCGATCGGACATAGAGCGCACCAGCTCGCAAAAGCGCACCACATTGGCGTCGTCCAGGGGGGCATCCACTTCGTCGAGCATGCAGAAGGGGGCCGGGTTGAGTTCGAAGATGGCAAACACCAGGGCCACGGCGGTCAATGCCTTCTCACCACCGGAGAGGAGGTGGATACTGGCGTTGCGCTTGCCCGGCGGGCGCGCCATGACGGTGACGCCGGTCTCCAGCAGATCTTCGCCGGTCAGCGCCAGATAGGCTTGACCGCCGCCGAACAGACGCGGGAAGAGCTGCTTAAAACCCTGATCGACGGCATCGAAGGTCTCCTTGAACCGGTCGCGGGTCTCGCGGTCGATGCGCCGGATGGCCTGCTCCAGGGTCTGGAGGGAACGGAAAATATCGGTGTGCTGGGCGTCCAGGTAACGCTTGCGTTCGGACTGCTCCGCCAGCTCGTCGATAGATGCCAGATTGATGTTGCCCAAGCAGGCGATACGTTCCGAGACCTTCTCCAGCCGCTCCTGCCAGACCGCCTCGTCGGTATCTGCTTCCAGATCGGCGATTAGCTCCCGCGGATCCAGGTTTGCCTCGGCCAGCTGTTCTTCCAGGGTCCGTCGGCGCACGAATTGTTCCTGCCGCGCCAGACGTAGGGCATCCAGCTCCCGCCGCTGCTCACCGAGGTCCTGTTCTACCTGGTGGCGTTCCTGCTCCAGGGTGCGGACACGGCCATCCAGCTCTTCCATCTGCTGCCGCGAGGCACCCAGCTGCTCCTCAATCTCAAGACGCAGGGCAAGCTGCGCTTCGAGTCCTTTCTCCTGACTGGCCAAGGGTACCAAGGAGGTCTCCAGGCTCAGGCGCAGCTCGTCCCGGCGTTCGACAAGCTGGTGATGCTGCTCCCGTGCCCGCTCCAGGTTGCGCAGCCCGGCCTCCCGGGAAGCGCGGCGGGCCTCGATGGCAACCTGTAGGCGATGGGCCCACTCCCGCAATTCCCGTTCCTGCTCCCATGCCTTCGTTACCTGATCCCGCAGGACCTCACGGTGCGAGGTCAAAGCCGCGCGCCGGTCGGCTAGGGTATCGATCTCTTCCAAGGCCCCGTGTAGGCGTTCCCGTGCCGCTGCCTCCTCGACCACGGCTTCCGCCAGGCGCTCGGCCAACTCCGCTCGCTCCGCCTCCAGGGTGGCACGGCGCTCGTCCTGGTGCTCCAGTCGGGCGCGGTATCCCGTAAGGTCCGCCCGGATCTTGGCGCCGGTTTTCTCGATCCCGGCGGTCTCGATACGCAGTGCCTCGCGCTCCTCCTCGACTTCGCGCCGGCGCGTCCGTAGTTGCTCCTGATCCTGATCCAAGGTCCGGATTTGGGCCTCGAGGGTTGCAGCCCGGTGCCCCAGCGCCTTGATCTCCTCGGCCCGCACCAGCACCCCCCCCAGGACACTGTCGGCTTCCGGCGTGCGCAACCAGTCGGACCCCACCAAGATCCCGCCTCGGGTGACCAGGACCCCACCCGGGTCGAGGGTCCCCCGCTCGCCCAGGGCCGTCGGCAGATCCTTCACCACCCGCACGGATCCGAGAAGTCCATGTAGAGGCCAAGAACACCGCACCCGCGCCAGGAGCGAGTCGGGAACCGGGGCAGAGTCGCGGGTTTCAGTCCTCTCAAGCAGCGCCAGGGAACCGAGGTCCGCCCTATCCACCGCGGCCCCGACCCGATCCAGGGAATCGGTACAGACGGCGCGTAGGTGACCCGCAAGCACCGCTTCCACCACCGCCTCCCAGCCAGGCTCGACCGCCAGCTCATCGACCAATCTGGGGGCACCCGCCAACCCTTGGTCGTTTAGCCAATCGGCAAGGGCCGCGTCCGCATCGTCCAGAGCCGCCTCCTGCAGCGTGGTCAGCGCGGCCTGACGGCCACGTGCCGATTGCAGTTCGGTCCGCGCCGCATCAAGCTGCCCGCTCACCTCGCGCAGTGCCCGTTCCTGTTCCTGAAGGACCCCGGTCAGTTGTTGTTCCTGATCTTGAAGGGCGACAATCTGGTTATCGTACCCCTGGGCCTGATCTTGAAGGGCCTGGATTCGGACCTCCAATTCCCCGGTATTCTGTCGTCCCAGCTCCTCTTCTACCCGGTCTCGCCGGGAACGGAGCTGATCCATACGCTGCTCCAGATGGTTGATATGGGTCCGCTCCACCTGGGCCAATTCCGCGGGGGCGGCAACCTGCTGGTTGAATTCCTCCCACTGGACCTCCCAAGCTTCGCGCTGGGATTCGACGGCACCCACCTGTAGCAGGGCCTCCGCCAGTGCCGCAGCGGCCGCCTCGTGCTCGGGTCCGTCCGTAACCAGGGCCGCGTCGATCTCCGCTACAGTGCGCTCGTCGCGGGCGAGTAGATCCCGGACCTCGGCGAGCTCCCGCTCCAGGCGGTCGATCTCCCCTTCCTGGCGTCCGCGGCTCTCCTTGGCAAAGCGGATGCCCTGTTCAAGGCGGGCGGTCTCGGAACCCACGGCATAGTAGTGACCCTGGACCGCGTTGAACTCGTCCGAGGCCTCGACGTAGCGGTCGCGCAACTTTTCGCTATCCGCCTCCAGCTGCCGCTGGTGCGCGACCTGGCCTTCCAGCGCCGTCTCCTGGGTCCGCAGGGATTCGTCCCGGACCCCGATCTCTCGGTCAAAGGATCGCCAGCGCAGGGCCCGTAGCTCTACCTCCAACCGCCGCTCGTCCTGTTTGAGGCACTGGTACTTCTCGGCGGTAGCAGCCTGCCGTTCCAGGTGAGAAAGCCGTTTGGCGACCTCCTCGCGCAGACTATCCAGGCGCTCTAGATTATCGCGGGTATGACGCATCCGGTTTTCCGTCTCGCGCCGCCGCTCCTTGTACTTGGAGATACCCGCCGCCTCCTCCAGAAACAGGCGCAGCTCCTCGGGCCTGGCCTCGATGAAGCGGGAGATGATGCCCTGCTCAATGATGGCATAGCTGCGCGGGCCTAAACCCGTGCCCAGAAACAGGTCCTGGATGTCGCGGCGGCGGCAGCGCAAACCGTTGAGAAAATAGACCGACTGGCCGTCTCGTGAAACCTGACGCTTGACCGCAATCTGGCTGAACCCGGCGTACTCTCCGCCGGCACTGCCGTCGCTGTTATCGAACACCAGTTCGATACTGGCGGTGCCCACCGGCTTACGGCTGGTGGAGCCGTTGAAGATGACATCGGACATTGACTCGCCGCGCAACATCTTGGCTGAGCTCTCCCCCATCACCCAGCGCACGGCGTCGATGACGTTGGATTTGCCGCACCCGTTCGGTCCGACGACCCCGGCCAGGTTGCTCGGAAGCTGCACGGTCGTGGGATCGACGAAGGATTTGAAGCCGGCGAGCTTGATCTTTTCCAGTCGCATCCTGAAAAGATACAGGAGGAGTGGGAGCGGGACCAAATGGAACGGAAGCGTTAGCCGCAAATCAACGCAAATGGATCAAGAGCCACCGAGGTTCGGATTGAGCATGGGAAAAATCATCCGGCTGCTTCCATCTGTCCGCAGATTACACGAATTTTCACGGATTAAAAATGATTCCCATGTTATCGGTACTGCCGTGCTAGGAGCTGGCACCAGGCAGGCCGAGATTCCGCCACAGTCGAAGCGTCGGAGCGGCCTGGTTCATGGTGTAGAAATGGATGCCCGGTGCACCGCCTTCGATAAGCCGCTGACAGAGGTCCAGGACGACTTGGTGTCCGAATTCGCGAATGCTGTCGGTGTCGTCCCCGTAATCTTCCAGCCGTATGCCAACCCAGCGTGGGATTTCCGCACCGCAGGCAGCGGAAAAGCGGGCGAGCTTGCTGTAGTTGGTGATAGGCATCACGCCGGGGACGATGGGGATATCGATGCTGAGTCGGCGGCAGGCGTCGACGAACGCGAAGTAGGCGTCGGCATTGTAGAAGTACTGGGTAATGGCGGTATCCGCGCCGGCCTCGACCTTTTGCTTGAAATACGCGAGGTCTCGCTGTGCGCCCGGTGCTTGGGGGTGGACCTCCGGATAGGCCGCCACCTCGATGTGGAAGGTCGCGCCGGTCTCCTCGCGGATAAAGGCCACCAGCTCGTTGGCATAAGCTAACTCCCCGGTGCCGGTGGCGCCCATACCGGAGGGCGGGTCGCCGCGCAGGGCAACGATGCGCCGAATATTCCAGGCCCGGTAGCGGTGCAGAATATCCCGGATCTCCGCCCGGGTGGAGCCGATGCAGGAGAGGTGGGGAGCAGTGTCGATGCCCTGATCGCGCAGGAGTGCCACCGTCTCGAAGGTGCGCTCGCGGGTCGAGCCGCCGGCACCGTAAGTCACGGAGAAGTAGCGGGGTGCAACGGCATTCAGTCGTTGCACCGTGTCCGCGAGCTTGATCATGCCCTCTTGGGTTTTGGGGGGGAAGAGCTCGAAGCTATAGGTGGGTCTTGGGTTTGCGTTGTCGTTCATAAAAGATTGCGATTCCGCCGATCGCTCACTAGCCCGTAGGATGGGCAAAGCGAAGCCTATCCATCCGGGTAACCTCGAGCTACGGTTATGATGTCGAGCTTTTCGACCCGCGGCCTCTTGCAGGGAGATAAACAAAGCGAAGCGTGCCCATCAAATTGGCGATGGGCATGCGGCGCAGTGTGCATCCTCCCAGGCCGTCGCGGTTCGGAAACCGCCGTGGATAACCGAAGCCCCGATCCCAGCCCCCGCCCCCCGGCGCTCGCTTCGCCCATCCTACACGCTGAACCAGCCTGCTTACAACCAACAAGCTCAACCTCCCTTTGCTCAGCCCGCGTAGGGCAGATAAGCTTTGCGCCATCCGCCGTATGCCACATCACTTCCGTCGCCCTAGCCTAACCCGACCTACGGGCTCAGTGCAAAACCTCATCGAGACGGCCGGCAGTGAGGACCCGCTCGGACCACGTAAGCAAGGTCTGCTCGCTGGCCTGCTCGATCCGGCGCTGTACTTCGTCGGGTAAGGTGCCGAATTCAGCCGCCGCTGGCGTTCCAATACCAAGGCTCCGCCTTGGTGTTTGCACTGCTGTATGCCTTTTGCATACCCTGTTCGTGGAAGCGTTCGGCAAATCGGCTCATGGTCTTGGCCTCGTCGGGATAGTCGCGTTGGTATTCGGCTCGCTCATTATCGTCAAGTGCCGCGTAGATATCGATGAAACCCAAGTATTTGAGCTGCTTTTCAGGATCGCGTTCCAAAGTGGTCAATCCCCGCACTGCGTGGGCATAGACCTCGACCCTGCGCTCCGCGGGATACTGCATATTGGGTAGGGTCAGCCGCACGACCAGGTTGTCGCTGTGGCGATAGTGCTCGTAAGTCAGCTCACCCAGGGCACAGCTCAGGTAACGGAAGTCGAGGTAGGTATACTAGTCTCCACTCAAGCACAGTCGTTGGGGCACACCGGTCGCTCGGCGCAGAAAGACGACTACCGGGACCACGCGGGCGGCCTCCATCAGCTCGGCCAGATCCAGGCAATAGTGGGCTAGGCGGTGGATGGAGAAACGCCGCGTATCGCTCTCTTCTTCGAGGACAAAACCAGAGCCTCGCGCTGCCCGTCGGGCCACTCCACCAGCAGCGGTACATCGATCTCCTGAAAGCACTCGCCGAGGCATTCTTGGAACTGCTCTTGGCGCACGGGGGTAATGCGTGCGGTGCCGACCGCATCGGCTTCGGTTGCGGCGAAAAAGGCCAGGGCCTAATGCGGATAGTCAAGGATGAGATTCTTGAAGTTCTAGTCGTGGAACATGATCCGGTCCAGGAAGCCCGACCCGCCGTCAATAGCGGTAGTAATCAGGCTTATAGGGTCCCTCGATCGGGACCCCGATGTAATCCGCCTGCTCCTGGTTCAGGCTGGTCAGGGTAGCACCGATCTTGCCAAGGTGCAGGCGAGCCACTTCCTCGTCCAGCTTTTTGGGCAGCACATAGACACCGATGGGGTACCGATCGGCATTACCGAAGAGCTCCATCTGGGCCAGGGTCTGGTTGGTGAAGCTGTTGGACATCACGAAGCTCGGATGACCTGTGGCGCAGCCCAGGTTCACCAGGCGACCCTTGGCGAGCAGGATGATGCGCTTGCCGTCGGGGAATATGACATGATCCACCTGGGGCTTGATCTCTTCCCATCCATAGCCATCGAGGGAGGCCACGTCGATCTCGTTGTCGAAATGGCCGATGTTGCAGACAATCGCCTGATCCTTCATCGCCGCCATGTGGTCGTGGGTGACGACGTCCCGGTTGCCAGTGGCGGTGACGAAGATGTCCGCCCGGGGCGCCGCTTCTTCCATGGTCACCACCTTGAAGCCCTCCATGGACGCCTGCAGGGCGCAGATGGGGTCGATCTCGGATACCCAGACGATGGCCCCGAGGCCGCGAAGGGACTGGGCGCAGCCCTTGCCCACGTCGCCGTAGCCGCAGACCATGGCGACCTTGCCGGCGATCATGACATCGGTGGCCCGCTTGATGCCGTCCACCAGGGACTCGCGACAGCCGTACAGGTTGTCAAATTTGGACTTGGTCACCGAGTTGTTTACGTTCATGCCTGGGAAGAGCAGCGAGCCTTCCCGCGCCATCTCATACAGGCGGTGCACGCCGGTGGTGGTTTCCTCGGTAACGCCCTTGATGCCCGTGGCGATTCGCTGCCAGTAGCGCGCGTCACGCTCGAAGATGCGTTTCAAGACACCGAGCACCGCCGTCCACTCCTCATTGTCGTCGGCGGTCGGTACGGGCACGTTGCCGGCCTGCTCGTACTCCACCCCCTTGTGGACCAGCAGGGTGGCGTCGCCGCCGTCGTCCAAGATCATATTGGGACCGGCACCGTCTGGCCAGGTCAGGGCCTGCTCGGTGCACCACCAGTATTCCTCCAAGGTCTCGCCTTTCCAGGCATATACCGGGATACCGGCGGCGGCAATGGCCGCGGCGGCATGATCCTGGGTCGAAAAGATGTTACAGGAGGCCCAGCGGACTTGGGCACCGAGTTCCACCAGGGTCTCGATCAACACCGCGGTCTGGATGGTCATGTGCAGGCTGCCGGAGATGCGGGTACCGGCCAGGGGCTTGCGGGTCTCGTACTTCTCACGTAGGGCCATGAGACCGGGCATCTCGGTCTCGGCGATGGTGATCTCCTTACGGCCCCAATCGGCCAGGGAGATGTCGGCGATCTTATAGTCGCTATGCTCACTCATGGTAGTCAGCTCCAGATGATTATCAGAGTGAGCGCCGTTGTTAAAGCCTGCCCGGCTTATGACTGTTCTACTGTGGAATCGGGGAGACCAGTCGGATTTCCCGCTCGATTTCGTTTAAATTAGGCTGGGCTATAGCCTCAAGCGAGCGAAAAATCCGCTTCGGTCCCCCGATCCCTCACTACGAACGCATAAGCCAGACAGGCTCTTAAGTAGCGGGGTTGCAGCGCTCCTCGGTGGGGAGGATTTGAACCACGAAGGCACAAACTACAAATCGCGCGAATCCGCGCGAATTGGATTTTTTGTCCTATGAGAACATTTGCGTCAATCTGCGCGATTCGCGGTTAAACCAATTCCTCAAATGCTTTGGATTTCGCTTTTGTCCTTCGCATCTATTCGGTGCGTTAGCTTCTATAGACCCGCCGCCTTGCGCAACTCCTCCGCTTTGTCGGTCCGCTCCCAGGTGAATTCGGGTTCTTCGCGCCCGAAGTGTCCGTAGGCGGCGGTCTTGCGGTAAATGGGTCGGATCAAATCGAGCATCCGGATAATAGCGTAAGGCCGCAGGTCGAAGTGCTCGCGCACCAGCTCCGCGATCCGGTCCTCGGGCAGCTTGGCGGTACCGAAGGTCTCGATGGTAATGGAGGTGGGCTCGGCCACACCGATAGCATAGGAGACCTGGATCTCGCAGCGTTCGGCGAGTCCCGCGGCGACGATGTTTTTGGCCACATAACGTCCGGCGTAGGCAGCGGAGCGGTCGACCTTCGACGGGTCTTTGCCGGAAAACGCCCCGCCGCCGTGGCGGGCCAAGCCGCCGTAAGTATCGACGATGATCTTGCGTCCGGTCAAACCACAATCGCCTACCGGGCCGCCGATGACGAAACTGCCCGTAGGATTGATGTGGAACTTGGTGTCGCCGTGGAGCCATTCTTCAGGCAACACGGGTAGAATGATATTCTCCATCACCGCCTCGCGCAGATGCTGGTAGTCCACATCCGGATCATGCTGGGTGGAGAGCACCACTGCGTCCACGGCAGAGACTTTGCCGTCCTGGTAGCGCAGGGTGACTTGGCTCTTGGCGTCGGGTCGCAGCCAGGGCAATACGTGGGAGCGGCGCATCTCCGATTGGCGTTGTACCAAGCGGTGGGCATAGGTGATGGGCGCGGGCATGAGCACATCCGTTTCATTGGTGGCATAGCCGAACATCAGCCCCTGGTCGCCGGCGCCCTGCTCATCCGGGTCGCTGCGGTCTACGCCCATAGCGATGTCCCCCGATTGTTTGCCGATGAGGGACATGACGGCACAGGTCGAGCCGTCGAAGCCCACGTCCGAGCTGTTATAGCCGATGTCCGTCACCACCCGGCGAACCAGCTCGTCCAGGTCTATCCAAGCACTGGTGGTGATTTCGCCGCCAACGATGACGGCCCCGGTCTTGACCATAGTCTCACAGGCGATGCGTGCCTGCTCGGGACGTGGGTCCTGGATCAGGATGCCGTCCAACACGGCGTCGGAAATCTGGTCTGCCACCTTGTCGGGATGCCCTTCGGAGACGGATTCGGAAGTGAAGATGAAATCGCTTGCCATCGCTAAGGTGCCCATTGTCTTGTTTACAAAGGTGGTTCGGGATCGGACCCCGGCTCGACTCGGCGGTCCATGCCAAATCTCCAGAGTCTATAAATGATAATCCGCGGTGTCGATTTTTCCTAGGGGGGGTCTCAATCAGAGATAACATTTACCAGTGGAAAATCGTCAGACCCTACCTCATCATTCCGGCAGCGATAGCCGGAATCCAGACGCTAGGGACAACAAAAGCAGTGGAGAGTTGAACGATTGGGTGGCTGTCTACCACAGCGGCAGCGAGGACTGGAAAGACGAGGGGTAATTAGGGGCCAAGAAAGCAATCAATCACTATGGACTGAAAGTCCATAGTATGAGTTGCGGCTGAAAGCCGCGTTTTCGGCTTAAGCCGACGAAAGAAAATGACTGGAAGTCATTCAAC
>Ga0049114_1000194_pt1 | contig 12617 bp, 8 predicted proteins | sample WorMettanBELIZE2_FD_55211 | JGI IMG/M metagenome (GOLD analysis project Ga0049114, IMG submission 55211) | Marine gutless worms symbiont microbial communities from Max Planck institute for Marine Microbiology, Germany - Olavius tantulus BELIZE.2 | ecosystem: Host-associated > Annelida > Digestive... | reverse complement strand
GTCCGATGCCATTTATGCTCATGCTCACATCTTTACTTGGAAAGGCTGCAGGACGCCAAGTTCGGAAAACTGCAAACAATGGCTTTAGGGTCCTACATACTTAGACCATTGCGTGAGAATACCCTTAAAATGGTGCATAATCCCGTACAGTTATAGTGCTTAATATATCTAAGTTCGTTTTTTTCCGGTACAAGCGCAAGATGTCAAATTGGTCACCGCAGGCCCATCGGGAGATATGTTTACAAACTCTTACGTTGCCAAATCAAGGAAACAACTTACCCCGCGTGGATTATCTGCGGTGTAACTGGACTTCTGCTTGTTCCAAACCCAGGGTGGTTGCCTGCTCCAGCCTGTCATCGGAAATCCATCATCAAATATAATCCAGGACGAATGAAAGGATGGGAGATTTAGAACCATGAGGCTCTCACTACGTGTATTCATAGCCGTTATCGGACTGCTGATTGTTCTGGGAACTCTTGGGACAATTAAGGGTCTGCAAATAAAAAGCATGGTGGCCTATAGCGAAAACTTTGTCCCGCCGCCGCAAACAGTCACCGTGGCGGAGGTGACATCGACCGCCCGGGAGACCTCGATTCGTGCTGTGGGTTCTCTGAAAGCGGTTCAAGGAGTGATGGTGTCGGCCGAACTGCCGGGGAAAGTCATGCGGATCGCTTTCGAACCGGGAATCCGCGTCAAGGCAGGTCAGCTCCTGGTTCAGCAGGACATCTCTGCGGAAACAGCCGAGCTTAAATCCGCCGAAAGCGAGGCCGCCCTGGCCCGGAAGAATTTAAAACGATCGCAGGATCTTGTTGAACAGAAAGTGGTTCCCACCGCGAACCTCGATGACAACCAGGCAAGGTACGAGCAGGCAGCCGCCAGGGTCGACCTGATTCGTGCCGCTATAGACAAAAAGACCATCAAGGCCCCGTTTAGCGGCAAGCTCGGGATTCGACAGGTGAACCTGGGAGAGTACCTGGACAGTGGTCAGCACATTGTTTCCCTCCAATCCCTGAACCCGATCTTTGTCAACTTCCAGCTACCCCAAAGAGAATTCGCCAGACTATCCACAGGGCTGAAGGTGCGAGTCATTGCCGATGCGCTCCACGATGAGACCATCGAGGGGAAAATTACGGCCGTGAACCCTGAGGTCAACCGCCAAACTCGGAACATCGAAGTTCAGGCCACCATATCGAATCCGGACGAGCGGCTGCGGCCCGGCATGTACGCTACCGTGGAGGTGGTGCTGCCGGCTCAAGATACGGTTCTGACCATTCCAGCCACCTCGGTATGCTATGCACCATACAGCGACTCAGTGTTCCTGGTCGAACCGGGCGGAGAAGACAAAGATCCAAAACAAATGGTGCTGCGGCAACAGTTTGTTAGATTGGGCGATAAGCGTGGCGACTTCGTCGTCGTGCGAGACGGCCTCGATGAAGGACAGCAAGTCGTCACAACCGGCGTCTTCAAGCTTCGCAACGGGCAGCCCGTGGTGATCGACAACCAGTTGGCGCCGGAGTTTGAGACAGCTCCGAGGCCGGCGGATGCGTGATTGGACGAAACCTATTTTACGGACTTTAGGGCGGGTACGGTGCCCCGCCCTACATTAGACAATCGCGGTTGGTGGCGTAGGGCCAGGCATCAGGCTTCGCTGACGCTTCGACCCGACAAGCCGAACTGGCCCGTTTTTGATTTCTTTTATGCGGATATCCGGTAAGCCCAAGTTGGAAGGCATTTCATACTCTCGGCGTCGGGATCGGATTCGGAATCGGTATCGACAAAATGGGTATGTAAGCAATTCGATCCCGATTCCGATAGCGATACCGACCCCGATGGCACAGCTGTGCTTGCTCAAAAAACATGGAACTTGAGCTTCATAGAGAAGCGCAATCTTTTAATGTGTAGGTAACAATGAAATTCCATAGAGAATTGGACCCGCGGTAAATGAACATAACAGATATCTTCATACGCCGCCCGGTGCTGTCCGTCGTCGTCAGCCTGGTCATTATTATCGCAGGCGTCCAGGCTGTGTTGACACTCAACGTTCGCCAGTACCCCCGCAGTGAAAATGCATCGGTTACGGTCACGACGATTTTCACTGGAGCAAGCGCGGATTTGGTCCGTGGTTTCATCACGACCCCTCTGGAGAGATCCATTGCCGGTGCCGACGGCATCGACTACCTGCAATCCGAGAGTAAACAAGGGGTGTCCACCATTACCGCTCGCCTGGAGCTCAATACCGACGCCATCAAAGCACTCGCCGAAATCAGCTCCAAGGTGGACCAGGTGCGCGGCGACCTGCCTCCGGAAGCCGAAGTTCCCATCATCAATGTGGAATCCGCCGACAGTCGATTCGCTTCGGCATATTTGAGCTTCACTTCGGATCTCCTTCGACCCAATCAGATTACAGAATACCTGGTGCGTGTGGTGCAGCCCCGCTTATCGGCCATTCCCGGGGTCCAGCGGGCCGATATCCTGGGAGGGCGAACGTTTGCCATGCGCATCTGGCTCAAACCCGACCGAATGGCGGCCTTCAACATCAGCCCGGTACAGGTGCGTCAGGCCCTGGCCGCAAACAATTTTCTGGCGGCCGTGGGGCAGACCAAGGGATCTCTCGTACAGGTCAATTTAACCGCCAATACGGACTTGAAATCGATGCAGGAGTTCGAACGTTTGGTGATCCGCGAGAGCGGGGGCGCCATCGTGCGCCTCGAAGATATCGCCGATGTGGTTCTGGGTGCCGAAGACTATGACACCGAAGTCCGTTTTTCCGGTCAGACCGCCGTCTTCATGGGAATCTGGCCGCTGCCCAATGCCAATTCTCTGGATGTCATCAAGGCCGTGCGCAGCGAAATGAAGAAAATCACCGCTGAACTGCCCGGGGGATTGACCGGCCGTATCGCCTATGACGCCACGAAATATATCGACAATGCGATCAGGGAGGTCACCCAGACGTTAGTGATCACGCTCCTGATCGTCATAGCGGTTATTTTTCTCTTCATGGGCTCTTTCCGGTCGGCACTGGTCCCTGTGGTGGCGATTCCCCTGTCCCTCATCGGGGGAATGTTTCTCATGCAGGTTTTTGGTTTCAGCATCAATCTGCTGACCCTGTTGGCCATCGTGTTGGCCGTCGGCCTGGTGGTCGATGATGCCATCGTCATGGTGGAGAACATCGAACGCCATCTGAGAATGGGCAAAACCGCCCGGGAGGCCGCACTGATCGGCGCTCGTGAGCTGGTCGGACCTGTCATCGCCACCACCATCGTGCTGGTGGCCGTCTACACACCCATCGGACTTCAGGGCGGCTTGACAGGCTCGTTGTTCCGTGAATTTGCGTTTGCCCTCACCGGTGCCGTCATCGTCTCCACGCTGGTCGCTCTGACCCTCTCCCCGATGATGTCTTCCAAGCTGCTCAAGCCGGGTATGGGCGATAGCGGTTTTGCCGGCCGTGTGTCCCGCTATTTCAGCCGATTGAGTACCTTTTACGGGCGTCTTCTGGATGTGACCCTCAGGTCGAGACCGGCGGTGTACATGGTCTGGGTGATTCTGGGGGCCTTGACCATCCCCATGTACATCATGTCCGCCAAGGAGTTGGCCCCCACCGAGGACCAGGGCGTGATTTTCGGGATCGTCGACGCCGCTGCCAATGCCACGCTGGATCAAACCAGCCGGGATGCGGCGGCAGCAAATCGTGTGTTCATGAGTGTTCCGGAAACCGAGTTCACCTTTCAGATTACCTCCCCATCTTCGGGATTTGGCGGGATGGTGGTGAAGCCATGGAACGAACGTGAGCGCACTATTTTCGACATTCTGCCGGGCGTGCAGTATGGGCTCATGCAGATTCCCGGGATACAGATGTTTGCAGTCACGCCCCCGGCACTGCCCGGAGGCGGGCAGTTTCCGGTGGAGTTTGTTCTGGCATCCACCGACGAGTCGGACAAGATCCTGGAGTTCGCTCAGCAAATCCAATTGAAGGCGATTCAAAGCGGCATGTTTGCCTTCCCGCCGATCATCGATGTGAAAATCGATCAGCCGGAAGCGGAAATCCGCATCGACCGTGACAAGGTGGCGGACCTGGGCCTTAATCTCCAGCAGGTGGGTGCCGATCTGGCGTCGATGGTGGGAGGCAACTACGTGAACCGGTTTAATATTGCCGGCCGCAGTTACAAGGTTATCCCCCAGATACAGCGGATGAATCGTCTGACTGCAGAGCAGCTCAAGGACGTCTATGTCAGCGGACCGGACGGCAACCTGGTGCCCCTGAGTACCATCGCCAGGGTGGAAAACCGAACGGTACCCCGGTCCATCAACCGGTTCCAGCAGTTCAACGCCGTGATGCTCAGCGGTGTGGCGGTGCGACCCCTGGATGAGGCCCTGCGGTTCCTCGAAGACGAGGCCGCCAAAATCCTGCCAACCGGCTATGTGATCGACTATACGGGCGAGTCCCGACAACTGCGCAGCGAGGGCAACAAATTTCTACCGGCATTCAGCCTGGCGTTGATTTTGATTTTTCTGACCCTGGCCGCCCAGTACAACAGTTTTCGCGATCCCTTTGTCATCCTGGCCGGTTCGGTTCCGCTGGCGATGTTCGGGGCACTGATTTTCACCTTCCTGCGCATCCCCGATCCGAATGTCGCCTTCTGGACGGATAGCTGGACCACCACCATGAATATCTATTCCCAAGTTGGACTGGTGACCCTTGTCGGGGTGGTGTCCAAGAACGGCATCCTGATCGTCGAGTTCGCCAATAAACTGCAACTCAAAGGGCGCACCAAGCAGGAAGCCATCCGCGAAGCCGCCCTCACCCGCCTTCGTCCCGTTCTGATGACCAGCAGCGCCACCATTGCCGGATACTTTCCGCTGGTTCTGGTCAGCGGCGCCGGGGCAGCGGCACGCAACTCCATCGGTCTGGTCCTGGTGGGGGGCATGGCCGTCGGCACCATCTTCACCCTGTTCGTGATTCCGTCCATCTATATGCTCATCGCCCGCCAGCACAACCGTGAAGTGGCCGGCGCTTTGGAAGACGCTGTGGCCGCTACTGTGCTGCCGGTAGCTGGCGAAATCCAGCTGCCCGATGAGTGTCGCCTGTCGGTAGAAGAAGACTTTCACTTATCGGTGGACTGCAGCGACAACCCGACCGACAAACTGGCGAATTAGAATATCTTCTTCAAATACCTGACCCTATTTCTGTAAAAGCCGTTGGATCCGTATCAGACCGAGCAGGCAAACTGTGGCATACGGGGCTGCCCAGCCCGGCACGGTAAAGATCAACCGGCAGCGGTTGGACCCCAGCGATTCGACACGATGCCCTGTCGCCCGAATGCCGGCGACCTCCCACGCCCAGAATCTGAGCGGCCCGAACTCCGTAACCACAAACGGTACCCGGAATCCCAGGGTTGTCCGGATCCTGCCCGCAGTTCCCAACCGGATATACCGATCTTCACATTCTACCTTGGAGACAGAGGGTCCCCAGACGGGCCATAACAGGGTATCGGTGATCAGATCCCAAACGCGCTCCAATGACGCATGCATGGTCCTGCCAATGAAAAGTTCTCTTTGTCTTAGCCTGATCATAATGGGGTCAGGTCTTGCATTTAAGCATTTACATCAATAAGGTGGTCTAATGGCACGTCCACTTCGAATCGAATACCCTGGGGCTGTTTATCATATCACCTCTCGGGGCAATGCCCGCAATCCTATTTTCGATGACAATTACGATAGAAATGTTTTCCTAAGTATTTTGGAAGAGGTCATTAAAAGGTACAACTGGATTTGTCATGCCTATTGTCTGATGGACAACCATTATCATCTTCTTGCAGAAACCGTCGATCCCACGCTGTCTCTAGGAATGCGATATCTCAACGGCGTATATACGCAGCGCTTTAATTACCGTCACGAGCGTGTAGGTCACATATTGCAGGGTAGGTTCAAATCAATCCTTGTGGACAGGGACAGTTATTTATTGGAACTTTGCCGCTACGTCGTGTTAAATCCTGTCAGGGCAGGGAATGTCAAAAGTGCGTCCGCTTACCGCTGGAGTAGTTACAAATCGACTGCCGGCCTCTCCAACCCACCCTCGTTCTTAACCGTGGATTGGATACTGAGCCAGTTTGGGAAAAACCGCAAAAAGGCGCAAAAAAAATATCGAATATTTGTTTTGGCCGGTATGGACAAGGCTTCGCCTTGGGAAAATCTGAAAGCGCAATGCATATTGGGCGGCAAAGAATTCTTTGAAAAGATAAAGCCCGGACTGAAAGACAAATCAGAAATCACAGAGATTCCCAAAAAGCAACGTCTGATGCATAGGCCGACTTTGGTCGAATTATTTCCAGAGAATAAAAAGATGGTCAAATTAGATAGAAACCGAATTATCTGCAAAGCCCATGTGGACTACGGCTATCAGTTGAACGATATCGCCAAGCATCTCGGTCTGCATTACACCACCGTCGGGAGAATCGTTAAATCCAAAATGTGATAATGCAAGACCTGACCCCATTTGGAGATAGCTCATGTTAAACACCCTGCGCGGTAAATTCTTGGTGTTCATTCTGCTGCCGGTTATAGGGGCCCTGATCGCCATCACCAGTGTCGGTTATTTTTCTGCTCGCCATTACCTCATCGATCAAATGAAAAAGGGAGGCTTGGATGCACTGAAGGCCGATGCGGCAAAATTTCGGAACATGATTGTCCAAGTTTATTCGGTACTCGGCTCCATGGCCATCGCCGAGGAAATCGGTGGATTAACGGATTCCCAGAGAAAGAAAATCTTCATTAAAGTCAGTGCCGCCATGGGTAACCATGTGACCTCCGTCTTCATGGGCTTTCCGGACGGCAGAATGGTCCGCTCCAAGAAAACCATTCTTCCGGAGGGCTATGATCCGAGAGAGCGCCCCTGGTATATCGAAGCTACGGCGCTGCCGCCCGAGCAACACTATGGTGCCACGTATCCCTACCTGGATGCTTCAACGAATGAACCGACCATCACTTTTTTCAGGAAAATGTTCGACAATGACGGGGACATTATCGGGATCGGCGGCATCGATGTCGATATCGCACGGATTGTTGAAACTCTGAACCAGTATACCGGCCTGCCGAAAAATGGGGTCCGATTCATTCTCAACGACGAAGCACGGATCCTCGTCCATCCCGACATGTCTCGGGTAGGGAACTATATGGACCGTTCCAGGGAAGCGATTGATGAACGATTTGCAGAATTGATCCGGGACCCGACGCTGACCAATTATCAGTTTGTCGGGGAACGGGCGGATGGCAGATGGTACATGGGATTCCATCGCATTGAGGGCACCAGGGGTTACATTGGTCTGATGCTTCCTGCCAAAGACGTGTTGCGCCCCCTGAACGATCTGGTGCGTGAGATGTTGGTGATCTCGACGGTGTTTATCCTGCTCATTGTCGGAATTCTGCTTTATATGAGCCGACGGATCACCCGGCCGGTGTACGCCCTTACAGGTGCCGCTACCAAAGTAGTAGAGGAAAATCGATACCAGGACACTATCGAAGTACAAAGTATGGACGAATTGGGCCGGTTGACGGAATCGTTTAATGTGATGATGGAGGGACTCCGCCAGCGGGATTTCATCCGGGATACATTCGGCAGGTATGTGACGAAAGGGGTGGTCGAGGAACTGCTGGGGAATCCGGACGGCCTCCGCCTCGGCGGGGAAAAACGGGAAGTGACCATCATGTTTTCCGACCTTCGCGGGTTTACACCCCTTTCCGAGAATCTAGATCCAAAAGACGTGGTGGATCTGCTCAACCGTTACTTCGGGGACATGTCCACGATAGTCGAAAAATATCGGGCACGCTCAGCGAGTTTATGGGCGATGGCATTCTGGCCTTTTTCGGAGCACCGGTCGAGCATGGAGACAGTCCATCCCGAGCGGTAGCTTGTGCCGTGGAGATGCAGACGACCATGGAGGCCATCAACACGGATAGTCTCAAGAGCGGACTTCCGGAGGTGGCTATGGGCATCGGGATCAATACCGGAGAAGCGATTGTCGGCAACATCGGAAGTGAAAAGCGGGCCAAATACGGTGTGGTGGGACATGCCATTAACCTCACCGCGCGGATCGAGTCTTCCACCATTGGCGGTCAAATTCTGATCTCCGGCACCACCTACGAAAAGGTAAAAGATAGCGTCATCATTAAGCAGGAACAGAAGTTTCGATTAAAAGGGGTTGAAGAGAAAGTGGTGCTGTATGATGTGGCCGGTGTCACTTCTCCGGAACGGATGATGGTTCCGGAACTCCACGAGACAGCGACAGCCCTGCCTGCACCCATCAATGTTCATGTGATCCGGATGAAGGATAAAAAAGAGACCGAATTTGTTTCAAAAGGCCGTCTCACCCATTTCTCAGCGCATTTTATACACGTGACCATGGACGAACAGATCCTCCCGCCTTCAGAAATCCGCATCGATTTGTGTGAGGGACAGGAATGTGTCGATGAAAACATCTTCGGGCGGGTTGTGGAGACGACGGAAACGGAATTTGGTTTCGAGCACGTGCTGCGGATTTCATATATCGATCCGGAAGCCAGTCAGAGGCTGTCGCAGAATACTGCCTAGTGTCGTGTCCCGTAAGTTTTTGCCAAAAAATACTGGGTGGTTACCCCGAATTGACGGACTCGGAACAAGCAAAAATCCGAAACACGAAATTCGAAATGCGAAACAAATCCGAAGCACGAATGTTCCAATGCCCCACACCATTTACAAAAAAAATCAATAAATATCCGGTCGATGCATGACATGGTGCGGGTAGTTTGAATTTGGGTCATTAGATATTGTTTCGGATTTCGATATTCGAATTTCGTGCTTTGTCGCTCGAATCCTTAGAATCAACCCAAAGAAGGGCCGTATCTTTTTTTCCGCAACTTCTGGGACACAACACTAGAACCTATCTCAAAGACGCGTTTAAGGGCTCATTGCGGTGTTACGGGCCTATACCAAATTTAAGGATGAGGTATTCGACCATTCACCTATCCGGATTCGATACCGGCCATCTCACCCACCGGATGCCTTCTGGGGGGAAGGCGCCTCCAGGAGTTCACAACCACCACCGTCAGAATGGGCAGCACCAGGCCCAGCACGATCACCGTGGTCATCAGCCCCCCGAGTTCATCGTATTGCCCTCGTTCGATGACAAAGATCCGGTTCAAGTACTTCGTTCCCAAGCTGCTGGCCGACAAGGCCAGGTTGGTGAAAGCGGCCATGATAGCAAAGTAAGTGGCCTTCTGATCAGCAGGTGCTTCCTTTGCAATCCATGCCAACATGGGGATCATGGCCACCTGGCCAAGTGGGGAATCGGCCATGGTGTCGATGATCGCAATCGTGCGGGCCCCAAATCCGAAATGGGTCGAGGTCCATTCGTGAAGACCGTGATACATCCCCAGGAATGGCAGGGCCATGACGGTACCGTAGACGGAGAGAAACACCACAAGATACGGTATGGGCCTTCGGGCCATCCATCCCCTCAGGGCGAACATTCCGACGATGGCCAAAATGGAGGATACCTGACGCAAAGTCCCGAAAAACGCCTCGTCGAAGCCGAGTACATCGATTTGCCACCAACCGGCGCCCGGGCCCATGGTCGGCATGGCCCGAAATACAAAAATGATGATCGCGATGCTTACGATGTCGCGTCGTTTGTCGGAATCCAGATTTCGCAGAAGCTGGCTCATCAGATAACCGATAATGCCCAAAGAGGCGAAGAAAATGACTTCTGCATTCAAAGAAAAGGCTGAGATACCGAGAAACAAGGTGACGATGACAAAGATGCCGCTGCCGCCTAAAATCTTCCAGTTCGGTGCCGGACGGGACTCTTTCTTTCCCAGCATCTGCTGAACCCGCTCTTCCGAAAATCCTTCCTGAAGCAGTTTCCGATGCCTCTTCCGGCGGATGTGAGTGCCATAAATTACTCCGGAGATGGAAATTGCCGGTATCACCAGCGCCACGGTGTACATGGCTTTGTACGACACTACGGTCGCCATCCACCCGCCCAGGCCAGCCACCAGCGCGACGCCACCGATGATCGCGACACGACCCAGCGTCTGCACGGTGACGTGCATACTCTTCAGGTCTTTTTCAGGAATGGGGTTTCCAGCGTCGTCAAAATCAGGTACGGCTTCAACGGTCATGGCATCGGCCACGACATCTTGAAGTACAAATCCGATGGGCGACAACATCACGGAAATAATGTACCAGACAGAAATCGGCAGAATCGAAGCCATGTACTCCGGGTATCCTGTCAGGCCGATCATGATGGCCAGGCTGGCTGCCATGAGAGCCGCCCCGAGATAAACGAACAGCGATTTTTTCGACCAATAGAGATCAACCAGATGGCCCAGGGGCATCTTCAGGGTCCATGGCAGGCCCGCCCAGAATCCGAGGCTTGCAAGAAACGCCGCCGACAAACCGAGCTCTTCCTTGACGTAAAAACTTTCAACGATACCCGTAAAACCGGAAATGCCCGCCGCCAGATACACCATCAGCGGGGGCAGGTAGCTCCATCGCATTTCCCGAGCAATGCCGAAAAAATCATTTCTCAGCCAGTTCAGAAATCGCACGTATGGGGTTTCCCGTGGCATGGGCATCGACTCCTATTTCATGAACTCTTTTCAGCGGAAGGCAAAAAAGATAGAATATCCAGGTTAGCCGTCACGAACGTTAAAATTCACTTATAAGAAAGAAAATTGCCACGGGGGATTGATATGTCAATCAAAGCCCCCGTGGCAGGTGTTTTGGAGGATGGATATTATCCTTGTTCCATAGGAACGAAGAATTTCCCCTCGCCGCGTTGCACGAGAAGAAGAGCGCTGTTTTCATCATCGGTCGCCTGGAGACGTTTTTTTGCCTGGGCAATGGAATCGACCGGTTTCCGGTTCACTTCCAGGATAACATCGCCCTGTCGGAGACCGGCAGCGGCCGCCGGGCTATCGGGCACAACGCCCACAATGACCAGCCCCTTGTCCGTATCTAAACCCAACTGTCGGGACAGTTGCGGAGTCAGTTCCTGAAGCTGGAGACCCCACTTTCCCTTGGCCGGCGAAGCGGATGCTACTAGGGCAGCGTCGTCTGAAGGAAGCCGGCCGGTCTTAACCGTTAACTTCTTTTCTTTCCCATTGCGAAGCACGGTGACGGACACCTTTTCTCCCACCGGGGTTGCGGCGACCATCGCGGGCAGGTCACGGCTTTCCGTGACGGTTTTTTCGTCATAGGTCACAATCACATCGCCTCTCCGGATGCCGCCCTTCTCGGCAGGGCTTCCGGATGTGACATTGGCTACCAGGGCCCCCTTGGCTTCCTCCAAATCCATTGCTTTGGCAAGATCCGGTGTGACGGTCTGGACATTGACGCCGAGATAGCTGCGGGTGACTTTGCCCGTGCTAACCATCTGCGGGATCAGCGGTTTGGCGGTATTGACCGGAATGGCAAAACCAATGCCCTGGCCGTAGGGGATAATCGCAGTATTGATACCGATCACTTCCCCTCTCATATTGAACAATGGTCCGCCGCTGTTTCCAGGATTGATGGAGGCATCGGTCTGAATAAAATCATCATACGGTCCGGCTCCGATGACGCGGCCTTTGGCACTGACGATTCCCGAGGTCACGGTGTGGCTCAGACCAAATGGATTTCCGATGGCCACCACCCAATCCCCCACCTTCAGGTTCTCGGAATCGCCCAGGGCCGCTGCCGGCAATGACTCATCCGATTCAATTTTCAGGACCGCAAGATCGGTTTTGGGATCGCGGCCCACCACCGTGGCCTTGTACTCTTTCTTGTCAGCCAAGGTCACGGTCACTTCCTTGGCATTTTCAATAACATGGTTGTTGGTCAGGATGGTTCCGTCCGGGTTGATAATGACACCGGATCCGGCACCCTGGGACCGACGACCTTCCGGCTGCTGCGGCATTTGCTTGAAAAACCGCTCAAAGAATTCACCAAAAGGACCTTCCGGCATCGTGGGATGGTCAAATCCTACCTTTTCAACCTTTGTCACCCGCACATTGACGACTGTCGGACTCAATTTCTCGGAGATCTCGGCGAATGATCCCGGCATCTCTCTTGAGGTCAACTCCGGCGCCTGGACACCCGGCGCATACTCTTCTGCTATGGATGTACCAGTTAAATTAAGCCCGGAGGCGACCATCAATCCGATGATCAGAAAGGAGATGGCGACCATGCCCATTTCCTTCTTCCCATAACGTTTCAACTTTAGGTTCTCTCTGGTTCGGAGACTCATATCCAATCCTCCTTTTTTCTTCTGACACGTGAATTTCTTCCCTTGCATGCCAATGGCCCTCATTGCATGCAGGCAGATCTGTACTTCCGGTTGCAGGAGAAAGGTAGACAGGAGAGATTAATAGGGGATTAATCGAACATTAAAATCCGCTAATGGTAAAATGGCTGCGCCATTTTACGAATTTATGAACAAAAACTACCGGGGTATATGTCAATGGATAGTCTGATGGCGGTGTATGGGGCAGCCACATAATTCTTATAGAAATACGGGACTATGTACCAATTTAAGGCCAAAATGACCGGATCTGTCAAAGTGGTGGTGTAGGGTCTTCTCCCAGAAAGGAGAAGATACCATGAA
>Ga0049114_1000193_pt1 | contig 12619 bp, 14 predicted proteins | sample WorMettanBELIZE2_FD_55211 | JGI IMG/M metagenome (GOLD analysis project Ga0049114, IMG submission 55211) | Marine gutless worms symbiont microbial communities from Max Planck institute for Marine Microbiology, Germany - Olavius tantulus BELIZE.2 | ecosystem: Host-associated > Annelida >... | reverse complement strand
GACGACCGCGGGGACTTGCTGCATCGGGGCAGGGCGATCGAGCAGACAATCGCGACGGCATTCATGCGCGTACAGGCCGTGGATGGGTTTCGACACGGAACCGGGCTAGATCTCACCGGCTACGAGGACGGCACCGAGAATCCGCAAGGGCCGGACGCCTTGGCTGCCGCCGTGGTAAAGGGTGCCGGTCCGGGCTTGGACGGTGCCAGCTTCGCAGCAGTTCAGCAATGGCTGCACGATTTCGACCGCTTCGACGCCATGTCGCTCGAGGAGCAGGACAACACGATTGGCAGGCGCAGACGCGACAACGAGGAGCTGGACACGGCGCCGGCATCCGCCCACGTGAAGCGCACTGCTCAGGAAGACTTCGAGCCCGCGGCCTTCATCCTCAGACGCTCTATGCCCTGGTCCGACGGGCAAGGCCGAGGCGGACTCCAGTTCGTGGCCTTCGGCAAGACCTTCACTGCCTTCGAGGCCCAGCTGCGGCGGATGATCGGTGCCGAGGACGGCACCCAGGACGCGCTCTTCCGGTTCACCTGGCCTGTCTCCGGGAGCTATTTCTGGTGCCCGCCGATGCATGATGGGCGCCTCGATCTACGGGCGCTGGGCGTCTGACTCAGGCCGCAAAGCGACTTCCAACAAGAAAATCAAGGTGAAATGGGATGCTGGGGCAAGAAACGCAGTGAGTTCAGGTTGTCGTCGATCCCTTGTTTGACCGACTCATAGTCATCGAAGAGGAAAATCGCATAGGCATCGGCGAGGGCGTTTTTGTGCATGGCGATGACCAATGCCTGTCGGTGGTCCGTCGCGAATTCGGAATCTATGTCGAACACGGCTGCCGCGACCCAGTCGGCATTGAACTTCTCCCGCGCCTGCACAGACGGATATTCCCTGGTTGGGCTGTGGCGCCCGTCGGAGAGTCGGGTAACTAGCGATTGGAACATGAGGGGAAACATGTGATTAGGGTCCGGGGCAGCGCTGTGGGGATCCTCATAGTCGACACGGATTCGCCTCAAGGGCCGGATCGCGTAGCGTATCTCCAGCGCCCAGTCCGGGCTCGCGTAGGCACGATCGTATATGAAACGCGCATTCGGACGCACCTCGACCGCCGCGAAGCCGTCCGAAATCGCGAGTTCCATGCCCGATTCCGCCAGTAGTTGCTCGAAGATCGGCGGGGCCTCCCAGCGTTCGGCCGGGTCGGCGTGAGCCGGAAAAACCACGAACAGGATCAGAATCAGGCTACTGATATGACGCATCCCTTTCCCTTTTGCAAACAAGGTCACCGTTAGGGCGTGTCGAGATTCAGCGAACCGCATCAGCCGGATAGATAAAGATGCGCCATACCCGAAATCGGGATCGAGATTCCGATTTCGATCCAGTGCATCGGATAGATTCCGCCTAGAGCGTGATCTGCTACCCCCCATCGGGTTATGCCACGTCTCCGTGGCTAACCTGCCCTACCCGGCTTTTCCCCTAGCGATGCGGATTCGGCTCAGGCGTGGCCGGCATGTTTTCCGGATTTTCGAGTATCTGCCGCAGCTGCCGGGCCTGTTCGTTCCAGGTCTTGTTCCGGGAGATCCGGAGGAATCGGTCCAAATCGGCAATGGCGGCTTCCTTGTCCCCCAGGACATCCTTGACCGACGCCCGGTTGAAGTAGGGTCCGGGCGAATGGGGGTCAAGGGCGACGCAACGGTCGAAATCCTCCAGGGCACCTTGGTAATCGCCGATACCATAACGCATGGCGCCGCGGTTGAAGCGGGCTGCCAGGAGATCGGGGGCGATTTCCAGGGCACGGTCGAGATCCGCCAGCGCCTGGTCGATACGGCCGAACCGGCGGTAAGCCTGGGCCCGGTTGGTCAGCGTCTCCGCATCGTCCGGGTCGAGCCTGGCCGCTTGCCCCAGGTCCGCCAAGGCCGGGGCGACACGACCGGCCTCCAGCATCAGACTACCGCGCACGGCATAGAGTCGCGCGTCGTCCCCGGGTCCGGCGATAGCCTTGGACAGGACGTCCAGCGCCTCCCGCGGACGCCCTTCCGCCTGGTGTCTAAGCGCGATGCGGATTTGGGTCTCCGGGTCGAGCCGGGCATGGGGATCGTAGGCACCGCCATGAGGGCGGCCAAGTGTGACCGGCACCGCAGGTTGCAGGGTAGCGGGAAGAGATGGCACCGTGCTTACCGATTCCTCGGCGAGGGTGACGGTGACTCGGGCCATCACGGCCAGGGCACCGGCGAGCAGCAGAGATTGTATGGAAGATGCGCGCATGGAAACCGCTTTCCGCGGAACTGCTTTCCGCTCAGGGGCCGTAGGCAAAAATCCTTTGCGCCTTGAGTGATCGATATTACCAGCGTTTCGGCTCGAAACCGGGCCGGTTCTTGACTTCCATCAGCTCATCACTGACCGCCAGCACCAGAAAGCCCTGCCGCTCCGCGTAAGCGGGTACGCTCCCCTCCACCGCGAGGCTGGCGAGGATCCCCACCAGGGGTGGGGCGTTATACTCGGGAAAGAAAGTCCGGAATTCAGCGATGTCGGCCACGAAGCTGTCCACGTCAGTATTGCGCAGGGTCGCCTTGGTGCTGTTGAGACAGACGCAATCGCAGGTCACCAACACAGCGTCGAACTCCTTCATGTGCCGGCCATCGGGCGAACGCCGCTTGGGCCTCTGCATAAAGAGGTCGTAAGTTGGCTCGTTCAGCCTTTCCTCGATTATCCGGGGCAGACTCAGGGCGATCAGGTCTTTGACCAGAGTGCCCAGCTTATTGGATAGCCTCCCCCACTTCTTGTTCGTCTCCCGGTGCTGTCGGTGTGTCTCGTCCTTGAAGTCGCTCATCTCATCCTTAAGAATGCGCGCATTTCGTCCTTGAACCCACGCATCTCGTCTTTGAACAAGCACTGCTCCACTTCCGTCTGTAGTTGCGAGTTGTAAAGCCGGTTGAACTGGACCTCGGTATTCCTAACGAAATCCTGCACGGTCTGTTCGAGGCTAGCGACGCGTTCGATGACGGCGGCCATAATCAGGTCCCAAAGGTTATTGGCGAAACTAGAGGGAAAATAGCCGGCTCAGGGCTTGGATGCAAGCGAGATCGAGGTTGATCGCCGTGCACCGGGCCACAAACATCGACGGTGCGCCCCGGCATGATGCCGGGGCGCACCGATCTATCACATTTCCAGTCGGGGACGACCTGGTTACTTCTCCTTCTTCTCCTCTACCGAGTCCGCATAGGTCTTGAACATCTTGTTCATCAGCTCGATGTGCTGTTCGTCGGTCAACTGCCCCTCGGTTGCGACCTTGGACCAGAGCTCAGTATCGCTCATCTCACGATGACAGCCCATGCACAGGCCCGTGCGTTCCATACCCATGCGCATTTCCTTGGTCAAGGCGCGGGACAGGGGCCAGTGGGTACCGACGGTCTGTACCTGCTGGTCGTCCTTGATGATGGTGGACCAGTCGTAGTCCAGATCGGCGATCTTGGGGATCTGGATCTGGTATTGGCCGGGAATCGGCCGGCCGTTTTTCTGGTCGATCAGATCCTCGACGATGTCCTCGGGGTAGCGGGCTTGGAAGACACCGCCGGAGATGCCGTAGCCCAGGGCCTTGGGGTTGTTGTGGCAAGACTCGCAGGTACGGGCCTTGCGCTGGACTGAGTGGGGCTGTACCGGGGCCATGTCGATGGCGTCCGGTATCCGCTCCTGACCGAGTGCCGCTTGTTCGTCCAGCGACTTGCCGAGCTGGTTCAGTGCCACTGCCTTGCCTTCCCGGTCGATGACGGTATAGACGATCTGACAGCCAGGCATCAGCGGAGTCACCCGACCCTCGCCGTTGATGCCGAGCACCGGCTCCTCCCAGCGCAGATAGGAGCGTTTCTCGAACACCTTGCCTGGCCGCTTGTAGCCATGGGTGCCCAGGGGGGACTCGGCGGTCTGACCGTTATCGAACCGCTCGCTGCCCCCAGCGATCCAGTCCGTATCCTGATATGGCTTGCCGTCCTTGTCCTTGCCGTAGTTGACCTGCACGTGACAACCGTAGCACTGGGGTACCCAGGAGGCATGGCAGGCATAACATTCCATGCTCTCGTTGTGCTTGGTCACTTTGCTCATGGCGACCATGGCGTCCGGGCTCTTCCAGCCGTCGTCCTCGGCCAATTGCTTCAAGAGCGGGACCTGGAAGTCCAGGCCGGTGGCGGAGTGTAGGGTCACCTGCTTGCCGTCCTTTACAACATTGCCCAAGGGGTTGCCGCGAGTGGAAAGCAGGTAGCCTTCCTTCTTGTCATACTGGGTAGCATAGGCCTGGGTCTCGGCGAGCAGCGCGTCACCCAGCCCCCGGGCTTCGGTGGCAAGTGCCTTGCCGAATTCCTCGGAGTAGCCCAGCGGCAACTCCCACGGGAACGCCTGGGAGGTACCGTGGCAGTCCTCGCATTCGATCTCGACCTGGGCCAGGGTAGTACCGAAGATATTGCCGTCGCCATGCGCGTCGATGGTGGTGTGGCAGTCCTGACATAGCATGCCGCCCTTGGGGTTCTCGGGCCGGCTTTGGTTGTATTGGTGGTGCAGATCATCAGCGATGAAGAGGTACTGCTTGGTGTGCAGCCTGGGCTGAGTCTTGCCCTGCTCGTCGTATGGCGAGCCGTAGGGGAACTCCATTAGGCCCTGGTAGGTGACGCCGATCCGCTTACCCCGGTTGTGGCAGGAGTTGCAGGTCTCCACAGGGATGCCCGAATACTCCATGTCATCCCGCACCTTGACTTTGGCCTCGCGGGTGCCCTGGATGCGGTGTACCAGCAGGTGGCCCTGCTCTTTCTTATCGATGGTGGGGTCGCCACCTTCGTAATAGCCTTCATTCCCGTAAGGGATATGGCAGGCAGAGCAGCCCATGCCGCGGTAGTCGCCGCGCTTTTCGCGTCCCCTGATACCCACGTGGCAGCGTTGGCACTGCTGGCGCTGATAGGTGAAGCCCGCCAGCTTGGGATCGGCCTCGATCTCCTCCACCGAGGGCAGGGGGATCTGGTCGAGCTTGGTGGGTAACTGGTCCGGGTGCTCCTTGATCAACTTGGCCATATAAGCCTTGTAGGCATCGGTACCGACGGTTGGCGTCGGCCCGTCCGTATCTTCGACGGCGTAATTGCCCCAGGGAACCTTATAGTTTTGGACCTCTTCAATGCCCCAGGTGTGCAGGTTGCCCTGAATCTTACCGGCCTCGGTATTCATCAGGGCGCGTTCCAACCGATAGGGGTAGCCCTGGTGGCAACCAGCCTGGCCGCAGGTATAGTCGGCGATCCAGATGCTGCCCGGATCCGGATAGAAGGTCTTGGGTCCCGTTTTCGACGCCTGCTCGGGCACGCCTTGGTGCGCCTTCTCGGCCGTCAGGCCCCGTGGATTGCCGCCATGGCAGACCACACAGCCCGCGGGATCGCCCTGGGGTTTGCCCAGGGCCTTGATAGCGGCCAGCATGGCGCTGGTCTCTTCGCGGATCGATTCGATGCCCTCGTGGCAACCCAGACAGCCCTTTTCCTCCGCGGTTTCCAGTGTGATCTTACTCTGGAACAATGGCTGGAAGGGGCCTGCTATTCCGGTGGCCAAAAGTAGTGCAATCGAGATCGACCGCTTCATAGTTCCTCCTTATTCCCCGGCGACCCGGACGGGTTCTCGGCAAAGGGGTCAATGGTACCCTAAAGGATGTTCGTATGCAGCCCTTTCCTCGTTCGCTAAAGGTCGATGATTAGTCATTGTTGTGTCCGCGTGATCATATCCAAGGAACCGCGTATACGTTCCTTGATTTCCAGCAGCGAGCCTGGTTGCATACTGAACTCGCGCAGGCCTGGTCCCAGCAGCAGGGGCACGTAGCGGGGAGTTCCGGCCATTTTGCCGCACATGGATACGGGGATGCCGCAGGCCCGTCCGGCCTCGATCGTCATGCGGATGAGGTGCATGCAGGGGATCGTGGAGGTAGCTGACGGTATCGTCCATACGGGCGATGGCCAGGGTGTATTGGATGAAGTCGTTGGTACCGATGGAGAGAAAATCCAACCGGTGGGCAAATATGGGCGCGGAAAGGGCGGCCGCTGGTACTTCGCTCATACCGCCTATCACCTGTTTGTCCACCCCCAGATCCAGGGTCCGTATGGTGACCGGACCGCCTTCGAGTCTGCGGATGACCTCCAGGTAAGCCGCCAGATGTTCCTCCTCGTCCGGCGGGCGGTCTCGGTTCATGTAGAGAAACTCGGTCTGGTAGAGGCTGACCCCGACCGCCCCGTTGGCCCGGATGGCTACCGTATCCTCCGGGAGCTCGAGATTACCCAGCAGACTCACCGGATCCGTCGGCGCTGAGCAAGGGCTCCTTGACCAAGTGCCGGAGGCGGGATCGGCGTTCATCGAGTACCCGCATACGCTGCCGGTAGTGTGCCAGGATGCCCGCGTCCATGTCTGCCAACACGACACCGGCTTCGCCGTCGACCACCACCGTCTCGCCCGGGCGAAAATAGTTGGTAACATTGCGCACCCCCACTACTGTGGGGAGGTTCAAGCTACGCGCCAGGATGGCGGTATGGGACAGGGGGCTACCGTACTCGGTGACCAGGGCCGCGACGTGCCGCTGGCGCAGTACCACCGTATCCGCGGGAGAGATGTCATGGGCGGTGATGACGCACCCGTTCAGATCAGTGTCTTTCTCCGGGTCCAAGCGCCGTCCGCCAAGCAGGAAGCCGAGGATGTACTGCACCACATGGTCTATGTCGTCATGGCGGTTACGCAGATAAGGGTCCTCCAGGCCTTCGAACGCCTGCACCAGGCTCATCCGGTGGTGCTCCAACGCCCATTCGGCGCTGAACAGTCGTTCCCGGATCAATGCCCGCGCCGGATCGACGAGGGCGGTATCTTCGAACATGAGCAGATGCGAGTCGATGAATTCAGCGAGTTTGACCGGGGTCGCGCGTGGGATCTGGTCGCGCACGGTCCGCAGGGCCTCCTGTGCCGTAGCGAGCGCACCCTCGAGCCGTTGCAGCTCGTCGGGGACCGCGGCCGGATCTATACTACGGGGGGCCACCGTCAGGGAACTCCGGTCGAGTAGGAAGACGGGACCGATCGCGACCGCTCGGATGGTGGCGACGCCGAGACCGCAACAGGTGAGGGTCATTCGTCCTCCTCGAAGCGGTTGGCGATGAGCCTTTCCAGGGCAGCACAGGCGGCGACTTCGTCCTCGCCCTCGATCAGCAATGTAATGATGCTGCCTTGCGCTGCGGCAAGCAGCATCACATCCATGATGCTCTTACCGTTTACCTGTTGATCCTTCCATTCCAACCGGACCTGACTGGTAAAAGCGCCGGCACAGGTGACGAACTTGGCGGCGGCTCGGGCGTGCAGCCCGAGCTTGTTGATGATCTCGAGCTCCTTGCGGATCACGGCAACTCCCGATGGCGAACCATGGCCTTACGTCCTTCAGTCTCGAAATGTCTTTTGAGCTGCTCGGCGATGTAGACGGAGCGATGTTGGCCACCGGTACAGCCGATGGCGACGGTCAGATAGCTGCGCCCGTCCGCCTCGAAGCGGGGAACCCAGCGGTCGAAGAAGCGCGCGAGATCGTCATGCATCGCGTCGACCTCCGGTAACCCCTCCAAGAAGTGGGCTACCGCGGGTTCCAGACCGGTCAGAGAGCGTAACTCCGGCTGCCAATGGGGGTTGGGTAGACAGCGCACATCGAAGACGAAGTCCACGTCTTGGGGTATGCCGTGTTTGAAGCCGAAAGTTTGGAGCAGAATCGAAACCTTGGGCGGAGTCCCATCGCGGAGGCGCTCGCGCACCAGGTCCCGCAGCTGATGAACGTTGGAATGGGTGGTATCGATACGCAGATCGGAATCGCTCAGGATCGGTTCGAGCAGCTTGCGTTCGAACTCGATGGCCTCGGCCAAGGGGCGATCAGGGGCTGTCAGGGGGTGTTTGCGGCGGGTCTCGCTAAAACGTTTGATCAGGGTCTCCGTTTGGGCCTCCAGGTAGAGGATGCGACACTCGAAAGGCCCGTTGCAGACGAACTCCAGCAGCTTCGGTAGCCCATCCAACTGCCTCGGCTGGCTACGGGCGTCGATGCCGACGGCGGTTTGAGCGAAGGCGTCGTTATCCGCAGCCGCCAGTCCTGCAGCCAACTCCTTGAGCAGAAACAGGGGTAGGTTATCGATGCAGTAGTAGCCGAGGTCTTCCAGCGTATGCAACGCGATGCTTTTACCCGACCCGGACAGTCCACTGACAATAACCAGCTTCTTTGCATTCATCTCAGGCTTACCGCTATTCCGTGCGCAAGTCCTATTGTGCCGGGCTGTCCCGGCAGCTGGTACGGTCGAACCGCGGGCCGCTTCGATGCGTCAGGTCTTCGAAGGGGTCGGACTTGGGTCATTGATTACGGGAATCTTGTTCTTGCTCTTCGAGGAGCGCAAGGATTTGCTCCACCGAGTCGGCCTGGCGCAGGTCCCGGCGTAACCGTGAATCCTTGAACATGGATGCCAGCTGAGCGAGCAGCTGCAGGTGCAGCTTGGTGACCGACTCGGGTACCAGCAACGCGAAGGCCAGATCGACCGGTCCGTTGTCTAGGGTGTCGAAGACGACCCCCTTCCGGAGCTGGACGAAAGCACCGATGGTTTCGATTACCTCCCGCATGCGGGCGTGGGGCAGGGCCACGCCGTGGCCGAGGCCAGTGCTGCCGAGACGTTCGCGCTCGCACAGACGCCCGAACACCTCTTCCGAACTCAAGTTCGGGTCGGCATTCGCGAGCAGCACACCGAGCCTCTCCAGGAGGCGCTTTTTGCTGCTCAGCTCCAAGCCATTGCCGATGCGGTCGGCAATGATGAGGCGGGAGGGAAACATCGGATGCTACTCCCGATGGGTAAGTGGTGAAGCCGTTCGATAAAGTTATCGTAGCCGGAAGTTGTAGACGACAAGGTGCGTCCGGTGGGCCCGCAAACCAGGCGTTCAGACCATTTCCGGGTCCTGGTCGAGGGCCTTAATGGCTGTTGCCTCGGTGATCGCGTTTCTTTTCTTTGTGCTTCAGGACCTGACGATCAAGCTTATCGATCAGCCCGTCGATCGCTGCGTACATGTCCTCATGGACCGAGTCCGCGAAAACCTTCGCGCCGTTGACGTGCAATGTAGCCTCCGCCTTTTGACGCAGCTTCTCTACACTGAGGATGACGTGAATATCGAGGACGTGGTCGAAGTGTCGCGCCAGGCGTTCGAACTTACTGTCCACATAGCCCTTGAGGGACTCCGTGATATCGACATGGTGACCCGTCAGGTTGATGTGCATCGTTTGACTCCTGAAGTTTTCCGAAGATGACGCCGGCCCCTCTCCCTGAAATTTTCGGCCGCAGGACTAGTACAACAGTACCGAGAGTACCCAAATAACATGGGAATCATTTTTTCCGCAAATGAACGCAAATCGACGCCAATCGCTCGCAATCGGTTCGCCACCAGCGACGGTGCTTAGTCTAAACATTTTTTATTCGCGGCCATTTGCGTTTATTTGCGGAAAAATCTTCCGTACGACCCTGAAGATTTTCGTCAACCCATCCGTTTGCGCTCGTTCGAGGACAGAACCCCCATACTCTCCCGATATTTGGCGACCGTCCGCCGCGCGACCTGGATGCCTTGTTCGGCGAGGACCATCGCGATCTTGTTGTCGCTCAGCGGATAGCGTGGGTTCTCCGCGGCAACCAGCTTGCGGATGCAGGCGCGGACCGCCGTCGACGAACACTCGCCGCCGGAATCCGTGCTTAAGTGGCTCGAGAAAAAATACTTGAACTCGAAGGTGCCCCTGGGGGTACACATGTACTTTTTTGTCGTCACCCGAGAGATGGTGGACTCGTGCAGCTCTAGTGCCTCGGCGACGTCGCGCAGGACCATGGGCTTCATTGCCTCTTCGCCGTATTCGAGAAAGTCCCGTTGCAACTCCACAATCTTGGAGGCCACTTTCAACACGGCGTCGTTGCGGCTGGCTAGGCTGTTTATGAACCAGCGCGCCTCCTGCAGGTGATTCTTGAGACACTGGTTGTCTCGGCTCCGGTCGGCGCGTCGGATCAACTTGGCGTAATCCGGATTTATTCTCAGTCTAGGCGCCGTTTTCGGATTCAGCTCGACGATCCACGCAGTTTTCCGCTTCCGCACAATGACATCCGGGATAACGTACTGCGGCTCGAGGTCCGCAATCAAAGTCCCGGGCCGCGGATGTAGAGAACGGATCAGATCGGTGATCTCATCTGTCGCTCGAGCGGATAGTCGCAACCCATGTCGGATTTGCTCCCTGTCATTTTTCGCCAGTGCCTCGAAGTGTTGGTCGCAGACCTCGATGGCCAGATCCCGCATCCTAGTTTCTTCCGGCAGGTGGCGCAGCTGGATCAGCAGACACTCGCGCAGGTCGCGTGCTCCCACTCCGGGCGGGTCCAGAGACTGGACCCAATGGAGTGCGATTTCGATCTCCTCCGGCGTTAGGTCCACATCGTCAAAGGTAACGAGGAGCTCCTCCGGGGTGGCGGTGAAATAACCGTCCTCGTCGATGGCATCGACGAGGACGGTGGCGATAGCCAGGCTCCCTTTATCCAACCGGCTCAGGTTGAGCTGCCAGTGCAAGTGGTCCCGGAGCGTCGGCGCCTTGCTGTGCCGGGCGAAGATGTCAAACTCGCTGGTCGCTTGCGCCCTTGCCTCTCTGCCCGACAGATCGCTGTCGTAATGATCGGTCCACTCCACATCGACCGGCAGTTCATTGGGAATCGGCATGTCCTCGGGTCGTATTTCCTGCTCCGGATCGACTGCGACGCCTGCCGTCTCCGGGGTCTCGTCCATTGGCTGGAGATGATCGTATCCATTGAGGTGCTCCACCTCCTCGGCATTCTCCAACATCAGGTTGGAATCCAGTGCCTCCTGTATCTCCTGCCGAAGATCCAAGGTCGACAACTGCAACAGGCGAATTGCCTGCTGCAATTGCGGGGTCATGGTCAACTGCTGACCGAGCCGGAACTGAATCGACTGCTTCATCGGGGATTCAAACCTAGTACCTTCTTCAGAGAAGCATCTTGAGAGAAGATTAGCGTATCGGGTATCGATTTGGCAAAGCAGCGCTTCCGGCATCCTAAGGTATGGATGAGCGCGGTCACCGAGTGCCGTCCAAACGCTCGCCTCGCTTCGTTCATGACGGATCCCCTTGCAACGCGGATACGTCCCGATAAGATGCCCCTGTCGGGGTTTTTCGAAATGCAAGCTTTTCAGGCGGAGATCGCCGATGTACGCTGAGCTCTCCCTGCTCGACCTAGTATTCAATGCCAGTATTGTGGTGCAATTGGTGCTCGCGACTCTAGTGTTGGCCTCAATCATCTCTTGGACCATGATCTTCGATCGCGCTCGGATCCTGAAGCGGGCGCGGCAGATCACGGACGATTTCGAGCAACGCTTCTGGTCCGGCGGCGACCTTTGTGCCCTCTATCGGAACCTGGGGCAGGACCAGCGGGGAGTCGGCGGGTCTGCCGCCATCTTTCGCGCCGGCTTCAAGGAGTACATGCGCCTACGTAAAGGCGACAACGGGGATCTCATGGCCGTCCTCCAGGGCACCGAGCGCTCCATGCGGGTCGCCCTGAGCCGTGAGATGGACCGCCTGGAGGTTAATCTGCCCTTCCTGGCTACCGTGGGCTCCACTAGCCCTTATGTGGGCCTGTTCGGCACCGTGTGGGGCATCATGCATGCATTTCACGCCTTGGGAAACGTCAAGCAAGCGACCCTGGCCCTGGTTGCGCCGGGCGTCTCCGAGGCCCTGGTGGCAACCGCCATCGGGCTGTTCGCCGCCATCCCGGCGGTGGTCGCATACAACCGCTACGCCAACCAGGTGGAGCGGCTGAACAATCGCTACCAGGAATTCATGGAAGAGTTCTCCACCCTCCTGCAACGCCAGAGCCAAGGGTGGGACTGAGCGGACCTACGGGACGAACGAGAGCGTTACGGATGCGAAGGTCGCGCCTACACCGTCGGTTCATGTCCGAGATCAATGTAGTGCCCTACATCGACGTGATGTTGGTGCTGCTGGTGATCTTCATGGTGACCGCACCCCTGATTACCCCAGGCGTCAAGGTCGACCTGCCCCAGGCAAGCGCCGAGGTCATCTCCGAAGAGAGATCGGAACCGATCATCATCACCGTGGATCAGTTCGGGGATCTCTATCTGGATGCGGATGAGGCCAAGGACCAGCCGGTGGATCGAAAGGGCCTACTGGCCCGGCTCAGTGCGGTGCTCAAGCACAACCCCAGGATACCTATCATGATCAGAGGCGACATCGCCGTGGACTATGGGCGGGTAGTGGAAGCCATGGTGTTGGCCCAGGCCGCAGGGGCGACTAGCGTCGGTCTGATCACGATCCCGCCGGAACGCCTCGGGCCTAGTACAACAGTACCGAAATACCAATGATATGAGGAACCGTTTTTTTGCCGCGAAGGGTGCCAACATCTCCGAAGGCGCACCCAAACCCTGTGGCCTAACCGAACACCGAAGCACGCGCCTAACATGGCGACGGCAATATCTTCGGTACTACCCTGGCCCAGGTCGAGATCGAATGCGAGGACTGCCACGGTACCTCCCAGGCGTTCCCGTGGGAGTTGCCGCT
>Ga0049114_1000192_pt1 | contig 12635 bp, 9 predicted proteins | sample WorMettanBELIZE2_FD_55211 | JGI IMG/M metagenome (GOLD analysis project Ga0049114, IMG submission 55211) | Marine gutless worms symbiont microbial communities from Max Planck institute for Marine Microbiology, Germany - Olavius tantulus BELIZE.2 | ecosystem: Host-associated > Annelida > Digestive... | reverse complement strand
ACACTGGCTTAACAACCGGCCAAGAAAATGCTTGAAATTCAAAACACCGGCGGAAGTCTTTAAGGCCGAGTGTTGCACTTAAACATTGAATGCAGGTTTGGTATTTTGCCTGCCGGGTCGAAGCTCGTAGAGCGAAGCCCGGTGTTTCGTGTTTTGCCTGCCGGGTCGTCTTGTCCCGTCGTAGCTTGAAGAGCGAAGTCGGAAGCTCCAAAGGAGCGAAGCCCGGTGTTTTGCGGTTTGTATCTTGTGTCTTGTATCTTGTATCTGTATTTAGTTTCTGGTGTCTCGTGTTTTGTGTTTGGTTTTTAGTGTTGAGTGTTTGGTGTATTGTGTTTGGTAATTATATCCAACCCGCCAATGGCATGCCAACCCCGACATCTGACACCCGACACCCAGCATCCGTCATCCGACATCCGTCATCTGTCCTCGGTCATCCTGTATCAATCCTGATCCCCAGCTTTCATTTCCAAGGCTCCCGAGATCTCTGTAGGATATAATCTTTGCCGCCCGCAGGGCTGAGCAACTTTTGACGAATCGGAATCTCCCGATTCGTCAAAAAATTCTCCCTCCTCTGTGCCCTCTGCTTGCCGGATCGTAGCTCGAAGAGCGAAGCCTGGTGCCTCTGTGGTGAATATCCCTTCTCTGTGGTCTCTGTGAGCTCTGTGAGAGAATGTTTTTAATGTCCCTCAATCCAAAATCCGCAATCCGCAATCCAAAATACTGTGTACCGTCGGACTATCATCCAGTATCCAGTATCGAGAATCAAGCATCAATCCCTACAGCATCCTGAAACCCGAAACCCTACATCCGTCATCCGCCATCTGAGTCCGCCATCGGCGAACAAGCATCCAGAATCCAATATCCAGCATCAACGCCCTACGGCGTCACCGGCTCCCCAAATGTAGCCATATCCCATGTAAGGAAAAACTGATAAATCTTATCGAGCGTCGTTTTGTCTTTTTTCTTCATGGCCTTAAGTTTGCGGGAATCGTACATAGCCAGAAGTTGTTCCCGCCATTGATACGTCTGGTCGGCGCCCTCTTTGATCTGCTCGTTGCCGGCGATGATCATCTCCTCGTCCTGATCTTCTATGCCGGTCAGTTTCACCCGAAAACCGTTCATAGATGGGTATCACATCGTTTTTAAGTGCTTCCAGGACCGCCCTGTCGGATGTGTAGTTTTCTCCCACGACAGCCATGTAATTCTTCCAGGCGGCTGTCTCTAATTCGGCAATCCCCAAAATGTCTCTGTTGACATAATTGGCCAGGGCCATGCTTTTTGGATTGATGGAACACGTCCAGAATAAAGACGAAAAGATCAATGCACTGAAAAATAGCGTTTTCTTCTGCTGGAGTGTAAAATATCCCATCGTAAAGCTTATTCTTGAAAAAAGGACCCCGGTTTTCTGGAATACGCTTATCTGGAAAGTTCCAATAGAGATAATTTCGCCACGAAGGTATATTTGATTTTTTATTGGGGCTTTGTTAAATCTGCGTGACTGCCCTGCCTTTATGAATCTTGCTTTGTGAAGCGCTTCACAAAGGAGGATTAGCGCGGAGCCCCTGGGGCAAATCCGTATAAACCCGCTAACTAACAGACCTTCTGAAAGGTGTCAACGCCGGGAATCGGGCAATAGACATACGAGCATAGGCGGCAACACATACAGGGAAACATTCATCGCAAGTTGTTGTGTACGAGTCCTCTGATATCTGGATATGCAAACGAACCAATACATCGGAATTGCATGTGCTGACCTCCGGATCCTGTAGATTGCATTCTTTTTAGATAGTCCGATTCAGATACTCACTCTTAATCGTCTGCATTTTGCCATTTCTTGCCGGCGCGTGCCTGGCCGAAGATGCCCCATTCAACAAGGCCGCCAACTGGGGCGGCACCGGCCTTTTCGAAATCCCCAACGCAAGGGTGCTTGAAGACGGAGAGTTGCGTATTGGGTATGCCTATGCTGACCCGTTTCAATGGATAATCATCGGCATGGGTGTTTATCCGGGACTCGAAGTAAGCGGACGCTATACGGAAATCACCAATATTCCCTCGGGTCTGGGGGAGGCTTTTGGGGCGAACAAAGATAAAGCTGTGGATTTAAAATATCAGATCTTGCCGGAAACAAGAGACCATCCGGCGATTGCCATCGGCTTGCAGGATTTTATCGGAACCGCATTATTTCCATCCGAATATATCGTGATAAACCGTCAGATCTTTCCATTTGATTTTACATTTGGGCTTGGCACCAAGCGTCTCAGCGGAAATTTAGAGTTCCTCGGGTTGGATGACATCGGCTTTTTCGGCGGTGTCGAATGGGCCTTTCACAAAAGAGCGAATCTAATCTTCGATTACAACCCCATTAAGTACGAAAATGATAAGCAAAGCGGTCGAGGGGTGCCAGAAGGTGCCTCATCGCCTATAAATCTGGGCATCAAGGCTGAGGTGTTTCGCGGCATCAACCTGGGTGTATCCTGGCAGCGCGGCGATACCCAGGGAGTGATGGCAAATCTTAGCGTGAAACTTGGGGATTCCATCCTTCCAATAGCGCCGAACCCTCCCAGATGGCGCACCACGGCCCCTCCCCCTTTCTCCGAATCTGATGCCGAAGCCCGGCTGCAGCGTATCCAGCGGGAACACCAGAAGGCCGGATTCCGGGATGTGTCCGTTTATACAAGCGGAACGACGCTTACTGCCGAATTTACAAATTACAGATACATTCACAATCAGAAGGCAGCCGGCCGGGTGCTTCGCATCCTGCTGGCGTACGCACCGAAAGATGTGGATATGCTGATGGCGGTATTCACACGGTGGCGCATTCCTGTTTTGCAGGTATCCGTCCGGCCCAGGCATCTGGATCAGTACCTGATGGGCAAGATTAGGCAGGACATTTTCGAGCAGTTGGTTACCGTAGAAACCATCAGACCCAAGGATATTGAAGCGCTTCGCAGCATGGCCGCCGCGGACGCATCGAGAAAACCGTCATGGAACTGGGGTATCAAGCCTGAGTTTCAAACCTTTCTCAATGACCCGTCCGGCGTGTTCAAGTTCCGTGTTGGGATCAAACCGTATGCCAATGCAACCGTCGGAAAAGGTGCCCAGTTGTTCGGCTCTTATATGATCCCCTTCTATTCCAACATCAGCTCGAGTAATGTACCGCCCCCGGATGCGGTCCGAAGCGATATCTTCCTGTACCAGGGAGATGAACCGACGGTGGATCGCCTTGAATACGATCAGGTATTTCGTCTCACAAAAAAGACATTCGCAGGCTTCAGCGCCGGTTATCTCGAGATCATGTATGCCGGGTTTGCCGGTGAAACCCTGACCTTTTTTAGGTAACGGAGGTGTGGCTATCGGCGCATCCGGGGACTGGGTGAGAAAACGGGTGCCCGGCACCAATTTCGAATTATTCGACGATCAGAATTATTACACCGCTCTGGGCAACCTGTATACATACATCAAGCCACTCGACATAACCCTGCTAAGCCAGTACGGCCGGTTTCTTGGGGGCGATGTTGGCTGGCGTTTCGAAGCACGGCACGGTTATCGGCGCCTGGTACAGTTTTACGGATACGGATGTATTTCTTACAGCTCCAAACAGGGGATACAACGATAAGGGCGTGTTCGTCCGGATACCCGCGAATATGTTCTCGCCAAGGGAGACTCGAACGACCTACAGCTACAGCTTTAGACCCTGGACGCGAGATGTGGCGCAAACAGTCTCCCGGCGAACCAATCTCTACAGCTTTGGCGCGGATCTGATGCCCTTCCGGTTCAAGAGAGACTTGGAGAGGATGGGGGAATGAAAATAAAGGGCGGAAAAACAGATGTCAGATATCCGATGTCAGATGGCAGAGGACAGAGGTCAGATGGCAGATGACAGCTTACCGAAAGATTTCTGATGCCAGATGTCGGATGTCGGATGTCCGAGGTTGGGGCTTCGCCCTGCGGGCTACGACCCCACACGCAGAGGTCCGATGTCGGAGGTCGGATGTCCGATGTCAGAAGTCAGATGTCGGAGGTCGGATGACTGCCAGAGGTCAGAAGTCGGATGTCAGGTAAATGTTTTTAGCTAACGTAATAAATGAATTGGTATTTTTTAAAGCTACGCTGGAAAAAATACGGGAAAAAACACTTGATCTGGACATCGTATTGATTTAAAAAGATTTTTATATTCCAAGGAAGGGGCAAGGCAAGCGCAGTTCACAGTCGACGGGGGGAGATCCTAATGCAGAGAAAACATTCCATGTTCAGTTTGTTAGCTATTTTTACTGCCATTGCGTGTGCCTTGTTCATGATGGGACCGACCACCCTTTTTGCTGCGGAAGGTGCGGCCGGCGGCACAGAGGCCGGGACAACCGGTTCGACGACCCCTGCCGAAACCACTGCAGCGGCACAAGCCGGAGGCGCAGGCGGCGGCGCCGGAGGTACAGTCGCGATAACCGGCGTTGCCCTTGGCGGAATTGCGGTTGGAATTGCCGCTATCTACGCAGGAACAGCGGCATCAACTTCGGGTGATGCCGCTGCTACACACCAACACGGTCAATAGCACATACAACATATTGTGGTTAGAAAAGCAGGGATAACAACCCTGCTTTTTTATTGCTCTTTTTGTTATTATCCCAAGGACGCTAACAAAAAAAACACTTGCACTGGTTGCAATAGTCGATTAAAGACATAAGGTAACTTGTTGGGGGGCAAGGCAGTAGGATCTAAGTATTGAAGGGGGGGAGATCCAAATGCAAAGAAAACGTCCTATCTTCAAGCTTCTATCGATTTTTACAGCTCTCGCGTGTGCCTTGATTATACTGGGGCCGACGAACATTGCCGCCCAGGACCCTACCGGAGCAGCAGGCACTACGGGGACCACCACCACAACAACTACAACGGCAACGACAACTACAGCAACAACTACAGGAGCTGCCGCAGGAGTTAGCGGAGCAGTACCCATCGGCATTGCTGCTGGTGTAGCAGCTATATATGCTGGAGCGGCGGCATCCCTCGCAGGCCGCGATGATGCTGCGGCGACTCATCATCATGGTACCACTGGCGCCCACCCTTAATTTCTCAGACAAGCCGAATTAAACAAAAACAGCAGGGTGAATACCCCGCTGTTTTTTTTGCTCTAACACAGCAAAAAAAATATCTCTCACCCGCCGTCGCCCTTCGGTGAACTCAGGGCTATGGCGCGCCAAGCAGAGAGCACAGAGAAGGGATTTTTCACCACAGAGACACAGAGAGCACAGAGCTTTTGTTTTGATTTGTTTCAGAAATCGGGAGATACCGATTTCTGAAACCCACTCAGCACTGCGTGCAGCTAGGCATCGGCAGCCTGCTGGTTCTTCAATTATCACGACTCATTACTGTCATCCGTAATGACATCAATAGTATATTTCCTAAGCGACGACGACCGACTTCTCCGGAGAATGAGTTCCGTTAAAACCCGTCTCTATATCCCGAAGGGATTGAGCAATTTTGGCCAATTCGGTATCTCCCGAATTGGCCAAAATTATTAACTCCTCCGTGTCTCGGTGCCTCTGTGGTGAAAAATCCCTTCTCTGTGCTCTCTGCTTGGCGCGCCATAGCTTGAAGAGCGACGGCGGGTGAGCTCTGTGAGATATTTTTTTTTATTAGCATCCAGGATCAAAAAAACCGCTCCGTGAGAGTTAAAGCTATGCCTTTTCTATAATGGGCAACCACCCTATTATTACGGGTTAGGCATGCTACGAATGACCAGCCGCCCGCAGGGCTGAGCACCTTTTGACGAATCGGAATCTCCCGATTCGTCAAAAAAAGTCTACCTCCTCTGTGATCTCTGCTTGCCGGGTCGTAGCTCGAAGAGCGAAGCCTGGTGTCTCTGTGGTGAAAGATCTTTCCCTGTGCTCTCTGTGAGCTCTGTGAGATATCTCTTTTTTCATTAAAATCCAGGATCAAAAAACCGCTCCGTGAGGTACCCAATCCTATGAGTTCACTTTCCCGCTTTCTTCCGGTTCTCCGCGTCCATGAAGCTTCTCAAATAGGTCGTCACCATGATCTCCTTGGCGTACACATACTTGATCCGCTCGAGAAGCTCGTCATCTGTCAGGACATCCAATGCAGGGGCCTTCAGACGTAAAAGCGATAGGGCTTCATTGCGTTCAATATCCGGAGCAGTGATGTGAAGCGCATTCAACAAAGAACGATCGATTGATTTCCAGTCTCTTTGAAGGTCAACAATTTTCTCCCATTTATTCCCAACATATTGCCACGAATCCCCTGACCAGCGATCCTGCTTAATAAGTTTTTCATCCATTCGCGTTGTTTCGTACCGCGGCGCAAAATACAAAAGAAACAAGCTCGTTAAAACTATCCTTGCTGTCATTCCGATGGCAAAGTATATTTTTTCGCGAGACATGGCTAAAGATAAGCTCCAAATAGTTGTGGTTAATTCATATTAAATAAGTTTGATATTGCACGTTTGAGCCGAGTTGATGAAGGAGGATCCAAGGATCCAAGGGTCCAAGGGTCCGAATGAAGAGCTGAAATGCGGACATAAGGATTCGAGGGGTCAAGTGAAAAGCTAAAATCCTTGAGTCCAAATTTTATCCTATTCTATTTTTATAGCTGGATGTTTTATGATCGATCTGCATGAGGCAAACAAGTTCAGGTTTGTCTCTGGCAAATTCGCCGTTCTTTTTTCAAAACAACCCTTGAACCCTTGAATCCTCGGATCCTTGAATCCTCTTCCCCAAATAAAATCATTGAATGATTTTATTTGGGGATGGCTCATACTCCGGAATCATCTCCTGCAATTTCTTCCGTATCGATTCCGCATCCTGGTTGTATGCGAACTCCCGCAATTCGTCGAAACCTCTGTTGAGTACATCGGTATCACTACAAGAGCCTCTCAAAACCATTATCTTTTCGTGGGTAGTCGGAACAATACCCTCTCCCTCTGTTATAAGCTCTTCGTGAAGCTTTTCGCCTGGCCGCAGTCCGATGTATTCGATTTCGATATCTCGCCCCAACTCCAGGCCGCTCATTCGGATCAGGTCCTTTGCCATGTCGTCAATTTTGACGGGCGTTCCCATATCCAGGATGAAAATTTCTCCGCCATTTCCCATTGACCCGGTCTGGAGGATGAGCTGGCATGCTTCCGGAATCATCATGAAATATCGCGTCATCTCCGGGTGGGTAACGGTAACCGGTCCGCCTTTCTCGATCTGCTTCTTAAATAAAGGCACCACGCTGCCCACACTGCCTACCACATTTCCAAAACGGACAATCATGAAGCGTGTGGAAACTGGATTGTCGCCATTTTGACTTTGAACGAAAATCTCTGCGGCACGCTTGGTGGCGCCCATGATGTTTGTCGGTCGGACAGCCTTATCCGTTGAAACAAACACGAATCGAGATACAGAGTAAATTATGGAAATTTCGACTATATTACGAGTACCGACAATGTTGTTTCTCACCGCTTTCCAGGGCTGCAGCTCCATAATGGGAACGTGCTTATAGGCTGCAGCATGAAACACGACCGTCGGGAAATGGCTTTGGAATGCTTGAAGAAGCTGCCGCCGATCTCGAATGTCCGCCAAGGTGGGTATAAGATTGATGTGAGGGAAATTTCTTTTTAACTCGACGTCAATTTCGTACAAAGGGCTTTCCGCCCTATCAAAAAGCACAAGTTTTCCTGGATTAAAGCGGCAAATCTGACGGCATAGTTCCGATCCAATGGATCCTCCGGCCCCAGTGACAAAAACCGATTGACCCTTTAGATATTCACCGATTTTTTCCTCGTCAAGCCTGATCTCTTCACGCCCTAAGAGGTCCCTGTATGCGACATCACGCAATGCTTTTACGGTTACCTTCCCGTCAATCAGTTCTCCCATGCTGGGAAGCGTTTTTGTGGAAATCCTGTTTCGCTTTGCATCCTCCAATATCGATCGCATTTTCAAGCCTGTTGCAGAAGGTATGGCGATCAGCATTTCCTGTATGTCTAATCTCTTTGCAAGAGAATCAAGATCGGAGATTTTCCCCAGAATAGGTTTGCCATGGATCTGTCGTCCGATCTTCGATTCATCGTCGTCTAGAAAACCGATCACGCTATAGCGAAAATGAAAGCTGTCATTAATTTCCCGGAATATCCTTTCGCCAAGATTTCCGGCACCTATAATTATGAGATTTTTCTTGTCTTTGTTTCCATTCTTTTGGAAAAAAGGAAATCCATTGCGAGGTCTGGTGTCGCGCTCATAGCTGGCAGCAAGGGAAATAATTAAACGGATACTCAGTCGCAAACTCGAAATAAATACAACCGTCAATACCCAGTCGATGATAAAGACCGATCTAGAGACACTCGTGAAGCGATGCGCGAATAGAACAACTGAAATAAGGATTAGTGTACTCAAGCTGGCCGCTTTAACGATATTCAGAAAATCGCTAATGATAAAATAGCGCCACATCCCCTGGTATGCATTGTAAAAATAAAAAATAACGATCTTAAGCAAAGTTGCCGCAGGAATAAACCGAACCAGCATCCCTTCGACTTCAGCCGGCAGATTGAAATTATGCCGAAGCTGAAACGCGAGATACATGCATCCTGCCGTAATCAATGCATCACAGGTTATTAAAATGAAGAAGTTTCTGTGTAAAAAATTTTGGGGGCATGGTTTTAATTAAGGGTCCGAGGGGTCAAGGATTCAAGGGGCCAAGTGAAACGATAACTATAGAAGCCAGGGTTTGGGGCGTTGCTCGTTGAGCTTGGGGCTACGCATGAATGCTTCGACCCCACAAGACGACCCCACAAGCATGGATCCAGGGGTTCGAGGGGTCAAGTGATAAACTTAAAGCACTTTGTATTTGTCCAAATTGCTTATTGGTATCTTCCCTTATGCCGATGCATGCCGGCATCCAGGGCTGCTCAAAAGGCTTTGCGCCGTTTTTATGAATATATCGAAGGGCTACTTTGACTTTAAAAATTCTGGGGGGACGTGATTTATTCGAATACCAGATTCAAAACATGTTGGCAATAGAATCGGTACAAAATACGATAAATGTACTATAGTGAATCGTCTTCCTTCTGAGTAATTCGTATTAAAGATCAAACATTCCATTACGAAAACGTAAGTACAATGTGTTACCCCGATGAGCGACGTCGTCGCGTTTCATAAAATCGTTAAATGATTTTATCACTTGATCCCTTGCTTGTGTGGTCGTAACTCATATAGCGAAGTTCCAAATTCTTGCTTGTGGGATTGTAGCTCGAAGATCGAAGTCGGAAGCTCATTGAGCGACGGCTGCCGATCTCCGACATCCGACCTCCGACATCCGTCATCTGACCTCTGTCCTCTGCCCTCTATCATCTGCCTTCTGTCCTCCGACATCTGACATCAGACATCCGATATCAGTCCTCCGCCCTTTTCTCTGTCCAACACTTGACCCCTTGGCCCCTTGAATCCTTGAATCCTCTAAAGTTATATCTGTCCTCGTATTTTCGCCCACACCAACCCCAAATACTCATGCATAGCCCTCCGTGCCGTCACGATATTATCACTGGATGGGAAAAGAAGTCCTAAATGGAAGCCCTGACCTTTCTTATATCGATAATCTGTCGGTGCCGGGATTGGACTTGCGCCCTGTTTACGGAACAATGCCAAAGATCGGGGCATGTGAGCTGCGGAAGTAACAAGGAGAAACTGCTCTGTATTTACTATTTCGGAAATAATCTTGGCTTCATCTTTTGTATCTTTCGGGGTTGTGACTAAAATCATTGAATCAGAATCCATGCCCAATTTAATCGCAGTCTCACCCATCACTCGTGCATTCGGTATCGGATCCGATCCGCCCCATCCTGAAAAAATAAGCTGGGAATCAGGAAGCATTTTATGCAAGCGCATCGCTTCCACAAGTCTGCTCAAGCTGGAACTGCTTAACTGGCTATTTTGAGGCAGCCTTTGGTCAGAATCATGACCGCCTCCTAAGACAACGATATATTTTGGAATCTGACTAAATTCCATTTCAACAACAGCAGAAGAACGATATTCTAAGTGGGATGTCATTTGGCTCGGTACAAAAACAAAACTAATCAGTATAAGGATGCATGTTCCAATTGCTACAATTGCTTTTCCTGTTCTCTGACGCTGGGTAAAATAAAGAAGTATAAGACCTGAAATTAATACAATCAGGCATATAGGCAGGGGCATTAACAGGTTGCCCAATAGTTTCTTGGATAAAAACAATAAATCGCTGCCCATAGCATCCTCTACTTGGTAACGTCTAACGTACCATTTCAAGTTTTATAGGTTATAATATCGGCGCTATGTCAATTGTTTTTGTGACAGCTGCGAATTATATTACAAATACGTTCAAGGTTCGATTCACTCATAGCAGTGCCCGACGGCAGGCAGAGTCCACGATGAACAAATCCTTAGCCACTTGACCTCCGACGACCCGATCAGGGTATTTTTTTTTGTTTGTATTTGGGCGTTGATCGTTAACCTTTCCACTTTCATCTGCAACCGAGAATACCGGTTGCAGATGCCACGGTTTCCAAACCGGACGAGATTCAATGTTTTCTTTTTCCAGCGCAAGACGGATCTGCTCTCTATCCGCTCCGAATTTTTCGTGTGTTACCTATATTACAGTCAGCCACCTATTTGCCTTGCAATAGTTAGCCTCCAGCATAAATTCTATGCCTGATCAAAGACGTCCACTCTTGCGCCTACTGCCTATGGGCTTATGATGTGATGGGTTCAGGATGAATTTTTTACCCAAAGCATCCCAAGGGGCAAATGAGTAAAATGACGGCCATGGCCTTAAAAAATTACCCAAAAGTTCCCAAGGATGAAATGGGCAAAAAAGGTGTTGAGAAGGGGCTATTTTAGGTGGCATGAGCGAATGATGTTGCTGATACGGTCGAGGTCGGATTCTCTAATCGCCGTGCCAGATGGGAGACACAATCCACGGTTGAACAAATCCTCCGCGACTTATCCGCCAACTGCCCGGACGGGGTATATTTTCTTCCTTTCGTTTTTGCTTTGAGCTTTGAGCGCTTGCGAAGCAAGGTTTCATATGCATCGGTTTCTATACCGGGCGGCTTTCGTAGTTTTTTGGCTCCAGCGCTAGGCAGCCGTCAGAAATCGATTCACCGATTTTTCGTTATACGTGAAATCGGTAAGAGCAGGTTCCACTGCCTGTATCGCTATATTCGTCCAAGGTAGGCAGTGGATGGTAGGAGATACTTTTACATCAAGATTTCGCGGGTGGCCTGGACAATTTTTTCGGTGCTCAGGTAGTAGGCCTTTTCCAGGGTTCTGCTGGCGGGGGCGGGAGAATCGGGCAAGGCGAGTCTTTTGACAGGTTTTTTGAGGGAATGAAATTCTAATTCCGCGATAATCGAGGAAATTTCAGCTGAAAGGCCGCAGGTCTGCCAGCCGACGTCCAGAACGAGGGCATGGCCGGTTTTGGCGACTGATTCTTGGATCAAAGCCTTATCGACCGGCTTTGCAGACCGCAAATCGATGATTTCAGCTTCTATGCCGTCCTTGGCAAGCGCTGCGGCGGCCTTCCGGGCCAAATAGCAGGCATACGAGATGGCAACAATGGTAATATCTTTACCCTCTTGCCTGACGGCAGCTTCGCCGATCGGCACTTCAAAAATTTCCTCCGGCACATGCTCTTCCGTTTCGTAAAGCCATCGATCGTCAATATACACGACAGGGTTGGGGTCCTTGATGGCCGAAATCATAAGACCTTTGGCATCAGAAGGGGTTGCCGGCATTACCACTTTCAAACCTGGGATGTGGGAAAATAATGCGTGAATCGCCTGGGAATGCTGGGCGGCCTGTTCACCTCCCCTGTTGATGATTCCCCAGAAAACGACAGGGACGCTGAGTTTTCCGCCGTTCATGTAAAACCAGTTGGCCGCCTGGTTGATAATCGGATCGAAGGCATAAAACATGAAATCCATACGCGGGTGGACGACAATAGGTTTCATGCCGGCCAAGGCTGCTCCCACTCCTGCACCGGTTACAGCATTTTCGGAAACGGGTGTGTCGATAACCCGTTGAGCTCCAAACCGATCCAAAAAGTCCGGTTGCGGTGTTTCCGACATACCATGGGCTTTTTACGCCTTGGCCGATCACAAATACGGATGGATCGGCCTCCATCACCTGATGGAAGGCCTCGTTAAGAGCCAAACTGTACTGCAATTTTCGGTTATTTAATGACATAATTCATCAACTCCTGTTCCACTGGAAAAGTAAATTTCTTATTAGACTCAAAAGCCTGTTGGATTTCTTTTTCAAGCTCATTCCGAATCGTTTGGAAACGGTCTTCATCGAAAATGCTATTTTCGAGCAAATATTTTTTGAATCTTGGTATAGGATCCTTTTCTTTCCAGGCGGCAACCTCCTCTGCGGGACGAATATCAGTATGCGACCCCTGAAGGTTGTCGTCAGGGCCGACATGGCCTCGCAGTCTGTATGTCAAGCATTCAATAAAGTATGGCCCTTTTCCGCCCCTGGCATGCTCAACAGCCTTCTGCGCGGTTTCATAAACTTACGGGACTATGTACCAATTTAAGGCCAAAATGACCGGATCTGTCAAAGTGGTGGTGTAGGGTCTTCTCCCAGAAAGGAGAAGATACCATGAATATC
>Ga0049114_1000191_pt1 | contig 12663 bp, 11 predicted proteins | sample WorMettanBELIZE2_FD_55211 | JGI IMG/M metagenome (GOLD analysis project Ga0049114, IMG submission 55211) | Marine gutless worms symbiont microbial communities from Max Planck institute for Marine Microbiology, Germany - Olavius tantulus BELIZE.2 | ecosystem: Host-associated > Annelida >... | reverse complement strand
TATGAGAAAGATCCTGACGATCTTGAACGCTATGATGAAAAATCAATCCTGTTGGATTGCTCCGTCCTGATTTACTGTTGACCCGGAACACAGTGGCTGAATATTACAAGGTTATTATCTGGTCAGACCAAGTGAAAATAAGACCAAAAACATCGGGAGGCTATCATGAGGACGAAAAACGTAAACCACTGCAAATTGGCCAAGGATGTAGTTCTTTGGGGTTACTATACCGGGCTTTGGGGAGTTCTGGGGTTGGCTGTGCTAATCACCATAGCCTGAATCCTCCCATTCGGTTGCACCATCGTGGCATCGGTATTTTCCTGGAGCGGCTCGATATGAAGCCGCTATGCTGAACGATGAAAATGGCTCTGGATCGCTGACCGGGGATGTAGACGACGGGGCATACCAATCAGAGAGTTCTTGACTGTTTCTGGGCGGCGAGAATGGAGGTATCACAACCGATATTGGCATGGTCGCAAAGGGTGAGCAATGAATCACCTTGTCGTTGTAGACCCCTTGTTACGGGTCGATACCCTTTCATTGGGGTTTACCTACCTGCGGCCTTTGTTCTACAAGGGGCTGTTTTTCGGCACTAAACGTCAGCGGGGCTAGCCCGAACAATGCATGAACTCTTTCCAGCGAGTGACCATAATTGCATACTACCGCGGCGTTGTAGTAAAATTGCCGCCATCCAGCACCTCGCGCAGTTTCCGCGATAGTTCTTTTATCGCGAACGGTTTCTGAATAAACCCGTTGCACCCCCTATCCAGAATGTCCTTCGCCTGCCCGTTGACACTGTACCCGCTGGATAGGAGGATCGGCGCATCTACCCCCAGCGTCTTCATCCGCTCAAATGTTTCCCTGCCTCCCATGCCCGGCATGACCATGTCCAGTATGACAAGGTCGATCTCTCCTCTCTGGTTCTCGTACAGATCGAGCGCCATCTGGCCGCTGTCGGCGATCAGGACACGATAACCAAGTGTTTCCAGCATTGCTTGCCCAACCTCGAGAATCATTTCCTCGTCGTCCACAAGGAGGACCGTCCCCTTACCGAACTGAATCTCGTGCCGTTTCGGTCGCGTACTTTCTTTCACGACCGGCTTTTCCGATGCGGGCAGGTAGATGTTGAAGGTGGTGCCCTCTCCTTTTTCACCGGTGACATCGATGAGACCGCCGTGGTTCTTGATGATGCCGTAGACCGACGCAAGACCCAGCCCCGAGCCATGAGCCATCTCCTTCGTGGTGAAAAAAGGGTCGAAGATCTTCTCACGGGTCGCGGCATCCATCCCCACCCCGGTATCGTTGACCGATACCTTGACGTATCTTCCCGGCGCAACCGCGAAAGGTCTACAGTATTCCGCGTCTAGGGTGACGTTTTCGGTCTGAATGTAGAGATCCCCACCATCCGGCATGGCCTGCCAGGCATTCACATAGAGATTGAGAAGCGCCTGCCGTAACTGTCCCTGGTCCACCTCCACGTTCCACAAGTCTTCATAATACTTCCCGTGAATTCGAATCTCCCTCTTGGTGCGGCCAAACATTCGGTTCTCGTTTTGGATAAGAGCGTTCAGGTCCGTGGGCCTGGCCTCGTACTTGCCGCCGCGCGCAAACCCCAGCAGTTCTCCGGTTAGTTCCACGGCATTCTTGACATACTCTTCAATGCCTTTCAGATGTTCATAGTCGGGATGGGAAGGATCCTTGTCCATCATCATCATGGAGGTTCGACCCTGAACCCCGATCAGTATGTTGTTGAAATTGTGTGCAATCCCCCCGGCCAGTGTCCCGATGGATTCCATCTTCTGGGCCTGGATCAGTTTTGCTTGAAGATGCTCTCGCTCCTCCTCCGCCCGCTTTCGCTCGGTAATGTCCTGCACCATGGACAGTACGCCGATAATGCTGCCGTCGTGGCTTCTGAGAGGGGTGTTGGTCCAACTGCAGATAATGGATTGGCCGTCTTTTGTAGTGTTTTCATTGACGCTCTGTGCCGTGATGTCGCCTTCCAGCAGGCGCGCCCACACCTCGTCAACGACCGGCTGGACATCCCCGGGAACGATCATGCCGTAAGGATGCCGTCCCATCGCTTCCTCCGAGGAATAGCCGAATATGCTTTCCGCGGCGGGGTTCCAGGTGACAGCCTTGAAGTCACGATCCCACAAGATGAGGGCAATCGGCATCCGTTCGATCTGGAGGCGCAACCGTTCTTCACTCTCCTGCAGCGCCTCCCCGGCACGTTTTCGTGTAATCGCCGTTCCGATAATCTCGGCAAGGGTGCGCAGGGGAAGAAGTTCTTTCTCCCCCCAGGCCCTCTCTGAGGCCACATTGTCGAAGCCCATAAAGCCCGCCAACCGGTTGTCCAGCAGGAAGGGAACCACGAGGACCGACTTGATGTTCTGGGCCTTCAAAATTTCTTTTTCCGCCCGGGCTTCCGGTGGCAGCTCGGCAACGTTATTGACGCGGATGTTTTCCCCTGCCTCCAGAATATTCATCCACCAGGGGAACGTGCTCAGGGGAAGCCCCTGGAGGTTGTCGATTTCCGGCTTGACCCCCGGAGCACACCATTCGTGGGTATTGTTCATGGTGGTCCCGTCGGCTGTAAACTGGAACAGATAGGCCCGGCCGGCCGAAGAAAAACGACCAATATCCGCCAGGCATTCCTGGATGGACCTGTCCAGTTCCGTCAGTGACAGAAATCGCCGGGAGGCTTTGGATATAATGCGTTCCATGGCCGCTTTGGCGGTCAGAGCCTCATCCACCAGTTTCTGTTCCGTAATATCGGAAATGCCGCCTACCCATCGTACGGGTCGGTTCCGTTTATCCAGAACCGGGACGGCGTGGTCCCGCCAATAGCGCCAGGAGCCGCGCTTGTGCTTTACTCGATAAAGGTAGTAGATATCCTGCGTGACTGTACGGTGCTTCTCTACAGCGTCGGTTAATTGCGGACGGTCCTCGGGGTGGATGAGTTCGATCCAGCCATCGATGGTCGGCGGCACCTCGCCGGTGGCGTAGCCCAATTCCGCAGCGATGTCCGAGAACCAATACAAAGAGTCGGTCTGAACGTCCCACTCATAAAAGATATCGTTGGTTGCTTGAGCCACCAGTTTGAACAACTCCTGCGAACGTTTGCCGGCGGTAATGTCCGTGTGCACCCCGACCAGGCCCAGAACCCGGCCGGACGCGTCGGTAAAGGCATATGCCCGCAGAAGGATGTCCAGAACCCTACCGTCGGCGGCGTACATCTGAACCTCACCGCTCCATTCACCCCCATCGTTTCAAACACCTCACGGCCGATCGCCTCGTCGCAGTAGAGCGTGGCCGGTGGGTCTCCGCCGATATCCCCGAACAATGCATCGAAGGCAGCGTTTTGGTACCAATGGCTTCCCTCCGGCGTGGAGATACCGATGGCGTCCGTTGCACTTTCAACGACTTGTTTAAACAGGTTCAGGTGATCCTCAGTCCGCTTGGGGCCGGAATACGCCCGCCCTGAGGTCCAGACACGCATGGTCCGTTCGTCTCCGATTCGTTTTGTTGACATGATCCTTGGCGATGGTTGGAGTAAGCTGAGTGTTTTCCCAATGCGTAGGTGCCCTATCCGTATGTAGCATGGCGATCTCATTTTAGAAACAGATCTACTCATATCTCTACAAAATCCATAAATTCACAGCCGAAGCCGCCGATGATCTGCGCCTCACCCGAAAGGGCCTTGACACGACTGCTTAATTTGCACCAATCTAATTCCAAAACCAGCTATCGCATCATTTCGATCTTCAATTCCGAACCGCACGCGGCACCCGCATTTCACATCGAGGGACTATGACCGCACCTCAATCGTATTCATCCGGTAGGCGGCGCACCCTGATACCGTGTCTGCTCGGTCTGCTGGTCGGGACGTTACCAATGGCGACAATTGCAACTGCTCAGTCGACTTCCGTTTCCGAACTTCAGGCTAGGCTGCCAACAGAAATCAGCGGCTGGCGGGCAGCAAACGGGGATCGCACTTTCGATGAGCAGACCATATTCAGTTACATTGACGGGGCCGGTGAATTGTACCGTGCCTACAACATGCAGCACTGTCTGTCGCGCCGTTATGTCAAAAAGGGTGAAACCGACATCACTCTCGACATCTTCGACATGGGTACCTCCGAAGACGCCTTCGGCGTGTTCACCCATGACACCGATGGTGATCGGATCGATATCGGGCAGGACGCTCGCTATCGACCGGGCTGGCTCAGTTTCTGGCAGAACCGTTTATATGTCTCCATTTACCTGGAAGAGGAAAGTGCCGCAGCCGAGAAGGCTGTTAAGGAACTTGGCAAACGGGTGGCCTCAGCAGCAGGCGAATCCGGCACCAGGCCGCAGCACCTGAACCTGCTGCCGCAGGCCGGGCTTGATGCCGGCAACATCCGGTACCTGCACCACCCGATGGTGCTCAACTACCATTACTATCTGTTTGATGAAAACATCCTGCACCTCTCGCCCCAATCCGATGCGATCCTTGCATCTTATCACCGCAGCGGCGAGCAGGCACGGTTGCTGCTCATTTCGTATCCGAAGACCCTGACGGCCCGGAATGCGCTGGCGGGCTTTCGCGAACACTATCTGCCCGATGCCGACAGCGGAGGCTTGGCCCGCCTGGAAAATGGCAAGTGGTCGGCGGTTGCCTTGTATGACCGCCTTTTGACGATCGTGCTCGAAGCCGACGGCCGCCTGCTGGCCAAAAACTTGATCAGGGAGGCCGGTCAACAAGCCTCCAGGGAGTAAGTGCGATGCAACCGAAATCGAGAAAAAAAGTGATCACCCGACGCGATTTTCTCAAGACCGGCGGCTACGCGGCAGCCGGCAGCCTGTTGGGGCTGCCTCTGCTGGACCGGACAGCTGCGCAGGCCGTTGTGAAGAGCCGCGTGGTCTTGATCCGCGATCCCGATGTGGTCGACAGTCAAGGCCGGATCAACGAGACCGTCCTGGAATCGATGCTTGATCAGGCCGTGACGACCCTGCTGGGTGCGCCAAATCCCCGATCTGCCTGGCAACAGCTGTTCCGTCCGGGCGATGTGGTCGGCATCAAGAGCAACGTCTGGCACCGGCTGCCCACCCCCGAGGCCCTGGAGAAGGCCCTTGTCTTTCGCCTTCAACAGGTGGGGGTCAATTCCAATAACATTGCCGTGGATGACCGCGACATTCTCGAGAATCCGGTATTCAGGCGATCCACCGCGCTGATCAACGTCCGCCCCATGCGCACCCATCACTGGTCGGGCCTGGGCACCTTGCTGAAAAACTATATCATGTTCGTACCGGCGCCTTGGATGTATCACGACAATGCCTGCGAACGATTGGGGGTTATCTGGCAAAAATCCCAGGTGGCGGGCAAAACCCGTCTGAACATACTCGTCATGCTCACCCCGCTGTTTCACGGCATCGGGCCTCACCATTACAGCAGCCGCTATGTCTGGCCATACGCCGGCCTGATCGTCAGCACCGACCCGGTGGCCGCCGATGCAACCGGCGCCCGGATTATCGAAGCAAAAAGAAATGCCTTTTTCGACGGCAGTCGCCCCATCAGCCCCCCGCCTCTGCACATTGCCGCTGCAGATACCCGGTTCGGTTTGGGACACGCCAGCCCGGAGCGCATCGAATTGATTCGGATGGGATGGGGAGATGAGATTTTGATTTGACCATTTTGGTAGAGGAGCAATCACGATGTTCGATCACCGGATGACCCGTAGAGAATCTCTGCATACCCTGCTGAAACTTACCGGCACCGCAGCTGTGGCCGCTGCCGGCCTCTGGCCGTGCACAGCCCGAAGCGCTTCGCAGCAAAGGCGCTTTCTCATCGAAGCTGTGGCCAAAAGCGAGAAAGCGAGCGTTGCGATCTTGACCCGCAAACTTTCGAAGCCGCTGGCGGCATAGGAAGATTTGTATCGAAGGGAGATGTCGTGGTCATTAAGCCGAACATTTCCTGGGCCAGAACGCCGAAAATGGCCGCCACCACAAATCCCGAAGTATTGCAGGCGGTCATCGAACTTTGTCAGGAGGCGGGCGCCAAAAAGGTCCGAGTCGCTGATAATACCATCGACAATGCGAAATTCTGTTTTTCTGTATCCGGTGCAGCAGATGTAGCTAGAATAACCGGGGCGGAACTCATCAATCCCGATCGATCTTTAATGCGCGAGATGAAGCTGCACGGGGATCGTCTGGATGTCTGGCCGGTTTATTTGCCCATCGTTGAGGCGGACAAGCTCATCAACCTGCCGGTTGCCAAAGATCACGTCCTGAGTTCCCTGACACTCGGCATGAAGAATTGGTTCGGTGCGATTGGCGGAAGGCGCGGCTCGCTCCACGGGGAAATACATCCAAATATTGTTGATCTGGCCCAGTTTTTCAAACCTACCATTACACTGATAGATGCGACTCGAATCATGACAAATAATGGCCCTTCTGGTGGAAGCATATCTGATGTCGTTACAAAAAAATACGCTTATTTTAAGCGATGATCCGGTTGCAGCGGATGGCAAAGCGGCTCTGCTTTTTGGCAAAGAACCGCAGCGTATTGGGCATATCAGATTGGCCAGTAAGCGGGGGCTCGGAACCTACGATTTTTCGAAGCTACTTCAACAAAAAGTGAGCGTATAAGTTCAGATGATAAACAGGTTAACGGATCAGTTATGACCGTCTTATCCGCGAATTGGGGTCGGAGGCAGGGGAAGGCAATTGGTTTATAAGCTTGTATATCACCGACTCCAGAGAAAATTATAAACCAATTGAGGTCCCATAATTCCCGAAAATGCAAAGGATGGTATGCCATGGCTTCAGCAATCCCAATTGTATGCCCTTATTGCGGAGTTGGCTGCAACCTCGAACTTTCGCTGGATGAAAGCGGCCGTCCGAAAAAATGCCGGGCAACGGGTCGAAACCCCGAACTGAACGCAAAATATGCCTGCGTCAAAGGATTCACGGTTCACGAGTTGTTGAACCATCCAGAGCGTCTGACCCAGCCGTATATTCGCAAGGCGGACCAATTGGAGCTTGTCACCTGGAGCGACGCCATCCAGTATGCCTCCCAGCGATTGAAGGAGATCTCCAGCAAGTACGGCCCTGAAAGTATCGGTATGCTGTGCAGCGGTAAAATCCTGAACGAAGAGGCCTATCTCTCACAAAAATTCCAACGCGCCGTTGTAGGCAACAATCACATCGACAATTGCGCCCGTCTTTGCCATGGCCCTTCTGAAACGGCATTGCGACAGCAGTTGGGCTATGGTGCGGTCAGCACTTTTCTCGAGGACTATGAAGCCACGGAAACGGTGTTTCTCGTGGGAGCGCATACGACGTTTACCCACCCGGTCATTTGGATGCAGGTCAAAAAGCGCGCCAGAAAGGGCGGTCTCAACCTTATCCTAGCCGACCCTCGTGAAACGGACCTTGTAAAACATTCATCCGTGCACCTACAGGTCAAACCCGGTACGGACATATTCTGGATTAATGCATTGGCAAAGATTATCATCGACAACGGTTGGCACGATCGCTTGTTTTGTGAAAGACAGACCATCGGGTTTGAGGCGTATTGTCGAGCGATGGCAAACACCGATGTCGAAGCGGCCTGCAGGCGCGCCGGGGTGACGCGAGAAGAACTTCAAAAATCTGCCGAACTGATTCACGACAAAAAGACCATATTTATTTGGGGCATGGGACTGACCCAGCATGCACACGGTACCGATAACATCAGCGCACTGGTAAACCTGGCCCTGCTGACGGGCAACATCGGAAAGCCCGGGTGCGGTCTTTCTCCCCTTCGAGGTCAGAACAATGTACAGGGCGCCGGTGATATGGGCGCTCTGCCGAACCTGTTGGCCGGCCACATGGAGGTTTCCGACCAAGCCGCCTGTGTTCACGTGAGCGCCATTTGGGGGGCGAAGGTTCCTTCCAGGCCGGGGCTGGCAGCGCCTGAAATGATCCATGACGTTGCCTCGGGAAAAATCAGGGCCCTATACGTTATCGGGGAAAATCCGGTCGTCTCGGAGCCGCAATCGAATTTCGTCACATGGATGCTCCAGAAGCTCGAATTGCTGATTGTGCAGGACATTTTCCCCAACGAAACCGCCAAGTATGCCCATATCGTTTTGCCGGCCGCCACAGTGGGGGAAAAAGAAGGCACCTTCACCAACGCCGCCCGGCGGGTGCAATATACCGCAGCCGGTTTCAGACCCCCTGGAGAGGCCAAACCGGATTGGCAGATACTTCAGGAAATGGCCAATGCAATGGGCGCGAACTGGCAATATACGTCAACCGAAGATATCTGGGAAGAAATCCGCAAAGTGGCCCCCGTTTTCAGCGGAATCAGTCATCAGCGGCTGAAAACGTCCACAGGGATATTCTGGCCCTGTTATGATGAATTACACCCGGGAACCCCTCGTTTGTACGAGGACGGATTTGGCTTTAGGGATCGTCGGGCGCGGTTTCTCCCGGTTGAATTGCCTGACACCCTTATGGAACCAACGGAGGAGTATCCTTATGTCCTGATCACCGGGCGCCTGCTGGAGCATTTTAACACGGGCGAAATGTCCCGCCGAAGTGCCAAACTTTCAAAACTCAAACCGGCATCATTTATTAATATGAACCCGCAGGACGCCGAAGAGGCTGGTCTTGGCGAAAATGATATCGTGCGTGTAACCAGCCCCCATGGCGCGGTTCAATTGCCGTTGAATATCGAGGACAGCATACAGCGCGGGTATCTATTCGCGCCGATTCACTTCAGCGAACCCAATTTCAACTCGTTGATGAGTGCGGTGCCGATCGACCCCAAGGCGAGAATGCCGGCGCTCAAGGTAGTGCCTGTGAAAGTGGAAAGAATAATCCGCAGCGACCAAGTCTGATCCCTCATCGTTTGGCAATGATTTGTGCGACGGGAAAATGATATAGAACGTCTATTGGTTCGATGGGACACACGAGGATGAGAAGGTTGGCGTGGATGGCGATAGCTCACCAGAGGCGTTTGGCGGCGAGGGCTTTTCCGGAGTGGGATTTGAGGAGGGGCATCGGAATCATAATCTCTTTTTTGCAAAAGCGCGGCCAGAAGGCGTCTTCAAATAACGCTCGAAATCTAATGCGTTTTGGCGAGTGGTGAAAGCAACTGCTGTTTTGATCTTCCAAGGACGAAACTTGGACGTATGAGAATTCTTCCCGCTATTGTGGTCCGACAGTCGGGCATCTAAATCCTCCGTAAAACCAGTATAATACCGATTCGGAAATTTCTCTGATTGAATAATATAGACGTAATAATACATATGATGCTGGCATATTAACGAGAAGCAGCCTTCGCTTTCCGTAAGCTCCAGCCTTCACTTTCCGCAAGCTCCAAGCGATTTCTGCTGGCGAGCCGAGACGTAGCTTGGAGCGATACACTGGTTTTTGGGGGGGGGAAGCCCGACTCCGCTCTTTAGAGCTTCGTCGCGGCAGCCTTCGCTTTCCGCAAGCTCCAAGCGATTTCTGCTGGCGAGCCGAGACGTAGCTTGGAGCGATACACTGGTTTTTGGGGGGGGAAGCCCGACTCCGCTCTTTAGAGCTTCGTCGCGGCAGCCTTCGCTTTCCGCAAGCTCCAAGCGAAGGCTGGTGGAGGCGGCGGGAGTCGAACCCGCGTCCGGAAGCATTCCACTTAAACCTCTACGTACGTAGCCCGTGTACGGGTGTTCGCCTTACCAAGTTTCCCCCGGGCAGGATGCGAGGCAGGCTAGCCTGTGAAAGTCTCACCGGGCATGAAACAGGCATCCATGACCGGCCATCCTGCTAATCGACGTCCTTACCGAGTTTACAGGAAAATCCCGGCAGGACGCTGGCCTTAAGCGGCCAGAGCGTAGTTATAATCGTCTGCGATTATATTTAGTTCCCACCGTTTTTACGAGCTGGCAGGAGCTCGGTACGCAGTTAAAGCTTCCTTGCCCCCGTCGAAGCCGTTTCGCCCCCATAATTGACATCCGGAACCGGGAGTTCCGGGAAGATAGGACGGCTCAGATAGGTCAGGAATATGTGAGAGAGCCACCGGTAAAATAGGCGGCAAAGCCTTAATTGTCAAGGTTTTACAGAGAACAATGGTGTTTTTACATTGTCATGCGAAAAAAAATAGGGGACGTTGTTGACTATTACGACTTATTTGCCCGTTCGAGTATTCTGCTTATGGCTGACGTCGATATGCCCAGTTTTCGAGCTGTCTCGGCGTGGGACAGACCCAACCGGCCAACCAGGACGGGCACTATATCTGCTCGAAGCCTTGATATGTTTCTTGCACGGCTTCCGGCTTTAATAGCAGACAAAGAGATCCCCCGCATCTCGCACTCGTCGGCCAGCAGTACAGATGCTTTTTCTATCAGCTCGTCTGATGTAAATTGATAGCGGAGCCGATTTTCCGATTGCTTTATGACCCGCTCGACAAAATCTGCCCCCCCCAATATCCGTTCATCAGCTCTTTGGGGTGTCCCGGCACGTCGCAATCCCTTGACCGCTGACCAGCCTCCTGCAGAGCGTATCAGTCCACCTCCCACAAGATCCGGGCGATGTCCCTGGGGAAGACCATCTTTCAAATATTTCCGATAATTACGTTTTGCACCGCCGGGGGTTTTTCCGAACCACTTGAGCACATAGTCGATGACCTGCCAATCATTTTCGCCGTGCCCCAGCAATGTTCGATGGCCGCACCAGAGGTACCGATCCAATTGAGACAACTTGTCCAGCACACCCGCTCGGATTGGATTCAAATGAATGTATCGGACCAACTCCCTGAAATAGGAATCTTCCTCACATACAATGGATTTGTAGCGATTCTGGAATAAATGCCCGTGACGTTTATGCCGAAGATTGTAAACCACGGCATATCCGGTCAGCAACCTACGCATAAAGGCTGGAAGTCCGGCAGCACCGCTGCGAACCAACAAATGGGCATGGTTGTTCATGAGTACCCATGCATAGACGGCCGTCTCCGTCTTTAGGACGGCTCTGGCTAGTCGGGTGACAAAATGCCTTCGATCCTGGTCATCATTTACGATTTTCCGCTTTTCGATACCTCGAACAATAACATGGTGCAATGTTCCTGGGGCATCGAGTCGTGCTCCACGCGGCATAGATCGGCTCCTGAGCTGGTGGAAGTTTCGAATGCATATTAAAATTCAATTGTCGTAATAGTCAACAACGTCCCCTATTTTTTGGTTCTTGACTTAAATGGTCACCTCCCCAAAAATACATACTTCAATCGGCTCAAAATAAGGAAGAAATACCATGGAATCCTATTTCAATCAGATATCCGCGTTTCTAATCAATATGAAGAATTACCCGATTGCTGCGGCCCTGACGACCTTGGCGTTCTTCGCCCTGCTCGCCAAAATAACCGATTTGGCCGTACACCGAATGCTGAAATCCTTTTGCAGGAAAACCGGGGTGACCACCGAGGAAAAGCTGCTGTCCATCATTCACCATCCCATTTGGGTGGCGATGTTGCTCATGGGTACCTCAGTCGTTTTCAGATGGCTGAATCTGCTCCCCCAGTATAACTTTGCCATACGTGGCGTATTCCGAACCCTGCTCCTGCTTGTGGTGGTCACCACCATAAACCGGTTTGTGAAAACCCTATTCGGCCACTGGCGAGATTCTCGTGAAGGCGGGACAGAGGTCATCAACAAAATGGAAGGTGCCACCCAGTTCGCCCTTTTTTTTGTCAGCCTCGCACTGTTGCTGGCCATATGGCGCATCAACCCAGCCCCTTTTGTCACCTCGGCCGGTATCGTCGGAATTGTGGTGGCCATTGCGGCCAAAGACAGTCTGTCGAACCTGTTCGGCGGCCTGTCCATTGCCCTGGACAAACCCTTCAAGGATGGCGATTACATCGTCCTCGACACCGGGGAGCGGGGCAAGGTGACCTGGGTGGGGTTTCGCAGCACCCGTATACTGACCCGGGACGATGTGCAGATCACCATCCCCAACGCCATCTTATCCGAAACCAAAATCATCAATGAGAGCGCCCCGTTTCCCAGGTATCGCATCCGAATCAAGGTCGGTGTGGCCTACGGCACCGATATCGAAATGGCCGAGGAAACGCTGCTGGAAGTCGCCCGGGAAAATCCGAAAATATCCAAATTTCCGGAGCCACGGGTAAGATTTCGGGAGTTCGGGAATTCCGCGCTGGAACTCGAGTTGCTCTGCTGGGCCAAACAGCCCCAGGACCGCGGGGTGGTCGTGCATCAGCTGGGGAAAACCATTTATAAGGCGTTCCAGGAAAAAGAGATTGTCATCCCGTTCCCCCAGCAGGATATTTATGTTCATTCCTCTGCCGGTAGTCCCCAGGGAACATAAGATTTGTAGCAGATGTCAGAATTCCGTTCCGATCGAGATCCGGTATACGAACGATAGCGTACCGGAGTCATCGGAATCGGGATCGGGATCGGAATCGGTATCGACGTAAAAGATAACCGTTCTGTCTCGATTCCGATACCGATAGCGATCCCGACGCCGAGCATCTATCTATGGATGCGCATATTCTTGACACGGTGGTCTGTTGGCAGAAACACGTTTCACCTAAACGCTATATATTTTCGGGATTATGCACCATTTTAAGGGTATTCTCACGCAATGGTCTGAGTATGTAGGACCCTAAAGCCATTGTTTGCAGTTTTCCGAAGTTGGCGTCCT
>Ga0049114_1000188_pt1 | contig 12742 bp, 9 predicted proteins | sample WorMettanBELIZE2_FD_55211 | JGI IMG/M metagenome (GOLD analysis project Ga0049114, IMG submission 55211) | Marine gutless worms symbiont microbial communities from Max Planck institute for Marine Microbiology, Germany - Olavius tantulus BELIZE.2 | ecosystem: Host-associated > Annelida > Digestive... | reverse complement strand
GAAAGATCCTGACGATCTTGAACGCTATGATGAAAAATCAATCCTGTTGGATTGCTCCGTCCTGATTTACTGTTGACCCGGAACACAGTGGCTGACACCTGCAACCAATACCAAATATCCGTCCTTAAAAATTCTTCACCGCCCACAACGCCGCCTGCAGCCGATTCGGTACACTGATTTTTTTAAAAATATTGTAGATGTGCGTTTTAACCGTATTCGGGCTGATGCACAGCTCTTCGGCAATCTGATCGTTTTTGGCGCCGGCGGAGATCAAGGCCAGAATCTCTGTTTCCCGGTCCGTGAGGGGATTGTCCTTTTTCAGCAACGGCCGCTCTCCCTTCCGGCTCTTGGCGTAGGACTTGGATAGAATTTCCCTGGACACCCACAGCTCCCCGCCAAAGATCATCTGGATCCCTTTACCAATCCGCTCCAAGGGGTCATCCGAATAAAAAAACCCCTTTACCCCGATTTGGAGGGCCAGTTCTTCAATTCCCGCGGACGGCTTTACATTGAACAGGACCACCAGGTAGTGCCGAAAGTAGGGTTCCTCGAGGCCTTCCAATATCCTGAGGGTATTGTCCAACCCGCTGTCTTGGCAATCGAGAAGAATCATGCTGGTATGCCGGGCCTGGATGTCCACCAGCAGCGGAATCTCTTCCTGTGATTCGCAACACAGGCACGCGAGTTCGAGATCCGTGTCGGTTTCGGCAAACTGTGCCAGCAGATCATTCTGGAGTCTCCGCGGCCCCAATATGTAAAGCTGGTGTTCGGCGTCCACGCGTTCATACCTCCTGAAAATAGTTCATAAAAGGTTTTGTTCACCCATACCTTTCACTCTGAAAAAAAGTCATGAAAGGCCTGGGTTTAAAAGCGGTACTCAATACCCACCGAGTAAATACTCCGATCATAGTTGTAGAGATTGATGTTCGAGTTCGCTTTGGTGAAAAAGTATTGGGGGACCAGGGACATCCCCTTCCAGAAATTCCAGGAAAGGCCCAGGGAGTACCGATAGATACTGTCACTCCTTTTGGTGCCCGGACTCGGCGCGAAGACGCGCTCATTGGTAAAGTTTTCGTAATACGCTTCTCCAGTGGCCAATAACTGAAGCTTTGGTAGGATCGGATGGATCAAATTGGCCGAGGCCCGGTTCCCGACGCGGTCCCAATGGTCCCCGTTGGCATTAAAATCGAAGAAGTCATATCGGAGGTTAAAGAACCCGCCTCGGGTATAGGAGTATCTCCAGCTCAGGTATCCCCGAAATCCCTGGGAGGTCCGATCCTCTTCCGGGGCCAGGGGTTCAAATTTGAAATCATCCAGGTGATAGGCGCCGTATGTCTCGACCAGATGTTTTTTCCCGGCCACGATACGCAGCAAGGGGCCGCTGTTGAAGGATTCCACATAGGGGTCCCAGGACGGCTGGCGCACGATGACATGGCTGTAATTGATGGGGATATTGAGCGCCACGCGGCCGAATTTGTACCCGGGGTACAGGGACAGGGAATTGATGAGCGAATCGTGGGTGTCATGAAATTTGTCATAAAAGGACCCCAGGAAGGAATAGCTCAAGTTAAACAGCCACGGGCTGTCCTTAAAGGTCGGCGTGTAGTCGATTCTGCCGGATACCCGGGTTAAATAGCTTTCCTCATTGGTGATCCCGAAAATGGGATCGATGGACGTGTCCAAGGGATTCAAAATGACATTGTCATCGTACTGTCCAAACACGCCCAGCGTAATCCGGACGGGCCTTGTGAGGAACAGCCGGTCTTCGACCAGATCCACATAGCGCCTGGCAAATCCCGCCAGATCGGTGGTGGGATCCTCGGTGATGGCCGCCTGCAGGACCTGTTTGGCCCTCTTTAAATCCTGATCGCGGATATGAGACATGGCGATCTGGACCTGGGCCGATTGGGTGTAAGACGGATCCAGTTCCATGGCCCGTTGAAACGCCTTTACAGCGCCATCGTGATCGCCCTCCTACTGAAGGGCCAGCCCCTCCAGAAACGCCACTTTGGCGGGCTCAATGTTCTGGTCCTTGGCGATGGCAATCCAGCTTTTGGCTTCCGCCACACTTTCCGGAGTGTTGATTCGGACCAGCACCTCGATCAACTCCACCAGGGCCTCCCGGATACGGGGCTCCATTTGAACAGCATCCCGAAGATGGATGGCCGCATTGGCATAATCGAGGGTCTGTTTATAGGCCATTCCCAGAAAGAAGGCGGCCGTAGTGGAGTCTGGCTCCTCTTCGCGGGCCTTTATCAGAATCCCGATGGCCTCCTCAAAATTCTCTTCCTGGTATTGCTGAATGCCTTCGGTCAGAAAAGCGCTATCCGCAAATACCGGCATACCGAAGAAGAGGAGAACGGCAAACATCCCTAAGACAACTTTGAGCACATCGGCGGTTTTCACGTCTCCCCCCTTTAATGCAATCAGAACCGCCCTTTTCCTGGGCATGGATAGACCTTCAGAGCCGACGAAGGGTCCCTATCCATGTCATGGTAGAGGGCCCGAATTCTGGATAAGTTGTCAAGAATAAACAATAGCATTCGTTATCGCATCGACCATATAACACAAAGACATCATGGATCCGAAATACACATGAAAGATAGCCATCTGATTCCGAAGAACTCGAGAAGCAATACGGCCGGAAAGCAAAAAACCGGGCCGCCTGTATCTGGCAACCCGGCTGTCTTCGACTTGGTTAACGAATGGATTCGTTGCGACGTCAAACGGGAAAGAAGGAATAACGGTGCTTTATTCTATTGAACGATCGCGCATCCGTTAACGACTGCAAAGACCCGTGGCTTTCCGCCTCCCGATCGCTCGGGATTTGGCTTTTTCAGAGGTTGAAGGGTGATTGGCAATGAGGGGAACGTCCTCCCCCGCACAGAGTTGGCATGTTAGCCGAGTCCGTATGGCTTGTCAACTTGTTTCCATCACCTGGAACGGATGCTAACCTACCGTTTACACTAAGGAACATTCTCCGTTCGCATGTCCGACTGGCCGGGCAATATCACGCCGGTGGATGTCTGTCCGTCGATTTTTAAAATCATGGAGGCTTCAAGCCGAAGATGGGACACGTAGCTAAAATCCGTGGCCGGGGTGATCGCCTCGAGCCAATTCCAGTCGATAAAATCCTTGGATCGCTCCGTAACGGTAATATACGGAATACCCAGGGCCGTGAGATTCTGGAAGAAATGCGATCCCTGGGAGGGATCTGCCTTCAGTTGTTCGCTCCGGAGCTCGATGACCGCCCCGACGTTGGAGATGTCGCGCCAACGGACCGGGATCCCGAGCCAGCGGTCTGCCGATCCCCACCTGCCGGGACCGATCAGCAGGAAAGCGTTTCCGTCCCGCTGTAGATCGCGGTTCAGTTGTCCGATTTCGTTGGCCATGGAAACGGTAGCCGCCGCTTTGAAGCTCGACCGCTTGACGAGAACAATGTCTGTGATACCTGCAATCTGTCCATTTCCAAGGGCCTGGGTGGAGTAGCAAATGGCGTAGTCGACATCCGAGCGGCTGATATCGATCTGGGAGGCGCTCATCCCCGAGGCCATGGGGCGCATCTGAAGGAAGGAAAACTCACCCTTCGGTCCCTGGGTTGACGGCAGGTTTACGGAGAATTCAATTTCCACAGGGCATACCATGCCCCTCTTTCCCATATCCAGAAGGTCCGAAAGCAATTCCGGCAACGGAAACAGGTGATGTCGCAACACTTGTGAAAAGGTCGGCACTTTCATGCCCTGCATGCGTCCGGATTCCCGGATGCGATGCTCATCCGGGATATACGTGCCGGACAACAGACTGACCGGCGCTTCCATTTCCGCTGCATGGACATCCCGGCGCTCCAGGTTGGCATAGCGATCAAAACGGAGTTCTCTGGGGTAGTCCTTGATTTTGAGTGCGTAGAAGAAGCGCTGGGCATTGGCCAGAATATCCTCCACGGTGGAGAATTGGGGCAGGACGTTCGGATGCCGTGGGGAGAACCGGAGGGTCTGCTCACCCTCCATGACGATCCGCCCCATTCCGAGGGCAATGTGCGCAATCCCGTCCTCGGCCGACATACGCGACACCGGATAATAATTGTAGGACTGGGCAACGCCGGCAATGGCCGGATAGAAGTAATCGCCAAATGGCCGCCCGGTCAGTTCCTGTATGATGACGGCCATGGACTCTTCTTGCGGGGATGCGAGGGTCTTTCGTGTAAAGGCTTTCGGATTTTCAAAAAAGGTGGAGGCGTACACCAGTTTAATGGCCCGCAACAGCTGCTCCAGCCGGACGCCGGCATCGCCATCGTTGTTTGGGATCATATAGGTTTCATAGAGGCCGGCGTAAGGCTGAAAATGGGCGTCCTCAAGGAGGCTGGAGGACCGGATCGACAGCGGGCAGCGAACCTGATCCAAGAAAAGCGCCAGCTGCTCCCGTAACCAGTCAGGGATCTCTCCCTGAATAAATCTGGCGCGAATATCCGGATCGGCAATGCCTTCCTTGGACAGTTCCCGAAGATCATTTTCGGATACGAAGGACTCAAATCCCCCGGTGCCGATGACCGCGGTTTTGGGGATCTGAATGGCGATGTCCGGATATTTTTTATAAATCCATGGATTCTCCTGAAGCAAACCGGACATAAAGGCGAGACCGCGGGCTTTTCCACCGATGGAGCCCTGTCCGACTTTGACAAAGTCCATAATGTCGGCATCGAAATTCTCGGGACGGAACTTGGTAATGACCCCCTTCTGCCGCCATTTTCGCAGGGAATGGATGTTGCTGATGAGGTACTCACGAAGCGACTCTGTGGTATCGAACTCCGCGGCGCTCACACTCCGAAAATGACTTGCCAGGGTGATTTCGCTGCGCCCCATGATCCAGTTGGAAAAGTGGTTCCGTTCGGCATGATACCCAAGACAGGCATCGGGCACGGTGGCGATTTTCATTTCCAGCTCGCGTAAGCTCGAGGCCCGATCCACCTCGGAACCGTCCGGTAGCCGGAAGACAAAATCCCCGAATCCCAGGTGGTCCAGAAAGAAATCGTGAATCTCCGAAAGCAGGTTCGGAGAGTTTTTATCCAGGAAGACGGCCGGGATGGCTTCGGCCCGCTCCCGGTTTTTGACGTCTGTGCTCATCATAAGCATCGGCAGGTCCGGAATATCCCGTCTCAGGTGGGACAACAGCATTTTTCCGGCGTCGTCGTTGAGTTCGCCGTTCATGGGAAAACGGGCATCGGAAATGATCCCAAATAAGTATTCGCGGTAGCGGTCACAGATGGACCTTGCTTCTTCATAGTTTTCCGCCAGGAGAATTTTGGGTCGGGCTCTCATTTTGAGCAGCAAATGGTCTTCGTTTAGCCCCTCACCGAGCACCGACTGGGTTTGGCTCACGATCTCCTTGTAAATGAGCGGAAGAAGGGTTGAGTAGTAGACCGGCGAATCCTCCACCAGAAGGAACAATCGTACGCCGGCCCTCTTGGTGTCGCTATCTACGTTCAGGCGATCTTCGACGTTTTTCACCAATGCCAAGAGAAGATCGGAATTGCCCGACCAGATGAAGAACTTGTCGATGTGGGTCCTATCCCGTTCCTCCATCGCCGAGTACAATCCCCGTATGCTGTGGGCCAGAAGAATGATCGGCAAATCCGGCTGAAGCTGTTTGATGCTCTTCGAGAGCATGACCGCATCCATATCTTCCAGATGGGGCATGGTGATGACCAGATCAAAGGCCTTTGTCTTGATGATCTCCAGGGCGTTGTATCCCGAGGGGGTCCGGGTCACCCGGGGCGGTTGGCTGAGGTTCAATCCACTGTATTCATTGATAATTCTGGAAGCAAGACTTCCGTCCTGCTCGAGAATGAAGGCGTCATAGGGACTGGAGACAAGAAGGATCTCCCCGACCTTGCTGGACATGAGTTCCAGGAAGATTTTAAAGTTGGGATAATACTCGGTTTCTGGAAACGGTTGTGGTGCCATGGTTTGTCGTACCGCTTAATGAGACCGCCGGTTTCATCCATAAATTGGAAAAGTCGGCCTCTTCCGGCAAATGTTCATCCTATCGGGGTATAATCCCTGTGCTTCTGAGAAACGTTTCGATATCCCTCCAGCACATGTCGTTATCCAACCGAAGATCATTGTGGCTACCGGCATAGGTTTTCAGGGTACCGTTACGGGCGGCCTGAAACAAGGCCTTTCCGTGACGATAAGGAATGACGTCATCGTACTGTCCGTGGGTAATCAGCAGCGGATTCGGATATTCCCGCACCGCGCCCAGATTGTCGAAGGGATCCCGGATCAATATGGGCGGCGCCAGATACCGCTTGGAAAAAGCGCTGGTCCGCGTAAAGGTAGAGACCAGAATCATGGCCGCGGACGGCCGATTCCGGGCTAGGTCGCAAACCGCCCCGCCGCCGAGAGACCGTCCGAGGAGAACGATTCGGGCCGGATCGATCTCGGGTCGCTGAACCAGGAGGTCATAGGCCCGACTGAATATGTCCCCGATGGACTTCTGGGATGGGGAGCCTCCGGACCTACCGTATCCGGGATACTCCACCAGGAGCACGGCCATGCCGATCCGATGAAAGGCCATCACCTCATCGACCAGGTAGTCGATGAGTTCACCGTTCCCGTGCGCAACGATCAGGGCTGGTCCCGGTTGGGCCCCTTTTCCCTCCGATGATGCCGGCAGATACCAAGCTTCCACCCGCCCGTATTCGGAATCGATCCAGATCGACGCCACGCCGGCCGGGAGGGATCCTTCCGGCTGAGGCGTGGGCAGCACATACCGTGGGAACATCATGTGCCGCTGGGCAGCAAAGAGAATCAGCAGATAAACGCCATATATCCCCAGTATCCAAAACGCCATTTTCATGAATCTACCAACCCGGCGTTTATACGTATCGGTGTTTTCCGGCATGGGTTTTCATTGAATATCCGACCGGTGACCGGTTATTGAACGCCGCATAAAAATCCAGCGTTCCCAAAAGTTTTCATTCAATATCCGGTCAGCCTCTGCCGACCCCCGAGTACGTGAATCCCAGCTCGCGCATCTCCTCCGGCCTGTAGATGTTGCGCCCATCGATAAGGATCGGCTGTTTTAACAGTATCTTGACGGCCCGCATGTCGAGGTTCCGGAAATCGTTCCATTCCGTCACGACTACCAGGGCGTCGCAGTCCCGAATCGTTTCGTAGGGATTTTCAAAAATCTCCACACCGGGTAGTTCTTTTCTGGCATTTTCGGCTGCGGCCGGATCGCAGGCCCGGACTGTGGCCCCCTTTTTCTGAAGCTGCCGGATGATCTTTATGGCCGGAGCCTCGCGGATGTCATCGGTTTTCGGCTTGAAGGAAATCCCCCATACGGCGATGGTGCTGCCGTTAATATCTAAACTCGACTCGATTTTGGAAAGGAATGCGGCCACCTGGTTTTCGTTGATCCGATGGACTGCCTCGAACAGGTCGGCCTCACAGTCATACTGTTTCAGGGTGCTGATCAAGGCTTTGACATCCTTTGGAAAACAGCTTCCACCGTATCCGACACCGGCCTGGAGAAACCGTGAACCGATCCGTTTATCGAGGCCGAGACCCTTCGCCACCGATTTGATGTCGGCACTGGTCTTTTCACAAAGATGCGCCAGTTGGTTCATAAAGCTGATGCGCGTGGCGAGCATGGCGTTGCTGGCGTATTTAATGAGCTCTGCACTTCGGATATCGGTTACCATGATCGGTTTGTCTGTACGTTCTCTGGCCCGATACAGCGAGTTCATAGTATCCACGGCCCGGGGGCTGTCACTGCCGATGATAATCCGGTCCGGATTCTCGAAATCTTTCACCGCTGCCCCCTCCCTGAGAAATTCAGGATTGGACACCACGTCAAATTCGATGGGTTCCTTCTGATGCTGTTCGATAATACCTCGCACCCGATCGGCGGTCCCCACCGGAACGGTGCTCTTGTTGACGAGGATGGTGTATGTCGTCATATAGGTACCCACGGCCTTTGCCACGGCATCGACGGCAGACAAATCGGCCTTCAGATTCCCGTCGGTGGGTGTACCCACGCAAATGAAAATGATTTCCGACGCCTGGATCGCCGAGACAGGATCGGTCGTCATCTGGAGCCGTCCACTCTTTAAATTCCGACGAAACATCTCCTGAAGTCCCGGCTCGTAAATGGGTATATGCCCCTCCTTGAGCATCTCAATTTTCGTATCATCGATGTCCAAACAGATGACATCATTGCCCAGGTTGGCGAATCCCGTCCCTGTGACCAACCCCACATACCCCGTGCCAACGATGGTTAATTTCATTCATTTACCCTTTCAACCGTTATAACCGTAATACTCCTTGAACCACTCAACAAACCGTTCGATACCGGTCCGCAAGGGGATTGCCGGTCGAAAGCCGACATCCTGAGACAGATCGTCTATATCCGCATAGGTTGCCACCACATCACCGGGCTGCAACGGGTGGAATTCTTTCTGGGCCTCCATGCCGAGAACGTCTTCCAATGTCTCGATAAATGACATCAGGGTCACGGGTTGATTGTTTCCAATGTTGTAGATCCGGTAATTGCTGTAGGACGTTCCCGGATCCGGTGCATCCCCGCTCCAGGCTGGATTCGGCGACGCTTTTCGATCGATGGTCCGCACGATGCCCTCGACGATGTCGTCGATATAGGTGAAATCCCGCTGCATATCGCCGTTATTGAAGATCTGTATCGGCTTCCCTTCGAGAATGGCCCGGGTAAACAGGAACAGCGCCATATCCGGCCGACCCCACGGCCCGTACACGGTGAAAAATCGTAATCCGGTGCAAGACATGCCATACAGGTGCGCATAGCTGTGAGCCATCAGTTCATTGGCCTTTTTGGTGGCGGCATAGAGAGAGACCGGATGATCGACGTTGTCGTGCACCGAAAAAGGCATTCGGGTGTTGGCGCCGTAAACCGAACTGGAGGAGGCGAACACAAGATGCGCCACCGAATGGTGCCGACAGCATTCAAGGATATTGAGAAAGCCCATCAAATTGCTTTCCCCGTAGGCATACGGATTCTCTAAAGAATAACGCACGCCGGCCTGAGCCGCCAAATGAACCACCCGATCCACAGAGTGTTCTTCAAACACCCTGTGAACGTGCTTCCGTTGCGAAAGGTCGATTCTGTGAAATTGAAAGTCGGAATGAGCGGTCAGACGGGCCAGGCGTGCCTCCTTTAACTTCGGATCGTAATAAGGATTGACGTTGTCGATTCCAACGACCCGCCGGCCGTCCTGCAACAATCGCTTAGCGAGATGATACCCGATAAATCCGGCGGTGCCGGTAACGAGAATTGCCGTATTTTTCGGATGCATTGGACCTCCACCCGGCTCGGAGGGCCGGACTTCGGATCAGACGTCCCCAACGGAAATACGATATCTCAGTGCTTCGAGCCGTGCCCGGAGTGTGCTGTTCATTCTCCCGAACTGGGCCATCATGACAAGAAATACATGAATTCACAGCAACTTACACATATCTGGATCATATCATAAGTGTTGGCGCAGTGTACAGAATAAAGCAGGCGCCATGCCGGCTGCCTCTGAACTCCGGTCACTCACCCGCCGGCCCAGTGAGCCGGTTGGTTTCAATATCTATGGTGAATCGATCCAGTTGATTCAGATCTTCGGGCAGGTGAAAAAAAACAATCAGGAAGGGAATTTCTTGCCCCGGAGTGATGCTGACTGCAAGCTTGTCGGTGCCTCCGAAGGCCGATAAGCGCTTTCGGATGCCGGCGGCATCCATTTGCGTGAGTTCCGTCTCCGAGATCCATGCGCCACATGTGACGGTTTCTTTTCGAAAAAAATCCCAGCGGTCGAAAAGCCTTCCGGTGACCCGTACGTTTTGGACAACCTCCGTGGATACGTTCTTCAGGCGACCTTTGATAACAAATATGGGACCTTCGATAACATTGTTCATGATGCCGCTAACGGTCTGGCTATCCTGAATGACAAGGCTCTCCGGGGCAAGAGCGGCAGAGTCACCTCGCCCCTTCAGATAGGGACCGCGTGTCCCGAACATAAACGCCGCGAAAACCGCCATGGTGAGCAGGACCACCAGAGCCAGGGTCGACAGGGTAAATGTATATTTTCGTCGTCTGAATAGAATAAATCGCGCGGCAAGGGTTTCGTATAAGGTCATTGGGGCAGGTTCCGGCGTCTCCTCACGGGAATCGGAGTCATCCGGATCGACCGGAGGAGCATCGTCCATCCCAGGGGCAGGTTTTGCCGGAGGCTCGTCCTCCCCAGTCGCAACCGCTTCCCCCCTGTCGATAACCTGCGCGGGCTTCTCATCCCCTTTGGTACCTCGCTTTTCATGGATAAGCGCGATGAGCACTTCAGGGAAATTGAGATCGGCATCGAGTTCAACAGGATCCGCCCCTGTCACGCCGACGGTGATGGAACCTTTGGGGGTCACATCTGGTGCATCGGATTCCGTGGCAGGTTCGTGAACAACAGCCTTTGGTCGGGCCCTCCCCTCGGACTCTAAAGACAGACCGAACTCGTAAGCCTCAATCTCCGCATCGTCGAGTGATGTGTGTCGATCGATCAGCGACTCATCCGGTTCAGCCACCATGGTGGATCCGCCATGACGGGACCGGTGTCCCGCATGCTCATCCGCTCCGTCGGCATCCATGGGTAAGGCGTTCCGAACTGAGGAGCCGGGTTTTCCGCCGACCATGGGCAGTTCTGTCTCATCACGGTCCTGGAGCCTCCCCCCATCCGAAGAGGGTCTTCCGGATTTCGGCGTCAGGCCCGTATCACCGGCATTTTTAATGATGTCGGCGCCAGTTGAAAAGGACACCGAGTCACGGGACGTTTCATCCGTTTGCATGAGATCGTCGCGAACGGACGGGTCATCGAGACCGGTTGCGTCGTCGCTTTTCTGGTCATCGGCGCCATCAATGATGTCGGCTCTATCGGAAAAGGAGACGGTATCAAGGGGCTTATCGGCGGGTGGCTCAGGTCCTTTTCGAAGGGAGTCCTCATCGAGACCGGCTGTGTGGTCCGGTTCCAGATCATCGGCACCATTTATCATGTCGGCTCTGTCGGAAAAGGACACGGTATCGAGGGGTTTTTCGTCAGACGGCTTGAGGCCTTTGCGGATATAACCGTCATCGTGATCGCTGGTATCGTCCGTTTCCAGACCATCGGCACGATAAATCATATCGGCTCTATCCAGAAAGGCTACCGTATATCGGGGTGTATCGTCAGATGGCTTGGTGCCTTTACGGACGGAAGCGTCATCACCATCGCTGGTGTCGTCTTTCTTCCGCTCCTGTGTGTGATCGCGATCTTCCATCACAAAACACCTGTCCGTTCTGAACCGAGCAAGGGGCGATCAGAAAGCGAAGCGCCCGGTATTCTTACAATAAATAGCTTACACCACGTTAAATAGCAAGCCCGGTGTGGATCCTTGGAAACAAACTAAGCGATGGATATACCGGGTCCAAACGGATCAGAGCATCTTTATAGGGGACGATTCCCCCCTCATGAACCGAGGAGACTGTGGTATCGGAGCGTCCATTACTTGACATAATCCCTTGGATGGTGCATATCTGCGAACGATATCCTACCAGATGTGGTGTAATTTCCTTATCGGTGGCCAATCCTCAGGCGTGCTTTTGAACTTTGCAGACACGAGAACAAAACGTCAATATGGGTGAAAAATTATATTCCATTGAGGATGTTTCAGGGCCGGAGCAGGATAATCTCGAGAAGTTGCTGCTTCTGGTACCGCCAAAGCAAAGACAGGATCTTCAACTTCGCAGACTGCTTCTGTTTCGTCTCCTCATCGATGGTTTCCAAACAACCCGGTCGTATTTGGTGGATAGAACAAGGGCCGCTGATAGATGCGGCTATTCCGGGAGGATTTACGATTATCTGAAGGATGATGACATCGAACGGTCTTGCCCGATGGACCCATAATCCTTCGCAGCTTTGATTTAGTAGATTCAACGCATGAAGAAGCTTCTTTCCAAGCTATTCAGAAAGGATCGCCGGAAATTTCAGCGGTTCATCGTAGAGGCGGTCACTCCGATTTTTAAGCAAGAATCCCAGCCGGAGGAAGCCATTGTGGAAAATATCAGTATCGATGGCATATGTATCAAATACTCCGGAGAGAAAGAAATCACCGATAACGAATTTGATCTGGACATCCGAGCATCCGACGGGTTTTACTTGGGGAATATGACCGTGGAACGGAAATCGGATGCTAAAATCCCATCCAACACTGAAAACCGGCGGTCCTATCGCCGTGTCAGAGGACGCTTCATCCGGGTATCCAATGTTCAGAAATAAAACTCCAGAGCTTTCTGGACAGCTACGAAAGAAAATTTGCAGCCGAGTGAGACCCATCTATAGGCTGAATATGCACCCAACACGGAAGCCTCCCTGATTGGGTGGCTCACGGAACACCTACCGACATCCATCATTCCCGACATCCATCCTTATGGAAGAAAGATAAACAAAAGAAAAACCCTTGTGAACTTCCCAGTGATCATTTCCCTGCCGGAGTTTTCAAAGCCAGCCTACTCTTTTCTCAAGTGGCATCATGAGTTTTCGATAATCTTTCACGATCGACTAGTCTGTCGCAATTGATTTTCTAGTGGCTTAGCCGGTTTCCGTTCAAATTTTTACGGGACTATGTACCAATTTAAGGCCAAAATGACCGGATCTGTCAAAGTGGTGGTGTAGGGTCTTCTCCCAGAAAGGAGAAGATACCATGAATAT
>Ga0049114_1000187_pt1 | contig 12760 bp, 18 predicted proteins | sample WorMettanBELIZE2_FD_55211 | JGI IMG/M metagenome (GOLD analysis project Ga0049114, IMG submission 55211) | Marine gutless worms symbiont microbial communities from Max Planck institute for Marine Microbiology, Germany - Olavius tantulus BELIZE.2 | ecosystem: Host-associated > Annelida >... | reverse complement strand
CGCGCATCAGTTGGGCACAGCTGACGCGGCAGGAGGCGTACCGATTCGCGACCGGCACCTGATCGCCCACGGGGGGCGGGTTTTCCACCCGTTGCCCCCCGTGTGGGCCAGCAAGCAAGTCGGGAGCGCCCCCGCGCCGTGGACAACACGTGGAAAACCTGCCCAGGTCCGGCGTCGGCAACCGCAAAACGAGTTTCGGAGGACTTCGACAACGATTGCGTAGGTAACACACACCCGATGGCAAGACCGGTCAGATCGGCACTTTTCAAACCTGTTCGGCCGCAGAGGCCTTTGAGGCCGACAGGATGTTCCAGGCGAGGTGCACAAATTTTCCATTGAGGCCGTGGGTATTCGAATGCCCAGCCAGAGGCCGGATAGATGACAGCAACCTTTCCCTTCGCCAAAGCCGGTGTGTTTTACCTTGCAAGCGGGACGGGTCCATATATGCAGTGAGCACGATGGTTGTGAGCTTGCCGGCCAGTGCCTACCTTCCCCGCGTGAACCGCATCGATCAGGAGGCTGGCGACGGGTAGCTGATGGCTGGAAACCGGTCGGTGGGCACAGCCTACCCTACGGGCTGCGGAGCAGTTTTTCGTTCCCACGCGGCGCGTGGGAACGAGAGAGAAAATCCTTTGAATCCTTGACAATCCTGTAAATCCTGTCCATTAGATCCTCCTAGCAACCCCGCGTTCTTTATCTACGTGGATTCACGTGATGCGCCGTTTTTCTCCTCCGGTTAGCTGTCAAGTGTCTGCAATCGTTGGCGCAATTTGGTCAGGCGCTTGACGGACAGCTTACGTTTGACCGCCATACCTAAAGCCCTGGGCTGGGCGATCAGGACTACCAGCCGTTTGCCACGGGTCACGGCTGTGTAGAGCAGGTTGCGCTCTAAGAGCATATAGTGTCGAGTCGCCAGGGGGATGACCACCGCCGGATACTCCGAGCCCTGGCTCTTGTGTATCGTGGTGGCGTAGGCAAGCGAAATTTCGTCCAGCTCACCCAGCTCGTACTCCACCAGGCGGCCGTCGTACTCGACCGCCACTAGCCCCTCCTCCTCGTCGATCCGCCGAATGCGGCCGATGTCGCCGTTGAAGACCTCCTTATCGTAATTGTTGACCGTCTGGATGACCTTGTCGCCTGGCGCGTAGGTCCAACCGAAGCGGGTGATCCTGGGATGGGCATCGGCATTTAAACGTTGCTGTAGCTCCAGGTTGAGGGAGCGGGCGCCCAGACCGCCTTGATTCATGGGGGTCAAGACCTGGATGCCGGCAACGGGGTCCAGGCCGAAGCGCCTGGGAATCCGTTCGGTGGTCACCTGCAACAATCGGTCGTGAATGAGCTCCGGGGTTTCGCAGTCGATGCGATAGAAATCACTGGCCGATCCTTGGCGGTCCGGGCGTTCGGGCATCTGGCCCTGGTTGATCCAATGGGCGTTGACGACAATCCGGGACCGGGCTGCCTGGCGGAAGATCTCCGTCAGTCGGACCGTGGGCACCACACCGGAGTCGATCATGTCGGCCAGAACCGACCCTGGTCCCACGGAAGGGAGCTGATCCACATCGCCTACCAATAACACCGCCGCATGGTTGGGAATCGCCCGCAAGAGCTGGTTCATCAGGACCAGATCCACCATGGAGACCTCGTCGACCACCACCAGGTCGGTCGCCAAGGGTGTGTACTGGTTCCGCCTAAAACCCCTGATCCGGGGATCGAACTCCAGCAGCCGATGGATGGTCTTGGCCTCGGTGCCGGTGGATTCCACCAGCCGCTTGGCCGCCCGCCCGGTCGGCGCGCAGAGGCATACAGAAATTCTTTTTGTCTGTAGAATGCGCAAGATGCCGTTGACTACCGTGGTCTTACCGACCCCGGGTCCGCCGGTGACGATGGTGACTTTACCCTTGATCGTAGCGGCCACGGCGGCACGTTGGGAGTCGGAGAGCGCCAATCCCGTCTGGCGCTCCATCCAAGGGATGGCGCCTTGGAGATCGATCCCACCCCAGATCGGCGGATCGCGCCGCAGACGGTGGAGACTCATGGCGATTCCCCGCTCGGCCCGCTGCAAGGGGGTGAGGAAGAGCGTGGGTTGCCCCTTGATCTCCTCGGCAACCAGATTTTCTTCCTTCAGCTCCGCGGCGATGGCCTGCTTGATGATGGGGGCGGGAATCTCCAGTAGCTTGCAGGCCGACTCGACCAGCTGCTCCCGGTAGGCGGCGCAGTGGCCGTCCGCGGCGATCTCCTGGAGCACATGGCGCACCCCGGCCTGGGCGCGGATGAGCGAATCGTGGGAAATACCGAGCCGGTGGGCGATGGCATCGGCGGTCTTGAAGCCGATACCGCGGATGTCGAGTGCCAGCCGATAGGGGTTTTTGCGGACCTGCTCGACCGACTCGTCCCCATAGGTTTTATAAATGCGCACGGCCCGAGAAGTGCCGACCCCATGGGACTGGAGAAAGACCATGATTTCTCGGATCGCCTTCTGCTCGGCCCAAGCCCGGGTCACCCGCTCCTTGCGCTTGGGGCCGATGCCTTCGAGCGTGAGCAGCCGGTCTGGGTTGTCCTCGATGACGTCGAACACCCGTTCGCCGAAGGCTCCCACCAGCTTGTGGGCGAAGTGGGGACCGATACCCTTGACCATGCCCGAACCCAGGTATTTCTCGATGCCGTCCAAGGTGCTGGGCGGAATCACCCGCAGATTCATGGCCTTGAACTGGAGCCCGTGGCGCTGGTCGTTTACCCAAGCGCCGTCGCACTCGATGTATTCACCCGCGGTAACGGTTGCCGCCGAGCCGACCACGGTCACCAGCTCCCGCTGCCCGCGTACCTTGACGCGCAACACACAAAAGCCGCTCTCCTCGCTATGAAAGGTAACCCGCTCGACAGCGCCGGCCAGGCATTCGGAGGGGGTGTTCGCAGGGGTTCCAGGGAGAGGCGGGTAAATCATCTCTGGCATGGAATGATGAATGCGGAGCAGCTTGCCACTTCATCATTCCGCATTCATCACGACCTTGTCGTAGATCTCGGCTAGCGCCAAGGTGCAGTCCAGGCTGTCCAGGGGGCCCTAGTCTTCCAGCCCGGTGTAGTCCGTAAGGGTCCAGTGGTCGTCCGCGCTGCGCCGGTAGCACTCCACCCGAACCCGGTCCTGGAAGATCAGCAGATACTCCCGCAGGCTCGGGAGCCGGCGGTAGAGGGCAAACTTGTCTCCCCGGTCGTAGGCCGCCGTGGAATCGGAGAGGACCTCGACGATCAGACTGGGGTTAAGCAAGCATCCCGGTATTCGTCCAGGAGCTCCGGCTCTCCGCAATAGGCCACTAGATCCGGATATTTACCCGCATTGGCGGAACGGATGATGACCTTCATGTTATTGGCATAGACTTGGCAGGGGCGTCCTTTCATCTGGGTGCGAAGCTCGCGGTTTGTGTTACTCACAATCGCGTTGTGCTCCAGGCTGGCACCGGCCATGGCGAAGACCTCGCCGTCCAGATATTCGTTGCGCCCTTCCAGATCGGCGCGCTTGCTTTCCAGCCAGTCCTCGAGGCTCAAAAGGGCTTGGGTTGCGGATACATGGAATTGCCTCCGGTACTTACAGTTTTCTCTTACAGCTCGGTTGTCGGGCCACAGCGCGTTCAGAGACGGTCTAAGAACTAATTCCTTGATTGATAGGCCCGTGGGGGGCGGTTTTCAGTCCATTTGACCTAACAGGCCAGACCGCCCCCTAGACGGCCCGGATAGAAGATCGCTCGCTATCATGCAAAATCAGTAGGTTAATTTTTAGACAGTTTCTTACTCTTGTAACACATAGGTTCCAGGCGCATCGGCCAGGACCCCATATCTGTTATCGGAGTTACCCATGGTCGACGGCGGCATTCGGTCAGAGGATCGCCGACGCAACCAGGCCTCCCACGCCGGCCACCAGGACCCCTCTTGACTAGGCACGGTTCCACGCCAGGTATCCGGATCCACATAACGATCGTTGGCTTTGCTGGTGGCAATGTGGTAGCCACGGGCCTTGGGGCTGGGAGGGTTCACAATACCCACGTTGTGGTCCCCATTGGCAAGAACAAACGTGATCTCCTCGGCATCCGCCTGCAGGTGCAGCTTATAGACCGATCGCCAGGGGGCGACATGGTCCGCAGTAGCCGCGACGACAAAGATGGGAACGTGAATATCACTGATGGCGATGGGACGATCCCCGACCCGATAACGCCCTTCCCACAGGTCGTTATTTAGGAACAACCTGCGTAATAGCTGGGAATATTGACGGTAAGGCATGCGGGTGCCATCGATGTTCCATGCCATCAGGTCGAACATCGGTTGCCGTCTGCCGAGCAGATATTCCCGTACCATCTTGGACCAGATGAGATCGTGGGAACGCAATAATTGGAAGCTGCCCGCGGCTTGTCGTGGATCCAGGTATCCTTGCTCCCACATGAGGTCTTCCAGATAAGAAACCTCACCGGGATCGATAAAAACCGCAAACTCTCCGGGATCGCTGAAGTCTGTCAAGGTCGTCAGAAGGGTCAAGCTAGCCAAACGACGATCTCGATCCCGACACATGGCCGCGGCGGCGATGGTGAGGATAATACCTCCCAAGCAATAACCGACGGCATGTATCCGAGTGTCCGGAACGATGCCGTTGATTACCTTCAGGGCATCCATAATTCCCAGCTCGCGATAGTCTTCCATATCGAGATTACGATCGTCCTTGCCCGGATTCACCCAGGAAATCATGAACACCGTATGACCATGGTCCACCAGGTACTTTACCATGGAATTTTCGGGCGACAGATCCATTATGTAATACTTCATCATCCATGCGGACAACATCAACACCGGCTCCTTGTAAACCTTCTCGGTGGCCGGTGCATATTGGATGAGCTCCATCAGATGGTTACGAAAAACAACCTTACCGGGGGTTATCGCCAGATTCCTTCCGACCTGGAATTCCTCGGTACCCACCGGTTTTCTCCCATTCAGCACCCGTTCCTGATCCTCCACGAAATTCATCCAACCCTGCAAGAGGTTTTTCCCGCCTTCCTTTACGGTGGTCTCCAAGACCTCCGGATTGGTGAAGACGAAATTCGAAGGCGAGAACACATTGAGTAGCTGGCGTGTCAGGAAACACATCGTCTGCTCATGACGTTGCGAAACGCCACGAACGTCGGTTACAGCATGGTAGAAGATCTGTTGGTTTAAAAGGAAAGATTGGTGGATCAAATTGAATGGCCAACGTTGCCATGCCTCATTGCGAAATCGGCGATCTTGAGGCAATGGCTCGATGATCGGCGGCGTTTCCGAATCGAATACCGACTGTGCCGCGTAAATAGCAAACTTGGAGGTCTTGCGTCGTACCTTATTGAGCAGCTCCGCTTGTTTACCGGGTGATATCATCAGGTGTGCGAACCAGTCCAGATAGGTAACCATCAGCGAGATGGGAGAAAGGCCAAAGGTAGCCTTGCCCAGCTGGGCATGAAACAAGCGATCTATCGAATGAGTACTCGCAACAGCGGGGGATTGCTTCATGAGTAGGCTTCTCGGTTGTAGGGAAACAATCTGTTCACTCAGAAGTATTCGGAAGTGGAAAGGGTAGTGGTAGATCTTTAACCAATGCCATTAAGTTGAGTTACCGGTCGGCAAAAAAGAGGAAAGCTACGAATCACGCGAATCCTCGCGGATCGATTCGCGAGGATTCGAGCGATTTGTGGTTCTTTCTACCTACCACGACAGGCGACCAGCAACTAAGCTTAGGGGCAGATGGTATTTTACGGCAAAGAACGGCTCACCGTACCCGAAATGGACATGGACGATCTGAGCGTGGCCGTATCCGATGACAGGGGACTTGCGGTTTCGAGTAGAGTATCCTTATCCTTAGGGTCGATTTGCGCCTATGGTGGTCCTATTGGCTGACTACTCTCAAGGAAATCTTTCCTTATGCAAGCGGAGCTTCTCCTCTACCCCCAGTGGATCGTCCCCGTCGACGCCGCCGACAGCATCCTCATGGATCACAGCCTGGCGGTTACTCGGGGACGCGTCCAAGCCCTGCTGCCGACCACGGAGGCCCGCGCCGACATCCAAGCCGCCTAGAAGATCGATCTCCCGGGCCATGTGCTGATCCCAGGACTCATCAACGCCCACACCCACTCCCCCATGACTTTGCTGCGGGGACTGGCGGACGACCTGCTGCTGATGATCTGGCTCAACCAGCATATGTGGCCGGCGGAGCAACGATGGAGATCCCGAGTTCGTTCGTGCCGGGACCTAGCTCGCCGTCCTGGAGATGCTCAAGAGCGGCACAATCTGTTTCAACGACATGTATTTTTTTGCCGAGGTCACCGCAAAGGCCGCGGCGGATGCCGGTATGCGGGCCGTCGCCAGTATGATCTTAGTGGACTTTCTCACCCGTTTCACCGGGACACCGGAGGAATACCTGCGCAAGGGCCTGGCGCTCCCAACCGCTGCCGTGACCATCTTTTGTCCGGTGGCCAGACTCCTCGCCGCGGGGATGAATGTCGCCCTGGGGACCGACGGGACGGCCAGCAACAACGACCTGGATATGATGGGTGAGCTCCGGACCGCAGCCCTGCTGGGCAAGGGCGTGGCCGACTCCCCGGCGGCGCTGCCTGCCTATACCGTCTTGCGGATGGCGACCTTGAACGGGGCCCGGGCCCTTGGCATCGACGCCGAAACCGGCTCCCTCGAGCTCGGCAAATCCGCCGACATGGTAGCTCTTGATCTGCGAGACCCAGACACCCAACCCGTCTACAATCCGGTCTTCCAGGTGGTCTACGCAGCCGGATGCGACCAAGTCCGACAGGTCTGGGGAGCCGGCCGACATCTGATCCGCGACGACGAGCCCACGACCCTGGACTCGGCAGCTATCCTGGAAGAAGCACGGGAATAGGGGGCGCGGATTACCGCGCAGAGAGACCGCGGGCTAGGTGACAGCCGCTAATAGCATAAGATCAACAGGATGAGCAGGCTTGATAGGATTTTTAAAGTGTTGTTTCCATTATAAAATAATCTTGTTAATCCTGAACATCCTGTCAATCCTGTACCATTGGTAGCTACCTCTGAATCAACATAGAGCGCTTGGAGGGCATGATGCAGACGAATCGAGACTGGCTGCGGCGGATTCTCGATGAGAAATCCCTGATTGTCGGGAAGGATATGACGCTAAGTACGGGGCTTTCTTCTTCCTTCTACTTCGATTGCAAGAAAACCACGCTGAACGGGGAGGGATTGGCACTGCTCGCGGATGTGTTCCTGGAAGAAATCGACAAATTCCCCGAGCGTCCCTCGGCAATCGGTGGCCTCACCATCGGGGCCGATTTCATGGTGGCGGCGGTTGTCATGCGCGCCCATCAGATAGGCCATCCGACCATCAACGGCTCGATTGTGCGGGAGGAACCAAAGCAGCATGGTACACGCAGCCATATCGAGAACGAAATGCCTCGGGGCACCAAGATCGTCGTGGTCGATGATGTAATAACGACCGGCGGATCCACGGCGAAGGCGTGCAAACAGTTTATCGAGAATGGCTACGAGATTGTCGGGATCGTCGCCCTGGTGGACCGCGAGGCCGGCGGTGCCGAAAACCTGAAGCGGAAGTACGGCTGTGATCTGTACTCGATCTTCAGGAAAGGCGATTTCCCACGCATTGCCACGGGCTGAGGTGTCGATAGGCCGTATTGAAAATGCAAGGAAATGGAAAATGGCGATGTTCCGTTTCCTGTTTTTCTTCTGCATCATACAAAGACACCAAGCCACAAAGGGGTATACGGATCGAGAGAAGAACGCCGGAAATAGAAGAGAATTCTTCGTGTTTTCGTGGCTTGGTGTGAGAAATTAGGGCGCGTGTTTATCGGTAGCCATTCCAGCATGATATGCGGCGCTTGCGGTCCGGCAATCGGGTAGCCGCTACGGCTTTTGGCGCCTCTGTTTCCCTCCGCGGTGCGGAGCTTCCGCATCCCCACACGGCGCGTGGGAATGAGAGATTGACTAGAAGTTCCGCTGTGCGGACCGCTTGGGCATTGCGGCTACCTGGCATCTGAGCTTGGATGACGGAGCTCAAAGCTCGGTTGGGCGGAGGATAATCTATACCTAATGGGTAAACTTTGATCTGCTCGTCCTTCTGCTTGCCTTTGAGTCCCTCCCCCAGGCGCCGAATGGCCGCCGGGAAATCGCCGACCGGCGCCTGCCACAGGTGCTCTCCCGGGCGAAACGCCAGCCCCCGGTTGCCGAATTCGGTAGTGAGTATGGGGATACCCGCAGTGGCGTACTGGAGCATCTTGAGGTTGGTGCCGGAACCGGTAGTAATCGGGTTGATGGCCAGATCGACCGCCTCGGTGACAACCGTCAACTCGGCGTCGTCCAGGGTGCCGAGCGGGTAGAGGTTGTCGGCATGCGGCTTGAGCACGGCGTGTCCGCAGGCGCTCCCGACGATGAGGAAATCCGCCTCGGGACAGTCTTGGGCGATCCGCTTCAGGTGTCCCGATGCCTCGATGTTGGGTTGGTGCCAACCCCTGACGAACAGTACGCTGAGGCGGCGGTCGAGACCCAAGCCACATTGATTGGCACGGCGCGCTTCGCGGGTTGCGAAACGAATGGCGCGGGCATCCACGCCGTTCGGGACCAATGTGGTCTGCGACCGGACACAACCATAGAGCCTTTGCAGGCGCTGGGTGTCCTGTTGTGAGCACACCATGATGCGCTCGGCCTGGGCACACAGGGACGCCTCTGCTTCCCGCACCTGTTCCAGGTAAACAGCTGCCTCGGTACTGGCGGTGAGGACCGCCCGCTTCATGTCGTACTCGACATTGTGGGCCTAATACCAGAGGGGCCCATCATAGACTTCGGCGATGGCAGGTATAGAGATAGGGGTGCGAGGCGACGACCAGATCACAGCAGGCCGTCGCGCGCGCCAGGCGCTCCAGGTACGCCGGGGTGAGCCAATAATGCAGTAACGAGGTGATATCGCCCACCGAAGCGGCGAGTTTTCGGTTCAGGGCCTGGGCCGCTTTGAGGTGAGCGGGGAACTTGGCCACCCGGATCTCCCGGAGTCCGGGGGCGAGGTCCAGCACTCCCGCAGTATCCACGTCGTCACAGAGCGTGATCAGGGTGACGTCGATCTGTCGCGCCAGCGCCCGGTAGAGGTGAAAATCCGGCTCTGGCCCCCACTTTGGGGCGGGTATACGGGGAAGTCGACAGTGACCACGAGCTTGCGTCGCCCGATGCTTACCGCTCTGTGCCGTCGCGGTTCGCCCAGTATCCGCGCCACTGTCGACAGCCAGTCGAACCCGCTCACCCGCTGTTGCGCCCGCCCATCCGTATGGTTTCCGAGCGGTCGCGAGCATGCGCTGCATGGCCGCGGCCAAGACCGGTACTTTCGTGGCCACACAGAGCCCCGTGACCCCGTGCTCGACGAATTCGTTGACACCACCTGCGTCTATGGTGGTCAGTACAGCCTTGCCGGACTTCATGGCCTCGATGGTCACCAGACCGTAGTCCTCGTCGTAAGGCACGAAGAGTACAAAAAAGGCGTCCGCGTAGAGCCGGGCCAATTCTTGGTCACTGACATGGTCGAGGAGGCGAATCCGTGGATCCTCTGCGGCCAATGCCCACAACGCTCGGTTCTCGGGGCCGGTGCCGGCGATGCGGAACTCGATTTTGCCCCGGACCTGTTGAAAGGCACGGACGAGCAGGTCTAGGCGCTTGGGGTGATCCAAACGGCTCGCGGTAAACAGATAATCGTAGCCCCGGTCTCGGAGTGCGGTAGGTCCGATGGATGGTGGACGACCGTGACCTGAGCGCCGGGTGGAAAGTAGTCTTCGCGCCCGGCGACATTGCGGGAGATCGCCAGATAACGGTAGATCGCGGTGGGCGCCAGCGCGATCTCGTCCAGAGAGTGGACGATGCGCCGGGTCAGGGGACCGGGGAACGCGAAGCTGTCAGGGGGGAGTGCCGGGTCGTCGCGCAGACCGAACAGCAGGTCGAAAAAGAGCCCGTGCGCCACGCGGTCACGGCGCGAGCTATCCATAGCGTGCATGAGTGGCCGCAGATGCGCCGGTATTTCCCCCAAGGCGGTCGGCAATCCCGTCAGATGGTAGGTATCGTAGAGTCCCCTGAGCTTGTGTTGGAGGTAGCAGTAGTGGTTGGGGTGAGCCACCATCCAGGTTGGATACTTGGTGCTGATCACCAGATCGAAGTGGGCCAGCTCCAGTCGGTTGAAGCTGCGGTAGCTTGTCATGAGTGCCCAGAAGTCCTGCTCGGGGCTCGGTAGCTTGATCATCTCCGCGTGGTGCGGTGTATGTTGGTTTCGGGCGTGCAACACCCCCACCACAGCTTCTCGGCGCCGTCGACGAGAAAGGGCACCGCACTCGGGGCGACGACTGTGATTCGCATCGGTCCTGTTTCAGGTCCTAGCGGTGGGTGCGAGCAACGGGTGATGCCCTAGTCCCAGCTGATCTCCAACTCCTGGTAGCGCCGGCGTCCCGCTTGGCCCAGCTCGATTGCCAGTGCACTATCTTGGTACAGGCGGTCGATTGCGGCCGCCACGGCGTTGGGCTCCGGATCGACAATCAAGCCGGTGCGCTCATGCTCGACGAGCTCGAGTGGTCCCCCCGAATCCGTGCAGGTGATCACCGGCTTCGATGAGAGCATGGCCTCCAAGGTGACATAACCGTAGTCTTCGTCGTGCGGACCGAAGAAGACGGCGCGGTAGCGGGCGTAGTAAGTCAGCTTTTCCTCCTCGCTGATAGATTCCGAGTAGACGTACCTTGTGCCCTAGTCCGTGGGTCTTGATCAGGTGTTGATAACGCGACTGCTGACCGCCGGTGCCGGCGATCAGAAAGCCGACCGGGTTCCGGGTCATGCACGCGGCCTCGATGAGCAAATCCTGGCGTTTCAATGCCTCAAGGCGGGAAGGAAAGAAGATATAGTCGTAAGCCGGCTTACAGAAGAAGCGATCAGCGTTGTACGGCGGGTGATAAAGGGGCTCTGCCTCGAGCCCGTTGAAGTGGTCGAGACGCTCCACGACCCGAGTTGGCGAAACGGCGTCCGATGCGTCCGATCATTCGGTCGTCGAAGGCCCGGCCTGGATGCGGTCGTGCAGCAGTCGCTCGTTCGGGGTTGCTCGGGCCTCGTCATAGAGCTCGTAAGCGGCGCGGTGCTGGTGTATAAGCCACAGGATATGGTCGTCGTGAAGTACCCCGTAACCGGGAAACTGTAGGCTGATAACCTTATCGACCCGTACCCTGTTCGGTGCCCTGAGATCATAGTCCGTACAGAAATCCATCAACGCGGAGATGGCCGCGGGCGGCGGGAACTGGAACGGAAACCGCAGGTACACCACATGGTAACCGTGCCAGCGCAAGGCCAACCTCAAGCCCTCGATGTGGTAGTCAGCCCCCCCTGGCAGGAAGGGCGCGATATTGGCGGTTATCAGCAACTTCATGCTATTGATTCCAGTTCTTCGGCGATGATGTCGCAGCTCGCCCCTCACCGCCGGAGTCCCCTGATGTGGTCTCCTCGCGGACAAGCTCCCGCTGCGCCCGTTCCGGCGCTTGTTCCTGTACCCGGATTGTGCCACTTGTCCCCACCCCTATCCGTGATTTCAGTACGCGGGTTTGGGAAGCGACGGTATCGAGGCGAGCATCAGCTTGGTCGCCCCGGCACTCCAGATACTTGAGTCGGTGCTTGAGCTGCATGCCGTGGCAATCGCATTCCTGCAATGCTTGACACAGGCCCTGGTGTGATGCTGTTAGCCCACGCCGTAGCTCATCCAACTCGACGGCAAGGCCAAAGCCGGGGGCGACGGTGCACGTAAGCCTTTCCAAAGCCCCCAACACGGGCTTTAACAGGCGCTTTCCGGGCAACGGCTTGAACAGAGAGGTCCAACGCAGTCTACGTGTATCGCACCCGATGCCGCTGCGCTTCTTCGGACCAAAGGATGTTCGCCAACACAAAGGCCCGATTTCCGTTGCTGTAGAGGCCCGTCCGGTAGAATCTGTAATCCGCTTCGTTAGGCGTTCGTTTCAGGATCGCCTGATAAGCGTAGGTGAGAAAATCCGCTTCCAGGACGGCGAGAAAATCACGGAGTCGATAGACTTTTTTTGGGCAGATGCTGTGGATCGGTACCGCTCGTATAGGCAACATTCCGTTTCCCGGCTGTCTCCCGAATCCGGGCCATCAGCTCGTCGAGATCTAAAGGCTCAAGGTCCGGGGGATACGATCCATTCATTTTGGTAGGATTCGTTGTTTTCTTTCATCTTTGAGCTCAGGACCCGGAGGGGGAGGTCGGACGGCTACATGATATATAACGATCCCCCAATCGTAAAACAATAAGTTGTCGCTTGGCTCATTCCCATGCTCCAGAGATTGTGAAAAAATTCGCTGTTAGCGGTGGCAAGCGTAAACTAGCGTCAGACGGAACTCAAGGGGCCGAGATTCGTGGCCAGACATTACAAGCAAGGCATTGCCCATGCCTAGGCAGCACTCCCGCCTGCCCGGATTGAAGACTACATCAGCGAGACCAATCGTGCGGGCGATCGCCGCTTACGTTGACACGCTTGATTTGCCGGCGTTGGGCTTTACCAATGCGGATGGTGAGCTCACGCTCGGTCAGCCGGCGTTCGATCCTGCCGTGCTGCTCAAACTTTATCTTTGGGTCTAGATAACTTTAGAGTGGATTTTCTCTCAGCAGAGTGAGTATTAATCATAAAGATTTTCCTCTCGGTGATTAAATCTGAATTCACATTCCTTAGAG
>Ga0049114_1000185_pt1 | contig 12825 bp, 14 predicted proteins | sample WorMettanBELIZE2_FD_55211 | JGI IMG/M metagenome (GOLD analysis project Ga0049114, IMG submission 55211) | Marine gutless worms symbiont microbial communities from Max Planck institute for Marine Microbiology, Germany - Olavius tantulus BELIZE.2 | ecosystem: Host-associated > Annelida >... | reverse complement strand
CGATATTCATGGTATCTTCTCCTTTCTGGGAGAAGACCCTACACCACCACTTTGACAGATCCGGTCATTTTGGCCTTAAATTGGTACATAGTCCCGAAAATGTATTGTGAACCATTGTAAAGCCCAATATTGGGCACAATGTCCAATATCGGTGCCCAAATTGACCGGTCTCTGTTTCAATGAATATTTATTTCATTAAAATACAATGAGTTACATATTATAACGAGTTGGCACTTACCATGCAATAGACGTATGTAATTCCGGGGGGAAGTGCATTTACTGCATCCGAACGGTCACAGTGACCGCAAGCCCATCAACATATCCGAAAAATCCTTTCTCACGATGTGACAAACAAAGGCTATGACCGCTGGGGAATCGCTGTCGGAGATGTTGGCAAATGCCCTGCATAGCGACCGGATCATAGGCCCATTGCATTGACAGTTACGGTATCGGTCACAGGTTGACCGCCATATTTGTTTCCATCTCAATAAGGAGGGTAGTAAATGATTCAATTTCTAGTTCACGAAAAGGGAGACAGTGTCGGGGTTGCCACCGTCGACATCAAGGCCGGTGAAGCGGCAGAGGGGTTGTACATGGATTCCCAGGACCCGGTCACCGTTGAGGCGTTGGACGATATCCCCCTTGGGCACAAGATCGCTATGATCGATCACCGCGTGGACGAGTCGGTTATCAAGTACGGTGCCGACATCGGGAGAGTCGTGGCGGACATCAAAAAGGGCGGACATGTCCATACCCAGAATCTGAAAACGAGGAGGTGGTAATGATGAGCACTCCCAAAGTCATGGCCTACAGACGTGAAAACGGGCGCGTGGGTATCCGCAACCATGTCGTCATCCTACCGCTGGATGATCTGAGCAATTCATCCTGTGAGAAAGTGGCCTACAATATCAAGGGCTGCAAGGCATTGCCCCATGCATATGGCCGGCTTCAGTTCGGCGAAGATTTGGAACTGTTCTTCCGCACCCTGATCGGCACCGGTGCCAATCCCAATGTAGCGGCCGTGGTCGTCATCGGCATCGAGCCGGAATGGACCAACCGGGTGGTGGAAGGCATCGCCGAAACCGGAAAGCCGGTCACCGGGTTTGCCATTGAGCGGCATGGTGAAATCAAGACCGTGGAAATGGCCAGTTGGAAGGCCAAAGAGTATGTACACTGGGCCAGCGAACTCAAACGGGAAGAGTGTGATTTGAGCGAGATCTGGGTGTCTACCAAGTGCGGAGAGTCGGACACCACCTCCGGTTTGGCATCCAACCCCACGGTGGGCAATGCCTTCGATAAACTGGTGGACATGGGCGCCACCTGCAGCTTCGGAGAAACCAGTGAAATCACCGGTGGTGAGATGATTGCCAAGGAACGGGCGGCAACGCCCGAGGCGGCCGAGCAGTTTATGGCGCTTTTTAATCGCTATGCCGAGATGATCGACCGAAATAAAACAGATGATCTTTCGGGCAGTCAACCCACCAAGGGCAACATCGCCGGCGGGCTGACCACCATTGAAGAAAAAGCACTGGGCAACATCCAGAAGATCGGAAAAAAATGTAAATATGTGGGTGCCCTGGACAAGGCGGTGACGCCGACAGGGCCGGGATTGTGGTACATGGATTCTTCCAGCGCCGCAGCCGAAGCGGTTACGCTGTGGGCCGCCGCCGGCTTTGTGGCCCATTTATTTCCGACCGGCCAGGGCAACATCATCGGCAATCCCATCGAGCCGGTCATCAAACTGACAGCCAATCCACGCACCGCTAGTGATATGTCCGAACACATCGACTATGACTGCTCTGCCATTTTACGGGGTGAAATGACCCTTGATGAGTCCGGCGACAACCTGATCGATATGTTGATCCGCACCTGCAACGGCCGGTTGACGGCTCAGGAAGTCCTTGGCCATGAGGAATACGTCCTGACCAAACTTTATGAGAGCGCATAGAACCGGGCGCTTAGAATGGAGGTGAACTGCCATGGTGGAAGAGCACGTCGACAATACAACCCGCGAGAAGGGAAGAGGCGCGCTGATTGCCTGCTTTGTTGCTTTTGGCGCATACTTTCTCAACGTGCTGGTTGGTAAAGCGAATATCTCATACGGCATGAATCTACCCCATTTGGGAAATGTTCCCGAGTTTCTCCTGCTATCCTTGGCTTCCGTTTTATTGAATATAGCGGCTTTGAAGGCTGAAGCTGCTGAACAGTAATTTTCATTTCTGACGAGAGGAGAAGAAACAATGGCAACAGAAGAAAAGAAGAAATCCGATCCGAAAATGATGGAACGGCGTCGCTTTATGGAATTGACGGCCAAAGTTGGATTTACGGCGGCCACGGTAGCGTTGTTCAGCGGCGCCTTAGGGTCCAAAGAGGCCAGCGCACAGGTCGCCAAGGAAGAAAAAAGGCGCAGGAGCAAGGCCAAATACACCATGAATATCGCCACCGCCTACATCCTCGGGGCATCGCGCAGCTATCCCATTATGCAGCTGGATATGAAAGAAAACATTCAGAACTGCACCAATGGCAAGGTGTATGTCAAACTGGCGCCGGGCGGCCAGTTGGGCGCCGGTTCGGCGCTGGCCCAAAAAGTTCAGAGTGGCACCATACAGGCCGCCCAGCATTCCATTTCCAACTTCGCCCCGTTTGCTCCCGTGGTGGATTTGATCAATATCCCCTATTGGTGCGGTGAAAATCAAAAGTTTGTCAATCTGGTCACGTCCGATACCTGGCGCAAGGAAGTTCATTCCAAGGTGGCCCAGAAAGGGTTCAAGGTGCTGTGGTATGTCGTCATTGACCCGCGCGTGGTTGCCACCCGCAAAGGGGTTCCCGGCCCGATCAAGACGCCGGATCAGATGAAGGGGATCAAGTTTCGCGTACCCGGATCCAAGATCCTGGCGCAGTTCTATCAGTTGTTGGGCGCCAACCCCACCCCCGTGGCCTGGGGCGAAACCTCTTCCGCCATCAGGCAGGGTGTAGCCGATGCCCTGGATCCATCCGTTGAAGCCCTCTATGTTTTCGGTTTCAAGGATGTGCTGGACTGGGTGACATTTAACGGAGCCGTACCCGACAGTCAGGTGTATTCGTGCAATCTCAAGTGGTTTAATAGCTTACCGAAGGACATTCAGGAAGGCATCGATTTCGCCAGTGAAATCACCATGCAGCAGAATTTAGCCAAAGTTCCGGCGGCACGCGCGTTTGCCATGGCGGAACTGTCCGCCGCCGGCGTGCAATTTTATGTGCCCACTGCCAATGAAAAGAAACAGTGGGTGGCAAAGGCCGGCGCCCAGTTGGCTGCATGGGACAGCTTTAAAAAGGAACTGGCCGGATCTTTAAGTAAATTCGATGCGTTTCTCGAAGCGGCCAATACCATGGGCCGATATTATGTGCATGACGTGTAGGCGTAACCATGATGACGGCGGCACCGCTCACCACAGTGGCGCCGCCGGCCCCATCACCGGAAATGTGCCCCGCAAAAGGATGTGACGCATGACATTTCGAAATATCCTCCACAAAATTGACGAAAACGGCGAGCGAGATCTTCTCTTGCCTCTGTATGCCATGATCGTAATCACCATCTTTATGGAAGTGTTTCGACGGTTTGTACTGAGTTACTCCTCGATCTGGGCGGAAGAGGTCGCTCGTTACGCCTTTATTTATGTGTCATGGATTGGCGCATCCGCCGCCATCAAGGATCGGGCACACATCCGTATCGACTTGATCCTGCCGCTCGTCGGCAACCGAGGCAAGGCCTTGATCATGATCTTTGGCGATCTGGTGACCATTGTGCTGGCTGTCCTTGCATTCTGGTGGTCCCTTGAAAGTGTTCTGGTCTCCATTAAATTCGGGTCGGTGACCCATGGCCTGCGCATCAGTCTGGCCTGGTTTTTGGCGGCCGTGCAGCTCGGATTCGCCATGATGCTTTTCCGGCTGGTGCAGTCCATCATCCGGGATGTGTCCGACCTCAGGGCCGGACGGCCGATCTACGAGGGGAAGAAACTTTTCGATTAGGAGTTTCGCATGCTTCAACAATATTTAATGCAACAAGAAGAAGTCGTTCTCGGTTGGGGATTCTATCTTCCGTTGGTGTTGATGGTCGTCCTGATTTTGCTGGCGGTCCGAATTTGGGTCGTCATCGGAATCGGTGCGTTTGCCATGCTGCTGTTAACGGATGTCCTTCCCCCGACACTGTTGGGCGAGGCGCTGTTCGAGGGTATCGACTCGTTCGCATTGATTGCGGTACCGTTGTTTATCCTGACCGGCGACATTCTCGTACGGACCGGTCTGTCCGGGAAACTGCTGGATGTGGCCGAAGCCACATTGGGCGCGGTTCGATCCGGATTGGGAACGTCCACCGTACTGGGCTGCGGTTTTTTTGCCTGTATCAGCGGATCCGATGCCGCCGACGCCGCAGCGATCGGCAGAATCACCATCGACCGGTTGGAGGCGAAAGGCTATCCCAAGGCCTATGCCTGCGCGCTGGTGGCATCCGGCGCCTGCACCGGGATTTTAATCCCGCCATCGATTTCCTATATCATCATCGGTTTGGTTCTGGGCATCAGTGCCTCTACCCTGTTTCTGGCCGCCGCCATTCCCGGGGTGCTGATTCTGATCTCGATCATGGTGGCCAATGCCGTGGTCAACCGTGTGAGAGGCTACGAAGACAGCACCGCAGGATTCAATTTCAAATACTGGCTGAAAACCTTATACGCGGGGCGCTTTGCGCTGATGATCCCCTTCATCATCCTGGGGGGCATCTACTCGGGCATCTTTACCCCCACGGAAAGCGCGGCCGTGGCGGCTCTCAGCGCGATCATTATCGGATTTTTCCAGCGGACCTTGAAACTCGGAGATATCCCCAAAATTCTGGAGACCTCCGCAAAGGTGAGCGGTGTGATTGTGCCGATTATCGCCATGAGTCTGCCCCTGGCCCAAACCCTGGCCAGCCTGCAGGTTCCCCAGGCGTTCGTGAGTTCCATGACGTCCCTGACGAGCAACCCGTATCTGATTATTCTCATCATGATCGCCATTTTGATGATTGCCGGCTGCGTGATGGAAACAACACCGAATATCGTCATTCTGGCACCGCTGTTGCTGCCCCTGGCCCAGGAAATAGGTATGAACGAAATCCATTTTTGTATCTTCATGGTCACCGCTTTGGGCATCGGATTCATCACACCACCGCTCGGCCTCAACCTGTTCGTGGTCTCCGGCGTCACCCAGACACCGATTATATCCATCTCCAGATACGTGTTTCCGTTCGTTTTTACCATGCTCATCATCGCGCTATTAATAGGCTATGTCCCGGCCATTTCACTCTGGTTGATCAATTGATGTGGTTGAAGCAAAAACCGATTCGACCGGGAACAGGCACCTTGTCACCACAACCGTTTAACGGATTTGGGATTATGCAAAAAGACTATGAAAATAAAGGGCTGAGATCATCCGAGCGCCGTCGTTTCTTAAAATTGAGCGCCGGATATGGCATCACTGCCGCCATGGTTGCGCTGTCCAAAAACGCCCTGGGATCGGACGAAATCGCTTACCAGGTGTCCCGTAAAGAGTCAGAACTCAAAGCGGCAGCGGAACATCACATGATTTTGGGTACGGCCTACGCCCCCGGTGTGTCACGAAGCTACCCGATCATGCAGCTTGATTTTAAGGAGAATATTCAAAATGCGAGCCTCGGCAAAGTTTATGTGCAGCTGGCGCACTCGGGGAAGGTGGGAGCCAGCGGGGCACTGGCTCGAAAGGTGCAGAAAGCGACGATCCAGGCCGGGCAGTGTTCCATTTCCAACTTCGCACCATTTGTGCCCGAAGTCGACCTGATCAATATTCCCTACTGGTGCAGTGAGAATCAAAAGTTTGTGAACCTGGTGACGTCCGACACCTGGAAAAATGAGATCCATCCCAAGATCGAGGCCAGGGGATTAAAGCCGCTGTGGTATCCGTGCATCGATCCGCGTACTCTGGCCATGGGCAAAGGGGTGAAGGAAAAAATTACGACACCCGATCAGATGCGTGGCATCAAATTCCGGATTCCCAATTCGAAAATGCTTCAGCGCACTTACCACCTTCTGCATGCCAATCCCGTTCTCGTCGAGTGGGTAAATGCGGCGGTGGCTATCCGGACGGGGCATGTGGATGCCCTGGACCCGGCCCTGGGCGCACTGTATGTGTTCGGATTCAAGAATCTGCTCTCTCAAATTACCTTTGCCGACATTGCTCATGATGCCCAGATCTTTTTCTGCAATCTGGAATGGTACCGCCGGCTGCCGCAGCCGTTGCGGGCATCGATCGATTTTGCCAGCGAAATGACCATGCGACAGAATCACGCCAAAGTGCCGGCGGCGCGCGCCCATGCGGAGATGCAAATGACCGCGGCCGGCGTTAAGCTGCAGCGGCTGAGTCCGGATGAAAAGGACCAGTGGCGGCAGAAAGTCGGCGCCCAACTCGCCGCCTGGGACGATGTAAAAAAACAGCTGGCCGGGTCATTGCGTCAATTCGATAAATTTCAGGAAGCAGCCGAGACCACCGGGAACTACTACGTTCCCAAAAGATAAGACTGTTTATCAGGAGTTCGGCGCAGGCCACGGGCAAGGCAAGAAGGGCCTCGGGCGACCGCCGCCGATCCCCCTTTGGTCGGTTCATGACCCGATAGGCCTTCGTTCATTTAATGGGGGCTCGCCTTATCGTCACGTACCCTCCTTTGGGAGGCATCTATACCCATCATCATTCATTTAGAACAGGAGCATAACCATGAGTATCGAGTACCTGAAAAAGGCCACCAAAACCCCGCAAACCGATGAAACCCAGACCCGTGAAATCGTTGTAAACATGTTGAACGATATCAAGGAAAACGGTGAAGCGGCCGTAAAAAAGTATGCCGAGAAACTGGACAAATGGACCGGTGAATTCATCATCACCCCGGAGGATATCGAAAAGGCGTCGACAAGCCTGGACCAGCGCACCAAAGACGATATTCAGTTTGCCTATGAGCAGGTTTACAATTTTGCCAAAAAACAGCGGGAAAGCATGCTGGAATTTGAAACGGAGTTGTATCCCGGGGTTGTGGCCGGACAAAAATTGATCCCGGTAAATGTCGCCGGGTGTTATGTGCCGGGAGGACGCTTTGCCCATGCGGCATCCGCCCTGATGAGCATTGCCACGGCCAAGGCTTCCGGTGTGCCTTATGTGGTGGCCTGTTCCCCGTCCCACCATGGCGGCGGCATCCATCCGTCTATTCTGTATGCCATGTCGGTGTGCAAACCGGATGTGATCATGACGTTGGGAGGGGTGCAGGCCATTGCCGCCATGGCCTACGGACTGTTTACGGGGAAACCCGCAGACATCCTGGTGGGGCCCGGCAATAAATATGTCGCAGAGGCCAAGCGCATCCTTTACGGCGAAGTCGGCATCGATGTATTTGCCGGCCCATCGGAAATCCTGGTCATTGCGGATGATACCGCGGATCCGGAAATTGTTGCCTATGATCTGGTGGGACAGGCGGAGCACGGCTTTGACTCGCCGGCCGTGTTGATTTCCATATCCCGGAATCTGGCCGAGGAGGTCATGAAGAAAGTTCCCGAGGTCATTGCCGCATTGCCGGAGCCGGAGGTGGCCGAGGCATCCTGGCGCGATTACGGAGAAGTCATCCTGGTTTCCGATAGAGAAGAAGCCGCCCAGGTCAGTGATGACTATGCATCGGAGCATTTGGAGATTCAGGCCGCCGATCTGGACTGGTGGCTTAACAACCTGACCAATTACGGTTCGCTCTTTTTAGGCGAAGAATCGACGGTGGCCTTCGGTGATAAGACATCCGGCCCTAATCATATCCTGCCCACCAAAAAAGCGGCCCGCTACTCCGGCGGGCTGAGTGCCGGCAAGTTCATCAAGACACTCACATACCAGCGATTGACCCGGGAAGCGAATCGGCAGATCGCATGTGTTTCTGCGCGCATTTCCCGCCTGGAGGGCATGGAAGCCCATGCGCGTACCTCCGATGTGCGTCTGGCGAAGTATTTTCCGGATGAGAAATTCGACTTGGGAGAAACAGCATGAGCGTCCTAGACGAACTTTTTGCTCTGAACGGCCGGGTTGCCCTGGTGACCGGGGGCAGTTCGGGTATCGGTCGCGCCATGGCCTCGACCCTGGCCTCGGCCGGCGCGGCCGTGGTTCATGCCGCCCTTGAATCGGAGGAGAAGGCCCTGCAAGACGCCGTCGCAGAAGTGGAGGGCTCCGGCGGAAAAGCCGCCTATGTGACCTGTGACGTGAGCAACATGGATGCCTTGGCCGGCATGGTGGAACAGGCGTCATCCTTTTTTGGACCGCCGGATATTCTTGTCAATGCCGCCGGGGTGAATCTACGTGAATCCTGGGACAAGGTCAGTGAAGGCTCCTGGAACAAAACCATCGCCATCAATCTGACGGCCCCTTTTTTTCTGGCTCGGCTGCTCATACCTGCCATGCAGGAAAAAGGATGGGGGAAAATAATCAATATTGCGTCGCTGCAATCCATGCGCGCCTTCCCCAACAGCGCGCCCTACGGTGCCTCAAAGGGAGGGGTCATGCAGTTGACCCGTGCCATGGCAGAGGCCTGGTCCGGAAATATGAGCGGCATCACCTGCAATGCCATCGGGCCCGGCTTTTTCAAAAGGGGCTGACCGGCCCGCTGTATAAAGACGAGAACGTAATCCGGGCCCTGGCCCGCCAGACCATTATCGGCCGGAACGGCGAAATGGACGATCTGCGTGGGCTGACCATTTTTCTGGCCTCCAGGGCATCGGATTACATTACCGGTCAAACCATATTCCTGGACGGCGGCTGGTCGGCAAAATAATTACGAATCACTGATTTACCGCAGAGCCGCAGAGGGCGCTGAGATCATAGTCTTTTTTACTTTTCGCTGAGAGGGCGAAAAGTAAAAACATCGCCTGTCAGCCGATACGAATCGATCATGTCTGGGTGAGGCGTTGATTTTCCAGAATCCCCCTCTCAGGGATTCTGGAAAAAACAGGCACCTTCTCCGCGCGCTTTGCGCCTCCGCGGTAATTTTGTAATTTTGTAAACTCGGTTTCCAAAACGCTTTAAACGGAACATGTTGCTGGCAACCGCTATAGGACCCGTATCAACCTCGAAAGAAGATTGAAACATCATGAAAGCATTGGTCTATACCGCGACAAATGAAGTGGTCTACCGGGATGAACCCGATCCAGTACCGGGACAAGGCGACGTGTTGGTAAAAGTGGCCGCCTCGAGCATTTGCGGATCGGATATGCACGCCTATCACGGCAAAGATGCACGACGGGTGCCGCCTCTGATCCTGGGTCATGAGGTGGGCGGCACGGTGGATTCCGGGCCGCGCGCGGGTACACCGGTGGTCATCAATCCATTAATGACCTGCGGTCGCTGTGCCTTTTGCGATCAAGGCGATTCGAACTTATGCGCCGAGCGTGAGCTGATCGGCATGCGCCTGGCCGGCGCCATGTCCGAGTATGTCACCATCGCCGAAAGGAACCTGATCGAAATTCCGGCAAATATGGGGTTTGTCGAGGCCTCTTTAACCGAGCCGGCCGCCACGGCCCTGCATGCCTTGAATTTGGCCCGGATGAGATCATCACGTCCCCTTGCCGAACTCAACACCCTGGTCATTGGCGGCGGTGCGGTTGGCTTGCTGGCCGCTCTCTTGCTCAACATGTACGGTTGCCGTGATCTGATGGTGGCTAAAACCCACAGCGATCGCCGCCGCTCCGTGGCCCAGCATTTGGGCTGTCAGGTTCACGATCCCATCAATGATCCGGCGTTGGCGAACGACACCTTCGATTTGGTTATCGATGCCGTGGGTGGCGGAGTTATCCGGAAAACGGCCATGGCCGTCATCAAGCCCGGAGGGATTTTCGTGCATATCGGCCTGATGGATTCAGCAGGCGAGTTGGACATCCGCAAACTGACCCTTTTCGAAATCACCCTGTTGGGCGTCTATTGCTATACCCCCGCAGATATGCGGGCAGCCGCCCACGCCATTGCGACGGGAGTCCTCGGCGATCTGAGCTGGGTGGAAACCCGGCCGCTTTCAGAGGGGGCGCAGGCCTTCCGGGATCTGGATGAAGGACGCACCGTAGCGGCGAAAATCGTGCTTGTTCCCTGACCATATAGCGATTGCCGGAATTCCGTTCCGATTCCAACCTTGTGCACATATTGCTAAGTTTGCCGGCGCGGCGTGTTGAGGCGAAGCCTTGGCGAAGACCAATGGCCCGCCCTACGATAACAAGACATGCTATGAAATGTAGGGCCGGTCATCAGTCTTCGCTGAAGCTTCCGACTCCGCTCTTCGAGCTACGACGGGACAAGCCGACCAGACAGGCTGTACCGGCCTTCTGCCTTAAAGGAAACATTAGGCTCACATCTCAATTATTCATTGTTTCCCTAATCTTTCACATCGCCTCATAGGCCCGGGCGAACTCTTCCGCAAAGTCCTCGAATCGTGTGGGCGTGGTATTTTCAGGCGTCCGGCCCTGGTGCGGTTTGATCTTTTCCTCATTGATGGCACGTGTCATCTCGACATACAGATTGGCGAAGCTCTCGGACATTCTCGCCTGAACAAGTGCCCTGGCCTGGTCATCATAAGGGAACTGGACGTACTGGAGATCGGGTTTGCCGATGCGCTCTCCGAGGATGCGTGTCGCCTCGGTGTAGGTAATCTCACCCGGGCCGAGCAGCTCGCGCACGATGACGCCCTTCCAGTCGCGGGCCCTGAGCGCGTTTGCAGCGGCATCCGCGATATCCCGGGTTGCGACCATCGGGATGGCGAGGTCCGGTGTCACAGTGTCTCCGTTGATCCCCTCGTACTTTATGAGCGGTAGTGCATTGTAAAAATTTTCAAAGAAAGACACCGGACGAAGGAAAAGAACATTGGTGCCCTCCAGCTTCTTGAGGCGTTCCTCCTGGGCATGCAAGCCCACGATCGGTCCCGTGCCTGTTTCCAAATCTGCGCCAAGGCTGCTCAACGCGACGACGTATGGGACGCGGCTCTCGCGGATCGCTTTTACGATAGTCTCGCCCTGCCGATCCTGCTCGGCGCGGTAGTCGGGTGAGCTTGGATCTGTCGGCAGCAGGGTGTAAACCGCATCCGCGCCGAAAAATGCTTGCGTCAGGAAAGCGATATCAGCGATATCTCCTATGGCCACTTCCGCTCCGGCGCCCCGGAATTCCGACACCTTGCTCTCGGATCGACCGATGGCTCGGACCTTCTCACCGGCTTTGAGCAATGCCTCTGCGATTTTGCCACCGGTTTGCCCGGTTGCCCCCATTACGGTAATCATATCGTCCACCTCATGAATTTATGGTTTAATAATCTTTGAATGTATTTATGAGTCGGAAAACTGCAAGCGGGTTAAAGAGATTTTTCTGGAATCGGAGGTGAAATAGTCGGCCGTGGTATCGTTGAGGACCAAAGGGGTCGTAACTTAATTATTCACTATTTGGCTCTTCAATAAGATGCGACCCCATTTTTTTCCTTTGTTTTGGTTCAATGAAAATCTGGGCTAAAAGGTGGTTATACGTCGAACTCGCAAACACTCTAGTAACCCATGCAAGGCCGGCATCACAGAACGAAAGAAGGGACCATCTGATGGATATGCGCTACGTCACCTGGTCTAAAGGGTCGAGGGTCGGATCAAGATGGGGTGCATGTATACATTAAGTTGATTATTGTAGCGCTAATCATTATGCTACACATCTATAGCATGAAATAAGGAATGCGCCTATTATACCCCCTCCCTCTGACTCCCTCCCTCCAAGGGAGGGAGAAATCTTGTCCTCCCCCTTGAGGGGGGAGGACCGGTGGGGGTGGCAAAATGGCCAATATCGTCATCCTTAGATTTGTTTATCGCTCCGTTATTTTATCACATTGAAAGTAATTAAGAAGAAAATGTAGTCGAAAAAACAGGTAGAGTAAATATAGAGGGGGCAAAATGAACATCGAAGAAGCAATCAAGACAGCGATTGAGTTTGAAATCAAGATTCGAGATATCTACTCCGAAGCGGTGGAAGCCGTAGACGACGAGGTCGGCAAACGGATTTTCAAGACTCTAAGTGATGACGAGCAGTATCATATCGATTACCTCAATCATAAGCTCGAGCAGCTAAAAAGTACCGGCACGATAACAGTAGAAAGACTTGAGTCTGCAATTCCTTCCCAAAATGTCATCAGCCAACAATCCGACCAGGTCAAATCTTTGGCGGTAAAAGATTTCCATGGTGTCAAACAGCAAATGCTAAGCAAGGCGCTAAAAGCAGAAATCGAAACCAGTGCGTTTTACCAAAAAATGGTGAATGAGCTATCTGCCGAAGGTCAAGCCTTGTTCAAGGGGTTCTTGGAAATCGAAAACAATCACATCGATGCGGTTCAGTTCGAGTTGGATTACATGAGCAAAACCGGTTACTGGTTCGATTTCAAAGAATTAGACATGGAATGAGCCAAACGAGGTCGCATCTTGATTATTCATTATTTATCTCGTCAAATTTGTGATCCAACTTCTGGGACTTCCGATTGTGTGTTATCTGTTTACTGACGGCGTCATGGGGTAAGGTCATCTTGGCCCCTGATACTCTCTAAAATATCTGTCCCCAATTCCTTTCCACCTTTTTTAATATAGAATTTGGCCGGGGCGCCTGCCTCGGCTTAGTACATTAGTCGTCGTCTCTATCCCGACTTTTCTTTTTCTTATTCTTTTACGGGACTATGTACCAATTTAAGGCCAAAATGACCGGATCTGTCAAAGTGGTGGTGTAGGGTCTTCTCCCAGAAAGGAGAAGATACCATGAATA
>Ga0049114_1000184_pt1 | contig 12919 bp, 10 predicted proteins | sample WorMettanBELIZE2_FD_55211 | JGI IMG/M metagenome (GOLD analysis project Ga0049114, IMG submission 55211) | Marine gutless worms symbiont microbial communities from Max Planck institute for Marine Microbiology, Germany - Olavius tantulus BELIZE.2 | ecosystem: Host-associated > Annelida >... | reverse complement strand
CGCGCATCAGTTGGGCACAGCTGACGCGGCAGGAGGCGTACCGATTCGCGACCGGCACCTGATCGCCCACGGGGGGCGGGTTTTCCACCCGTTGCCCCCCGCGTGGGCCAGCAAGCAAGTCGGGAGCGCCCCCGCCGTGGGCAACGGCTGGAAAACCCGCCACAATCCGGCACTGGCGCCGTCAACACCAAACGCGAGAGACATCTTCCAACAACGGTTGCGTTGGTAACACACGCCCGATGGCAAGACCGGTCAGATCGGCACCTTTCAAACCCGTTCGACCGCAAAGGCCTTCGAGGCGATGTTCCAGGCGAGGTGCGCGAATTTTCCATCGAGGCCGTGGGTACTCGAATGCCCAGCCAGAGACCGGATAGATGACAGCAACCTTTCCCTTCGCCAAAGCCAGGGTGTTTTACCTTGCAAACGGGATGGGTCCATATACGCGGTGAGCGCGGGAGAGCTTTCAGGATAGCACTCCAGGCGGCGCGAACCGCACCGATGAATGATCCGTGCCTAACCCGTCCAGCAGCCGGGGTCGAAATCGGGATCGCAATCGAATCCCGATTTCGATTCCGGGCTTGGCGCCTCCCGCTCTCTACTTTAACCAAACAGCTTCTCAAGTAAACCGGGCAAAAGCGTACCGGGGATGGTGCACCGTGCCCCACGAAGCACAGGTCAAACCCGTAGCTACTTGAAGAAGGCATCCACGGAAAAGCCTTCTTTTTCGAGGATATCCCGCAGTTGCTTCAAGGCAGTTATCTGGATCTGGCGGACACGTTCGCGGGTTACACCGAGCTCCTGAGCCACACTCCAAGGTAGTGCGATCATGGCCGTGGAATCCGAATCGGCGCTCTACGACCTCGCGTTGTTTGTCGTTGGGCCTTTCCAGCCAATGATCCAGGTGGGACTGGATGGCGTGATCATGGATCTTATCCGCGGGATCTACCGCCGATTCATCCTGCGGTTTGTCCAGGAGATGCCCATCCGCATTCTTGCCGCAGGGGGCATCGACCGAGGTGATATGTTCGTTCAGATCGAGCATACGTTTGACCTCTCCGCTGGGCTTGTTCAACAGGCCGGCGATATCCTCCGTGGTGGGCTCGTGGTCGAGCTTCTGAGTAAGGCCCCTGGCCGCCTTGAGAGAGGTATTGATCTCCTTTGGTCACATGAATGGGAAGGCGAACCGTACGCGCCTGATTCATGATGACTCGCTCGATGCTCTGGCGGATCCACCAGATGGCGTAGGTCGAAAACGGAAGCCGCGCTCTGGGTCGAAACTTCTCTACGGCCCGCATAAGACCGAGATTTCCTTCCTCGATCAGATCCGGGAGGGAAAGCCCGCGGTTGAGATAGCGATGCGCGACCTTGACCACCAGTCGCAGGTTACTGACGATCATACGCTGGCGTGTGGCATCGTCACCGTTGTGTGCAAGGTGGGTGAAACGGACCTCTTTCTCGGCCGTCAGAAGTCTGGAGCCGCCGATCTCATTGAGGTACAGCCGTACCGTATCGAAGTCGCCATCCCCCGCCGCGAACCGACTCGCAGCTAGCGCAACCGCATCCGGCGATTCGTCACCGTCGCTCGTCCCTGCGTCGATCGCTTCCAGTTCGGGACTGTCCGTCGTACCCTCCACGGCATCGTTGCCGATCTCAGGCCTCGAATCCGGATCGTCTCGCTCGTCGGTCCTTGCCATGTGAACAGTTCCTCGTAACTAAGCGCCTATCTGACATACGGTTGTTCCCCTGAGAAATCAAGGGGGTGCAGAGTCGAGGCGACCGGTCGGATTTACCGCTCACTTTCGTTAAATTAGGCTTAGCGATAGCCTTAATCAAGCAGAAAACCCGCCCCCCTCGCTCCCTCGCTATGAACACGTAAGCCGGACAGGCTCTGAAATACCCAAGGTTGGGATTTACGGGAGATAGTTCAGAGGATTCACGGGGGTACCGTTCCTCCGAACCTCGAAGTGGAGACGATAGGTCCCATCGGATGCCTGTCCCACCTTTGCGATATCCTGACCGCGCTTCACGCGGGCTCCCTCCTTCACCAAGAGCCGGTGGTTAAAGCCGTAAGCACTCAAATAGCCATTGGCGTGCTTAATGATGATAAGGTTTCCATAACCCTTGAGTCCACTGTTGCTGTAGACCACGGTCCCGCTCTCCGTGGCCACCACCTTCTGACCGGGACGTCCGGCGATGCGGATCCCCTGTCGCGTCCGGTCCCCGCTCTGGAACCTTTGCACAACTTTACCACCGAGCGGCCACCGCCAGCGTAATCCGGAGGCTGCCCGCGCGCTCTTGCCCGATGCGCGCCGCGCTGCCTTGGTCAAGGTCTTGGCAGCAGCCTTCTTTTTGCCCCTCGACCGCTTTGCCTTTTTTGTTGCCTTTACCGTTCGTCGAGCACCGCGGTTGGTCGAGCTACTCTTCCCCCGCGGCGGTTTTACACGCAACAAAGAGCTTGCGTAGATGCGATAGGGAGGACCCAGCTTATTCCAACGTGCCAGTGTCTTGTAGCTAACCTTATACCGCCGGGCAATCTCGGACAAGGTGTCGCCGCTGCGGATGCGGTAGTAGCCGGGCGGGGCAGACTCGAGAGAGCCGCACCCCGACAGGACTAGGACGAACAGCAGGGCTACTAATATAGCTAGGGCTCGACGGCTGACCATCCCGAGCTACCGACCTCGCTGCCCACCCGTCGCCACTCGCATCGCCTCCGCCCTCGGTCCGCGTAACCTATCGGAGGAGTACCACCAAGACGATGAGTAGGACCATGATCCAGCCTATACGGTCCACGTATGCCCGCAGGGTGCTTTCCATCCGCTCGCCACCCCAGGTCATGAGGGCGGCAACGAGAAAGAAACGCGCCCCTCTCCCCACCGCCGAGGCAATCAGGAAAGGGATCAGTGCCATATGCAACACCCCGGCGGAGATGGTGAAAATTTTATAGGGGATGGGCGAAAAGCCGGCGATGAAGATGGCCCAGACGCCCCACGCCCGGAACCAGGCATCGGCATCGGCGAAGGGTTCGGCGTAGCGTCCGCCTTCAGAGACCAGCGGGGTGATCAGCTCGAACGCGAAATGGCCGATCAGATAACCCAGCAGACCACCGAGCACCGAGGTAGCTGTGGTTAACCCTGCGAACCACCACGCCTTCCGCGGCTCAGCCATACTCATGGGGGCCAGCATTACGTCCGGCGGAATGGGAAAAAAGGAGGATTCCGCAAAGCTCAGTCCACCCAGATACCAGGGGGCGTGACGGTGCCGCGACCAAACCATGACGCGGTCGTAAAGCGAGAAGAAGATGCGCATTAAGCCACGCCTCCGAGCAAGGGTACAAAAGTGACGGGCTCCAATACCTCGTGGACATAACCCGTTTCGGTTCTCGACACGCGCACCAACACCTGTTGTTCCGAATGCCCGATGGGCAGTACCATACAACCTCCCACGGTCAGCTGATCGACGAGCACCCGAGGAATTCCCGCCGGCGCAGCGGTGACTATGATAGCGCCGAAGGGCGCGTATTCCGGCCAACCCAAGGCGCCGTCACCGTGGCGTAGACGCACGTTCCGCAGCTCGAGTTCCTTCAGGGTATGCCGAGCCCGTTCCAACAGGTCCGCCACCCGCTCGACGCTGTAAACCCGGCGCACCAGCGAGGCGAGCACTGCGGTCTGGAACCCCGAACCGGTACCGATCTCCAATACAGTGTCGGGGCTACCCGGCGCCAGGAGCGCCTCGGTCATGCGCGCCACTGTGTAGGGCTGAGAGATAGTCTGCCCATGGCCGATGGGCAGGGCCGATTCCTCGTAGGCACGGCTGGCCAAGGCCTCATCCACGAACAGATGGCGCGGTAACTGGCGCATGACGTCGAGCACATCCGGATTGCAGATTCCGGCTTCCTCGAGCCGCTGAATCAGACGCTCGCGCGTGCGCTGCGATGTCATCCCGATCCCTTGTTGCATCGTTCAGTTGCATCCATATAGCTGGCACACCGCCAGCCCGAAAGCGATGTGGTACGCCAAATCCACTTGCCTCAGGAGTTTCATCGGATTTCAAACGCACGGACGCCGGAGTTCGGTCGAAATGAAATATAGGTCGGGTTAGGCGTGCGGGTAGTGCTCGATATGTTGTGATGAACTTCTTGCTGAACCTTTTGCTTTCCCACTGGGAGAATTCGACCACTACCGGATTTAGACAACCTCTCATGTAATTTTTCTGATTATCATTTCGAGCGAAGCAAGAAATCTCATAACTTTAAACGAATGAGTTCGACCTGATCCATGAGTTTTTGTCAATCCCCTCACCCGGGAGAAGGGGTGGGGCGAGAAAACAGGAGAGCCCGTAGATTACGGTGAGCACCTACCAACCGCTCCAGGGATAGGATAGGCTGGCAGCGAACCACATCTTTTGGATGGTGGACGTTCCGGCAAGGGTAAATTGGGCACACGCCATCCTCAGTCCTCTCTAGGTACGCTCCGAAACTAAATTGAAGCAACCGTTGCCCGCTGATAATATTGAAAGCCTATGATGTTTGCAGCGGCATAGGCTGCCAGCGGTCGAGCGTTTACCAAGACCGTTTCCGCCGCGTTTCCGCGTTCGGGCACATCTCGGAAGTCCTGCTACCTCAGCTCCACCCCATCGGCAGATCGCCCGCACGTTTCAGAGCTTGTCTGGCTTACGCGTTCGTAGCGAGGGAACGAGGGGTCGTGGCGGATTTTCCGCGCGACCGAGGCTATAACTAAGCCTATTTGACGAAATCGAGCAGGAAAGTCGGCCGGCCTCTTCGATTCCGTAGTCGAACAGTCGTATGCTGGACAGGCGCTCAGGTCTTTCGCGAACAGTCGCGGATTGTACATCGAGATGACTCGAGGGTATGGCATCGCCTGCTGCAAACCCCGGATTTAGACGGTACCCCCAAAGTTGTGGGGACCGACTCATGACTCATACGGTCGCCCAAAGTCGGCGGCTGCAACGGAACACAAGGCATGTGCCCCCGCGCGATCCGGGGCCGGCGCGGACCGCGCGAATCCGCGTGGCCCGGGACAGAGGACGACGGGTGCGGCGCCACCGGCATCGCAGTGGCCCGGCGCCCGGACACATGCCGTATCGCGGGATTTTTAGAATAATGAAGAGAATGCTGATCAACGCGACTCAGCCGGAGGAATTGCGGGTAGCGATCGTCGATGGCCAAAAGCTTTTCAATCTCGATATCGAGGCACCGGGCCGGGAGCAAAAAAAGGCCAATATCTACAAAGCGACCATCATCCGTATCGAACCCAGCTTGGAGGCCGCCTTTGTCGATTACGGCAGCGAGCGTCATGGCTTCCTGCCACTGAAAGAGGTCGCCCGCAGTTACTTTGCCCCGGACGCCGTCACGCCCGGTAACCGCATCAGTATCAAGGATGCATTGCGCACCGGTCAGGAGGTCGTCGTCCAGGTAGACAAGGAAGAACGCGGAAACAAGGGCGCGGCCTTGACCACCTTCATCTCCCTCGCCGGGCGCTATTTGGTATTGATGCCGAACAACCCGCGCGCCGGTGGCGTGTCCCGCCGCATCGAGGGGCCGGCGCGTGCGGAGCTGCGTGATGCCATGAGCCGACTCCGGATCCCGGAAGATATGGGGCTGATCGTGCGTACCGCCGGTGTGGGCAAGCAGATCGAAGACCTGCAGTGGGATCTAGATTACCTCACCCAGCTTTGGAACGCTATCAAGCAATCGGCAGCGGAGCGCGGAGCCCCCTTCCTGATCTACCAAGAAAGCGATGTCATCATTCGCTCCATCCGTGACCACCTGCGCAGCGACATCGGCGAGATCGTGATCGACGACCGCCGGATGTACGAGAAAGCGGACCAGTTCATGCGCCAGGTGATGCCCCACAACCTCAAAAAGCTGCGCCTCTACGACGATGAGGTGCCTCTGTTCACCCGCTACCAGATCGAGAGCCAGATCGAATCCGCATTCCAGCGTGAAGTCCGGCTCCCTTCCGGCGGCTCCGTCGTCATCGACCACTCCGAGGCCTTGACCTCCATCGACATCAACTCCGCGCGGGCTACCAAGGGTGCGGACATTGAGGAGACGGCCTTGAACACCAATCTGGAAGCGGCGGACGAGATCGCCTGCCAGCTGCGGCTACGTGACCTCGGTGGTCTGTTCGTCATCGACTTCATCGATATGACCCCCGCGCGCAACCAACGGGAGGTGGAAAACCGGCTGCGTGAGGTCCTCAAGCAGGACCGCGCCAGGGTCCAGCTCGGCCACATCTCCCGCTTCGGTCTGTTGGAGATGTCGCGTCAGCGCCTGCGCCCCTCCCTCGGCGAATCGAGCCAACTCGTATGCCCGCGCTGCCGCGGCCAGGGCACTATTCGCAGTGTGGAGTCACTGGCGCTGTCTATCCTGCGCATCGTCGAAGAAGAGACCATCAAGGAAAACACCGAGCGTATCCTGGTCCGGATACCGGTCAATGTGGCCACCTTTCTGCTCAACGAGAAGCGCCGCACCATCCTCGAAATCGAGCAACGGCAGAACGCCGAGATCATCCTGTTGCCCAGCCAACTCATGGACACCCCCGATTACCAGATCGAGCGTATCCGGACCCAGGACATGGCAAAAATTGCAACGGGACAGGCGAGCTACGAGCTGGCAATCACCGCGGAGGCCGAATCGCCCAGCCCCCCCCGACGGGCCGAGGCCGGTCGATCGGAAGAGCCCGCGGTCAAGCAGCTCACCCCAGCCACGCCCATCCCGACCCAGAAGCGGGAGGAGACAGCCCAGAACACAAAACCGGCCCATGGCCTCCTGAAGCGAATCTGGACGAACCTGGTCACCCCCGGGCGTACCATCGAAGAGGCCCCTGCGCAGGAACCTGAGCCTAAGATACTCCGACAGCAGTCCCAGGGAATATCCCGGCGCCGCGGTGGGCAATCACGGCAGCGCAGAGCATCCGCAGTCAAAGCCGAACGGCCCGACGCCCGGGCCGGGCCCAGCCCAGGCCAAACAGGCAAGGAGGCGACGGCCACCGCCCAAACCGCGGAAGGTAAAAACGAGCCCAGATCGGCCGCCAACGATGCGGCAAACCCATCCCCATCGGACCGACCCAAGAGTGGGGAGCGCAGCCCGCGTCGCCGCGGACGTGGGCGCCGCCGTAGGAGTGGTGAGGAACGCCAGGGTGAGGGCTACCGTCAGGGGGATCAGCGCAGCCAAACCGACGCAACCGAAGAGAAGCCACGCAAGGCAGTAAAGGATAACGAGCACCCAGTAACCGCCGAAAACGGACAACAGACTCCCACGCGGCAACAGCGGTCGGCAACGGAGAAGCCCGAACCGACATCCGCCACATCCGTCATCGACGCCGGGCCTGAAGGCGAACAGTCGCCGGAGGTCCGAGCGCCCGCGGGCCCAGTCACGGACACCGAGACCCGATCGATATCAGACAAACTCAAGTCCGAAGAACAGGCTGCGTCCGTTCAACCCGAGGCGACGCCTGTCGCGGCCGTAGCACCAAGGCCGACCGCGGAGCCGGAGCCGGCTTCCGCGTCCGGAGCCCAGAGCCGCGTCCCCCAAGCCGAAAATTCATTCGGGTCTCCCCCGGACGAGGCAAGATCCGAACCGACGCAACCCACGGAAAAACCATCCGATATCCCGCCGCAATCCGGCAACGGCGAATCCGGTCAGAGAGAAAAAGACCAAGGCAGCCCTACGCACTGTCGCCATAACGGCGGGCACGACAAGGAAAAGATAGCAGCCCGCGATGGCGAGGGCGCGCCATCCCGTCTCGCTACCGATTCCGACGTGAGCGAACTTTGATCCAATAAGCAATCTAATACCATGACACCACAAGAGACGCCAGGGCCGAGATCGGCGTCCGACTCGACGCAGGAGGATACAAACACCCTGGTACCGGACCCGGATCACGACCGACGCCGGCTACTAATGCTGAACAAGCGTATCGGGCAGATTCCTAAGTATCAAATTTCATCTAGTTTTTAGACAACCTCTTAATCCGACCTTGGCCGTTCCACGGCTTCATGTTCGGTCAGAGCATTACGTACCGCAGCTTCGATGCCCGAGGCATCCAAACCGCAGTCAGCGCGCTGTTCCTGCTGGGTGGCCTGGTCCAGGAAGCGGTCCGGTAGACCGAGATGGAGACAGCGTGTCGCAACCCGCCTTGCGGCCAGCAGCTCGGACACGGCCACACCGGCGCCGCCGGCCACGGCGTTCTCCTCCAGGGTGACGAGCAAACGGTGGGTTCGTGCCAGCTCTAAGATCAGCTCCTCATCCAAGGGCTTGATGAATCGCATGTTGACCACCATGGCATCCAAGGTTTCCGCGGCTTGCAACGCAGGGGCTACTAGGGTCCCGAAGGCAAGCAACGCGACGTCCCGACCCGCACGGCGCGACTCCGCTTTGCCCAGGGGCAGGACCTGAAGCCCCGGCTCGACGGCAACGCCCGGGCCCACGCCGCGTGGGTAGCGCACCATGGCGGGTCCCGGGTGTTGGAAAGCGGTCTGGAGCATATGCCGGCACTCGTCCTCGTCCGCCGGAGCCATGATGACCAGGTTCGGCAGAATACGACCGTAGCTGAGATCGAAGCTGCCGGCATGGGTCGCCCCGTCGGCGCCCACCAGCCCGGCTCGGTCGACAGCCAGGGTTACGTCCAAGTCCTGGAGACAGATATCGTGGATCAGCTGGTCGTAGGCCCGTTGCAGAAAGGTGGAGTAGATGGCCACCACCGGCTTGAGGCCCTCGCAGGCCAGGCCGGCGGCCAGAGTCAGGGCGTGCTGTTCGGCGATCCCCACATCCAGATAGCGATCCGGGAAGTTGGCTGCGAACTTGGTGAGACCCGAACCCTTGCACATGGCAGGCGTGATGCCGATGAGCCGCCGGTCCGCGCGCGCGGCATCGTACAACCAGTCGCCGAAGACCTGGGTGTAGGTGACGGTGCCTGCCTGTTTCCGCTGTTTCCGCATTGCGCCAGTCTCGAGGTCGAAGGGTGTAACCCCATGATAGGTGACGGGTTGCCCCTCGGCGGGTTTGTAGCCTCTGCCTTTACGGGTGACCAGGTGCAGGAAACGGGGTCCCGGCATGGTCTTCATGTTACGCAGGGTAGTGATCAGGGAGCACATGTCGTGACCGTCGATGGGACCGATGTAGTTGAAGCCCAGCTCTTCAAACAAGGTACCGGGCATCACCATACCTTTCAGGTGCTCCTCCCAGCGGCCCATGAACTCCCTCAGCGGGGGGATGCGACGCAGGGCGGACTTGCCGCCCTCGCGCACCCTGGTATAGAGCTTACCGGAGAGCAGTCGCGCCAGATGGCTACTGATGGCCCCCACCGGCGGCGAGATGGACATTCCATTATCGTTCAAGATCACCAGCAAGTTCAGTTCCAGGGCCCCGGCGTGGTTGAGGGCCTCGAAGGCCATACCGGCGCCCAGGGCGCCGTCACCAATCACCGCGATCATCTGCCGGGACTCGCCTTTGGCCCGCGCTGCCAGCGCCATCCCTAAGGCGGCGCTGATAGAGGTACTCGAATGCCCCACGCCGAAGGTGTCGTATGGACTCTCGTCACGTTTGGGGAATCCCGACAGCCCGCCCCGTTTCCGCAAGCTCCCCATGCGGGTGCGCCGGCCGGTAAGTATCTTGTGAGGGTAGGCCTGATGGCCCACATCCCAGATTAGCCGGTCGTTCGGGGTATCGAAGACATAGTGCAGCGCGACCGTGAGATCCACCACCCCGAGCCCCGCTGCCAAGTGACCGCCGGTGCGGGAAACGCTGTCGATGAGAAACTCGCGCAGCTCGTCGGCCAGATCGGGGAGACGGTCCTCCGACAGCCGGCGCAGATCGGCCGGAAGATCGATGCGAGAGAGCAGCGGGAAGCACTTCGCTGCAGGATGTGAGGCTCGGTATTCAGGGGTGGGCATGCACTGAATCGGGATGAACTGAGGGCCAAGGCGGCAGTCTAGACCAAATAAGGGCACCTGAATCGGCGGCCCAGGATAGGTTCAAATCTGCAGATTATGCAAATCTCCACAGATTAAATAATAGAACAATCTGCGAAAATCTGCGCAATCTGTGGACAAAGAATATCGTTTTTCTTTGGTTGGGACTCGTTCCTCTCCCCAACCAACCCGCGCTTTGCGTCCTTCTCGCCTCTGCGGTTCAAACAGAAAGCAATTAGAAGCCGGCGGGTCGGACCGTCGGCGGAGGCCCCGCCAAGCCGCGGGCCTCCTCCAGTACGAACTGCCGGAACGCCTGGGCGGCGGGTGAAAGGCGCCGGCCACGACGGTAGACCAGGTGCCACAGACGCGCGAGTGGAAAGCCTTCCACGTCCAGGATGACCAACCGCTTGGTCTCGAGCTCCAGCTCCAACGTGTGTACCGAAACCACACTCAGGCCCAGTCCTGCTCGCACCGCCTGTTTGATGGCCTCGTTGTGGGTCATCTGCATGCCGTGGCGGATCGTGACACCGCGCTCGATGAAAAAACGTTCCATGGCCTGACGGGTGCCGGAGCCGGGCTCGCGCATTACGAATACCTCCTCGGCCAGGCGTCGGATATCGATGAACTGCTTGCCGGCGAGGGAGTGTTCGGGTGGAGCGATCACCACCAGGGGGTTATCCATGAAGGCCTCGGACTCCACGTCCACCCCCTGCGGTGGCTGGCCCATCAGCACCATGTCTACGGCGTTCGCCTGGAGCTGATGCACCAGACGCTCCCGGTTGGTGACGTCCAGTCGCAGACCGATGCCCGGATAGCGCTGATGAAAGGCCGCCAGCAGGCGCGGTGCGAAGTAGTTCACCGTGCTGGCCACGGCGATACTCAGGCGGCCTCGGCTGACCCCTTTGAGGGACTCGACCACCTCTTCCATCTCCCGCAGGGAGTGGTCGATGCTGCGACTGTAGTGGAAGAGCTCACGTCCCGCCTCGGTGAGGCGAATATGCTTGCCGAGCTTCTCGAACAGGGGCAGACCCATCTCCTCCTCGAGCTGACGTACCTGCATCGACACCGCCGGTTGCGTCAGATGCAGCTCGGCAGCGGCGCGGGTATAGCTCGACAGCCGCGCCACTGCTTCAAAGACCTGAAGCTGGCGTAGGGAGACGTTCATCTATAGCACGGTTACCGGAACCCGACGACACAGGCTCACTAGCTGTCGAACCGGGCGGTATCGCCCTTCCCCAGTCGTAACACCAACGGCGGCTCCTGGGCCATGTCCACTACTGTCGTTGGCTCCAAGCCACAGAATCCGCCGTCAATCACTAGATCCACTTCTTGGTCCAGCAGCTTGCGCATCTCGTAGGGGTCGGTGAGGGGCATATCATCCGACGGCAACATCAGGGTGGTGCTCAGGATCGGTTGGCCCAGCTCCGTGAGCAGCGTCCGGCAGATGACATTGTCCGGGACCCGGATGCCGATGGTCTTGCGTCGCGGGTGAAGGAGACGCCGCGGCACCTGTTTGGTGGCCTGATAGATGAAGGTGTAGGGACCAGGAGTGAGACGCTTGAGCAGCCGGAAAGCTTGGTTGTCGATGCGTGCGTAGGTCGTGATCTCCGAAAGATCGCGACACACCAAGGTGAAATTGTGCTTGTGGTCCAGATTGCGAATGGAACGCATACGCTCCAATGCCGATTTTTCACCGACCCGACAACCCAGTGCGTAGGAAGAGTCGGTAGGATAGACAATCACACCACCCTGCAGCAGAATGTCTACTGATCGCAGAATCAGGCGCGGCTGGGGATCTTGGGGATGGAGTTCGAAAAACTGTGCCATGATCGGATACCGGATTTTCCCCTCCTTACCCGGAAAGGATCCGGGGTACGCTCGGTTTCTCCCAGTCGGTCCAGATGGGCGTACAGAAGCTCGGTAGCGGGGCCATACCCCCGAGTCCTGTCCAGGGATTCCCCGGCCGGTGGAAATCGGAGCCCACCGAGGGCAATAGACGGTTCTCCTGCGCATAATGGGCGAAGAGGAGGCACTCGTCCCGGGTGTGGCTGCCGGAGCTCACCTCGATACCCACACCGCCGATCTCCGTAAACTGACCGATAAGCCGCAGCAGCTTAGCGCGCGTGAAACCATAGCGCCCCGGATGGGCGATCACCGCCTGTCCTCTGGCACCGCGGATCCAACCCACCGCGGCCTCGAGGTTCGCCCAATCTCCCGCAACATGGCCGGGCTTGCCCTTGACCAGATAGCGCTTGAAGACCTCATGCTCATCCGCTGCGTAACCCCGCTGTACGAGAAAACGGGCAAAATGGGTGCGACCGATCAATCGGCCATTGGAAAAGGCCCTGGCACCCTCGAACGCACCCTCGATTCCCTCCTCGGCGAGGCACCGGCCGATCGCTTCGGCCCGCCGGCGGCGATACGCCGACAGCCCCGCCAAGCCGTCGCGCAGTGCCTGGTTCCGACAGTCGATCCCCAAACCGATAATATGGATGGTGCGCCCGCCCCAGGTGACCGAGATTTCAACGCCGGGCGACAGGGTCAAGCCGGCGGCATCCGCAGCCATTCGGGCAGCGGCCAGGCCATCCAGAGTATCATGATCCGTCAGGGCCAGGACCTCGACCCCCCTGGCCGCGGCAAGGGCAACCAATTCCGGTGGCGTCAAAGTACCATCGGAGGCCGTCGAGTGGGTATGGAGATCGTATCTTCGGGACATTCAATATGAGACCTTTGCACGAGATCCCCAAAGTTGCTGAAATTTGAGATAAGGTTGACTCCTAAAAATTGCGCACCTGGAGACCAAAAGTTGGCGTGAAAAAACTTGCAATAACGCAGTTTACCAGATCCAATGCTGATAGAACACGATGCCTTGCAAGAAGCTGGACGAGGTTCATGAGCTGATTGATTGGACAAGGCCTGAAAAATTATTAGCGGGTGTCCATGCGAACCGGACAGGCGAGAAGGCGTGGCCACCATTGATGATGTT
>Ga0049114_1000183_pt1 | contig 13041 bp, 11 predicted proteins | sample WorMettanBELIZE2_FD_55211 | JGI IMG/M metagenome (GOLD analysis project Ga0049114, IMG submission 55211) | Marine gutless worms symbiont microbial communities from Max Planck institute for Marine Microbiology, Germany - Olavius tantulus BELIZE.2 | ecosystem: Host-associated > Annelida >... | reverse complement strand
GCACAAGAAGCTCTCTAACCCAATTTAATCTACCATCTCTCGGCAAGCTACACGTCTTTCCAGAAAGTTACTTTTAAATGCGTATTTTGTTCCTACTAGGGCGTATATAAACCGTGGCTGATATGAAAGGATCTCCCTATTTTTTGGGTAGACGACAGCATACCAAACATCGACAGCTAGAACCACGAAGGCAGACATGAATCAACACGAATCGTGATTTGTGTCCATTCGTGGTTCTTCTTAGTGAACCGTTCCTAAGTAAAATTCTCCACTTTGGTGAATGGACCCCTACACCAACTACGACAGGCGGTTGACCGGACTGGCGCGTGCACCGCTCGGTAACTGCCTGCAGGGTGGTCTCATCGGTCTGGAAAAGGAGGGGCTGCGGGTATCTCCGGCGGGGACCATCGCCGCCACACCCCACCCCACCGTGTTCGGATCGGCCTTGATACACCCATACCTGACGACGGATTTTTCCGAGGCCCTGCTCGAAACCATTACGCCGCCGATGCGGGACAAGCAAGCGGTGCTCGCTTTCCTGCACGGCCTGCACGTCTTCGTCCACCGCCACCTCGACGACGAGCTCTTATGGGCGACGAGCATGCCCTGCGTACTGGAAGGTGCGGACCACATTCCGTTAGCCAGGTACGGTACCTCCAACGCCGCCCATATGAAGACGGTATACCGGCGTGGACTGGGCAACCGTTACGGACGCCCCATGCAGGTAATCGCGGGCGTTCACTACAATTTTTCGTTTTCCGATGCCTTTTGGCCGCTGTATCAGGAGCTGGAAGATCGTAACATGGCGCTGGGAGATTTCCGTTCTAAGGCCTACATGGCGTCGATCCGCAACCTTCAGCGGTTCGGTTGGCTCATTCCCTATCTCTTCGGTGCATCTCCGGCAGTCTGCAAGACCTTTGTGCAGGACCGGAATACGGATCTCGAGGTGTTCGACCGGAACACCTACTTCTACCCCTACGCGACCTCCCTACGGATGGGTGACATCGGCTATCAGAACCTCAAGACCGCCGGCACCGGGATGAAGGCAAACTATGATAGTCTCGACGCCTACGTCCGGAGTTTGATCCGGGCTATTCGGACCCCCTGTCCCGATTACCAGGCCATCGGCGTCAAGGTCGGCGGACGCTATGAGCAGCTCAATGCCAACGTGCTCCAGATCGAGAACGAATACTATGGTACCGTCCGCCCGAAACAGCCCCCCCGATGGATGGAGAAGCCGAGTCTGGCCCTGCGCAGGCACGGCGTTGGTTATCTGGAGCTACGCTCCCTCGATGTGAATGCCTTCCATCCCCTCGGTGTGACCGAGGAGCAGCTCCACTTCCTAGATGCCTTTATGCTGTTCTGCCTGCTTGCGGAAAGCCCCCCCATCGATATGAGTGAACGCCGGGCCATCGACGCGAACCTGCTTTCAGTCGCCCACCAAGGCCGCGATCCCTCGTTGGAGCTGGATCGGAACGGAAACAGCGTCTACCTGCGTCAGTGGGCAGAGGGAGTGTTGGACGCCATGCTCCCGGCCGCGGAGCTGATGGACGGCGGCAGCGGTGGTCCCTGTGTCGATAGCCTGCGTCGGCAGCAGGAGAAGGTACGGGATCCGGGGCTGACACCCTCTGCAAGGATGCTCGCCGAGATGCGCGCCAACGCAGAGAGCTTTTTCGACTTTGCGAAACGTACCTCGAAGCAGTACCGTGACCGATTCCGCAGCTCGTCGCTCGATACCGAGTACGAGACCTTGTTCGAGCGCCTGAGCCGGGAGTCTTGGGAGCAACAACGGGAATTGGAAGAAACCGACGACATGGGTTTCGATGAATTCCTTGAGCGCTACTTCGCCCAGGGCGAGCAGACGCCGGATTTTCACCCCTGAGTTGGATGAGCCGTACAAGCGATGTGGAATGAAAAACTAATCGAAAAATCGACGGGGCCCCAGCTCGTCAACGACTCGAAGACACCATCCGGCAGGGTCCATGTCGGTTCCCTGCGCGGTGTCTTGATCCACGATGCGATCTACCGGGTGCTCCTGTCTCACGGCTTCGACGCGGGCTATTCCTATGGAATCGATGATTTCGATCCGTTGGACGGACTACCCGCGGATGCGGAGCCTTGGCTAAAGGATTACCTGGGCCATCCACTATGCAATGTTCCAGCGCCGGAAACGTCTTCTGCCACCGACCTGGCCGATCACTATATATCCGAATTCCTGGATATCTTCAGTGAGCTGGGCGTGGGCGCCGAAATCTATCGCACGCGCGATCTCTATCGTTCCGGTCGGTTCAACGAAGCCATCGATGCGATCCTGAAGAACGCCCCTATCGTCCGCAAGGTCTACGCGGAAGTCAGTCATGCCGCGCGGCTGACCAACTGGTTCCCATTCCAGGTTATCTGCGAACGATGTGGAAAAATCGGCGCTACCGAAGTAACAGACTATGACGGCAAGGAGGTCTCCTATGAATGCAAGCCGGATCTGGTGACCTGGGCCAGTGGCTGCGGGAACCGCGGGAAGGTTGCGCCCTTCGATGGCAACGGCAAGCTGCCGTGGAAGCTGGAATGGGTTGCGAAATGGCACACCTTCGGCATCACGATCGAAGGCGCTGGTAAGGACCATTGCACCAAGGGCGGCTCCAGGGAAGTGGCGGCCGCATGTCTGCGCGGGATCTTCGGTAACCCCCCCCCATTGAATGTCCCTTACGAATTCTTCTTGGTCGGCGGCGCCAAGATGAGCTCGTCCAAGGCTTTGGGGACTGCCGCGCGGGAAATGGCGGACCTGCTGCCTCCGGAAATCCTGCGCTTTTTAATGATCCGAACGCCTCCAAGAAAGGCCGTAAACTTCTCGACCGATCACGATTACTTGGTAAAGCTCTACAATGAACATGATCGACTCGTGGAAGCCCGTTTGTCGGGGCGGGCGACAGCCGAGCAGGAAAAGACGTTGCAAATGATCGCGGTCGATCCCCAATCGACGGCCTATCATCCGGTGGGTTTCCAATTGCTCACCGCCTTACTCCAGCTTCCACACATTGATATCGAGCAGGAGATTGAAGGTAGGTCGATGACCAATCCGAGCGCGCCCGACAAGGACAGTCTACATAAGCGGCTGCGCTCCGCGCGCTACTGGCTGGAGCATTTTGCCTCCGAGGAGGACCGCTTAACGTTGCAGCCGGAGGTTCCGGCTTCCATAAACCGGTTGCGTGAATCTCAACGTGCCTTTCTCAGCTTGATGGGAAGCCGATTTCCCAGGGACCGGATAACAGAGGATGAATACCAGTGCTTCATTTTCGATATGGCGCGGTTGACGCCGATCGATCACAAGCTCGCCTTCCAGGCGCTTTACCGAGCGCTGTTCGATAAGGATCAAGGCCCGAAAGGCGGTGCACTGCTCTCTTATCTCGATACCGACTTCCTGATTCGGAGATTCTCGGAAGTTTCATACTCCGTCGACGGATTCTGGCATGAGACCGGCGTGACGCCGGATCGCTGTCAAGCTTGGATCTCCGAACATGAGCAATCGATTTCCGAGACGGCGTTCGCCCTGCTTATCAATGCCGTGATACCTTCCGAGCATTCTCCTGGCTGTGACCCGTTCCTGAAGGGAAGAGGCGTCGTGGAGATTTATGCCAAGCTCGCTAACGGCAGGGAGCACACGATTCGGGTACTGTCCATCGACTTTGGGGGAGAAGAAGTCGATCTTGCGCAGGAAGCTGAACGGCTGGAGGAGTACGGAAAGGGTTTTATACAGGGCCTTTCTGAAAGGTTCCGACTGAGTTTCAAAGAAAGGGCACCCATCCAAATCATGAAAGAGACTACAGGCACCAGCTTGCGATAGAGCATGGACCTGCCTGACGACAGACAGGTGTTCTCCCAATGCTATTAAGTTAACTACCACCTGCTTGTCGCGGTCGGTTGGGCAAAGGGCGTAAGATGTGGTGAGCGCGGAAGATCCTTCAGGCTTGCACCGCCGGGTGGCGCGAACCACATCAATGAATGGCACCGTACCCAACCAGAGCGAGGGACCTTCATTGGGTACGCCGTCTGCTTGCCGAGGGTGTTGCAAAAGTCCAATTTTCCAGATTTTATAGCATATAACCCATTGATATCATTAATGCCAAATTTTCTAAAAAGGGCTTTTTCGACACCCTCCTGCCGGGAGGGGGCCCATCATTAATGGGCACGTGGCGCTTGGTGCATCCGAGCAAGCCGTCGCGGCCTGGAAATTTCCGTGGCATAACCGAACCTTGAAACTACCCTGATCGGCGCTTGCTTTGCCCATCCTACGGGTTGCTGCCAACGCTTAGCTTAACGGCATTGGGTGTTCTCCTACAGAGAAAGGGAATGATTTGCAATGACCTCCTTTCAATAATATTGCCACAAACTATACAGTGCCGACGTATTGCACTGGAATCGAGTCTAACAGCGGAAAACGGAGGCCAGTCGGGGTATTAGGCCTGGACTTTCCGGTACCGCCGGATCAAGGGCTGACGATGAATGTGGATACGCCGGTATCGGAACTGGAGCCGGTCCGAACCTTATGCTCGATCACGTAGGTGCCTGGTTCGACCCCTTCCGGAACCACAAAATCCAAGATTGTTGGCCGGTCCTTTCCCCGGCTCCTTTCTGGTGCAGAATCGCCTCATTAAGCCATCAACGGGCCCGCGCACTGCGGGCGGGGATCCATGAACAATCCGACTATCGAGGTCTGCGTCGGCAATACACCCCTAGTACACCTACAACGGCTGCCCGGGGAGACGAACAACCGCATTCTGGTAAAGCTGGAGGGCAACAACCCGGCCGGGTCGGTGAAGGACCGCCCGGCGCTGAGTATGATCCGGCGTGCGGAAGAACGCGGCGAAATCGCCCCCGGGGATACCCTCATCGAGGCCACCAGCGGGAACACGGGGATCGCCCTGGCCATGGCAGCGGCCATCCGGGGCTACCGGATGATCCTAATCATGCCCGAGCACATGAGCTTGGAGCGACGCGCGATCATGCAGAGCTTCGGCGCCGAGATCCTGCTCACGCCCCAAGCAGGCAGCATGGAAGCGGCCATCGACCTAGCGCGGCGGATGGAGGCCCAGGGGAAGGGTAGGATCTTGGATCAGTTCGCCAATCCCGACAACCCGCACGCCCACTATGAAGGCACAGGACCGGAGATCTGGCGCGATACTCAGGGTGCCGTCACTCACTTCGTCAGCTCCATGGGCACCACGGGCACCATCATGGGCGCAGGACGCTATCTCAAGGAACAGGACCAATCGATACGGATCGTCGGTGTGCAGCCCGAAGAAGGTGCCAGCATACCAGGCATCCGCTGTTGGCCCCAGGCCTACCTGCCCAAGATCTACGATCCCTCCTGCGTGGACCGCATCATCCATGTCTCCCAGGGGCAGGCGGAGCGGACCACACGGGAGCTGGCGGCACGAGAAGGCATCTTCGCCGGGATCTCCTCGGGCGGCGCGGTCGCCGCAGCCCTCGCGCTCGGCACCGAGATCGAGGATGCGGTCATCGTCGTCATCATCTGCGACCGAGGGGACCGTTACTTGTCCACCGGGGTCTTTTCCGCTTAGACTATTTGGTTCGCCCGGTAACCTCCTGCCGGTGGCCCACGCTGCCGGCGGCGAAATGCGTAGCTGTAGCGGCCCACACATTCGTTACGTCACGTTTGACGTCGTGTCCTGCCAGGCGTTTTCGCGCGCGGCTAATGCATCCCCCCAACGTGGGGTTCGCACGGGCAGACCGCGCGGGGGGTAATATGGGTATAGGTTGCGTTAAGATGCCGGTACTGACTTGGCAGACGATCAGCGAGCCTTGGTGCGTCGAACGCAACCCGTCAACCTGTCCCGACACCGGAGGGATCTTTTCCCTCCAGACAACACCAAATCATTCAGGATTGCATCCACACTTGGGATGGGCTAAGTTTGCACTTGTCAAGAGTAGACTTCCGTTTTCCCAGGCTCGCGCAACATCTTGTTGACCTCGTCCGCATGCAGCTCCTCTTCGAAGATCATCGTCCTAGCGTACTCTTCAAGCACGATATCCTTGCCTTCGACCAGCTTCAGCAGCTCGTAGTAGCAAGACCTGGCCTCTGTCTCGTGATCCAGGCTCTCACGCAAAATATCGCCGATGTCATGTTTTTCGGTCTCGAGCAGCGGCCCGATCTTCAAAGAGAGATGACCACCTATCCTTGTGACCATTTCCCCGGCTTTGTGGGCATGTGCCAGACTCTCACCTGCATTCAACTTCATCCAGTCGACGATCAGAATCCAATTATACTCATAGACCATCAGGGAGTAGTGAGTATAGCGCACGACACCGGCCAACTCGAGCTCCATGATCTTGTTCAACAGTTGGATCACCTGATCGTTTTCGGGTTTGCTCATCGCACGATTCCTCTAAAGTCGAGATGAAAATAACTGAACACTTCGATCTCACCATTTGGATGAGAAGGTAATAGTTATCAATTATTGTGTACCTTGAATCTCTTGATAACTCAAGCAGTTACCTTTATGAGGAAGAGGCATAGGCCCTTCCCCAAGCCTCCCGATGCGGTGGAGATCGAATCTCTGACGCCGGAGGGGCGGGGGTTGGCCCGGGTGGACGGCAGGTCGGTGCTCCTCTATGGGGCCTTGCCGGGGGAACGGGTGCGGTTCCGGTATACCCGGCTCCGCAAGGACCGGGCCGAGGGCACGGTGGTGGAGGTCCTGCGAGCGATGCCCGAACGAGTGCAACCGCGCTGTCCCCACGCGGATATTTGCGGGGGTTGCTGCCTGCAACATCTGGACCCCAAGGCCCAGATCCGCTGGAAACAGGAAATGCTGGCCCGGATACTGGCGGCCACCGGTAGGGTGCAACCGGAGCGGTGGCTGTCGCCCCTGGCTGCCGAGCCTTGGGGCTACCGGCGCAAGGCCCGCCTGGGGGTGCGTTATGTAGCCAAGAAGGGACACACGCTGGTGGGGTTTCGGGAGCGCGGGACTTCTTATGTCGCCGAGCTGCGACGCTGCGAGATCCTACACCCCGCAGTCGGGGAGCGGATTGAGGCTATCGCCGAGCTCCTGGACAGCCTCTCGATCCGGCAGCGGATACCGCAGCTCGAGCTGGCGATAGGCACAGATCCCTGCGTCCTGGTGTTGCGGGTCCTAGAACCGCTCTCGGCACGGGATGTGGCCCGGCTAACGGATTTCGGCAGGATCTGCGGGTTGCACTTCTATGTGCAGGAAGGCGGGGCCGAGACCATTCGCCCCCTGCCTGGTCAAGGCGTAGAGCTGTACTACGACCTGCCCGGCGCGGCGGTCCGCTTGTATTTTCGGCCGACGGATTTCATCCAGGTCAATCTGGGGCTCAACGGTCTGTTGGTGAAACAGGCGCTAGAATTTCTCGACCCCCGGTCGGACGAACGGGTACTCGACCTCTTCTGCGGGCTCGGGAACTTTACCCTGCCTATCGCCCGCCGGGCCGCGGAGGTCCTGGGTGTGGAGGGGGAACCGGGATTTGCGGCACGGGCCCGGAGCAACGCCGAGCACAACGGTATCACGAACGCCCGCTTTGTCGTCGCCGATCTCTACGGTACCCTGGACCATCAGCCATGGGTTTCACAGCGGTTCCACAAGACGTTGCTGGATCCGCCCCGCAGTGGTGCGCTCCAGGTGGTGGAGCTGCTGCCGGCGTTGGGAGTCGAGCGTATCCTTTATGTATCCTGCTACCCCGCAACCTTGGCGCGGGACGCGGACCGCTTGGTGAACGGTCTCGGCTATCGGCTGCGGGCAGTAGGCGTGCTGGATATGTTTCCGCACACGGCGCATCTGGAGTCGATGGCGATATTCGAGCGCGAGTCGCGGAGGGCTTGAGCAATGGGCGTGGAGATCGAGCGTAAATTCCTGGTCAAAGACGATTCTTGGCGTTCCGATGTGGAATCGGAGGCGCACTTGATGCAGGGCTATCTGGCGGACGGTGACAAAGCGACGGTCCGGATTCGGATAACCGACAATGTCGCTTGTCTCACCATCAAGGGACCCACGGTAGGTATCCGGCGCAGCGAGTACGAATATCCGATTCCGCTCGCGGACGCCCGGGCCATGCTGCAGGAACTCATGGTGTATTTCGCCATCGACAAGATGCGCTACCAGGTCCGGTCCGGCAGACATCTATGGGAGCTGGATCTGTTCGCCGGGGAGAACGCAGGGTTGGTGCTGGCGGAGCTGGAGTTCGACTCCGAAGACGAGCCCTTCGAGCTGCCGGCATGGGCGGGAGAAGACGTGAGCGACGACCCCCGCTACTACAATGTCAATCTGGCGCGGAATCCCTACCGGCATTGGTAATCTCAAGAAGCTGTTCGGCATTATTTGGCGTGATCCGAGGAAGTGTCGTGTTGGGTTACGGTGCGTTCGACGGCGTTTGTGTTCTTCATTGACTGTAGGGCCCGCTGTGCGGACCGCAGGAGTGTTGCGATCATTCGACATGTGAAAATAGCCGGTTAAGGTTGAATGTCAACAGGACCTGGCGACAGTGGGCACCGAAAGGGGCTGGGGAGAGGTGGCGCTAAAAACCGACCGGAACGGTCTTCTCGAATGCATCGCCAATGCCCTGGGAAGCCGGTTGGGGGAGGTTGGTTAGGCAGACTCGATCTGGGGTTCGAGGTAAGGGCCGGACGAACAGTCCTGGCCCATAAACGCCAGGTCGGACCACTCACGGTCCAACGCCCCTTTTACCCGGAGGGGAATATTTGCCAGCTCTATTTGCTGCACCCGCCGGGGAGCCTGGTGGGTAGCGACCGGATCGAGATCACGTTGGACGTCGCTGTGGGTGCTTCTGTGTTGGTCACCACGCCTGGAGCAGCCAAGTTCTACCGCAGTGCAGGCGCCGCCGCGACTGTCCAACAAGGCCTCAGGATCGCCGCCGGCGGATCGCTCGAATGGTTCCCCCAGGAGAATATTTTGTTCCCTGGTGCACGGGCCCATACCCGGACAAGCGTCGAGCTTGCCGATGATGCGCGATTCATCGGTTGGGAGATGCATAGCCTGGGACGGCCTGTGATCGGCGAGCACTTCAATATAGGCACCGCAGATCTCGAGTTCAGACTGCACCGGGACGGCCGACCCATACTGAAGGACCGCCTGCGGGTAGGCACAGGACGGGATCTTGACGGACCGAGCGGCCTGCGTGGATTTCCCGTGTGCGGGACCTTCGTTGCCACAGGTGCGGGACCGGGAAACCTGGAAACGGCACGGGCAGTCTTACCACACGAGCAAGACCATTCCACTGGGCTGACCCTGGTCGAAGATCTGCTCGTCGCACGCTGCCTCGCCCCAGGCGTCGAGTCGGTGAATCGGGTCTTTCGCTCACTTTGGGGCACACTCCGGCCCCAGCTGATAGGACATGACGCCTATCCACCACGCATCTGGTCCACCTGATAGCGCGGAGATGCCCCTTTTGTCCACGGGACAGTTCGAACCGCAAACGACGTCCTTACTTTATTATCCGCAGATTACGCAGATTCTCACAGATTGTTCCATTTCCAGTCCGTGAAAATCCGCGTAATCTATGGGCTGCATTCGAGTGTCATTGCAACCGAGAAATGCCATGAGAGGGCGACCATGGAGCTCACACCGCGAGAGAAAGACAAGCTGTTGTTGTTTACCGCCGGACTACTTGCGGAACGTCGAAAGAACAAAGGGCTCAAGCTCAATTACCCGGAGACCATGGCCTATATCAGCTGTGCGATACTCGAAGGGGCCCGCAAGGGCAGGACCGTTGCCGAGCTGATGGATGATGGCCGAACCTTGTTGAGCCGGGACGATGTCATGGAGGGGGTGCCTGAGATGATCCACGAGGTCCAGGTCGAGGCGACCTTCCCGGACGGCACCAAGCTGGTGACCGTGCACGATCCTATCGTTTAGAGGCAGTCTAAAAAAAGAGCATCACACAAAGACACCAAGCCGCAAAGGGGTATAAGGATCGAGGGAAGAACGATAGAACGAGAGCAAAATCCTTCGTGGCTTTGTGGCTTGGTGTGAGGAAAGAAAGGAGAGACCGAACCAAGAAGACAGACGGACCGCCATGCGCGGCTACCGGATCACGGACGAACAAGGCCAGGTGCCGGCGATTCCCACCAGCCATGGGCGGTGGTATCCGCTGATGGTTGACTAACGAGAAAAAACAATGGACAAACGTGATTTTATGCAATACGCCGTTATCAACTTTTTGCCTTGGTCGAATAGGTTTGGAATCGGCAGGGCGCGCAGCATAACCGGAACGGGATGTCTATTTGCCTGAACGAGCGGACAAGCGCAACCCATCCGTCCGATTTCGTACCCGCACCGAAATGAAGGCCGATCACGCAGGAGAGACGCTATGATCCCAGGTGAAATACACACCGCACTCGGTGCTATTGCGCTCAATGCCGGCCGTGAGCGGATGACGCTCAGGGTCGCCAACACCGGCGACCGCCCCATTCAGGTCGGTTCTCATTACCACTTCTACGAGACCAATCCCGCCCTCGATTTTGACCGAGAGCAGACCCGCGGTTTCCGTCTCGATATACCAGCCGGCACTGCGGTGCGCTTCGAGCCGGGCCAATCGCGGACCGTGGATTTGGTCGCCTATGCCGGGTCGCGCAGGATCTACGGTTTCAACGCGAAGGTCATGGGTCCCCTGGATACGGAGGGCAACCCATGACCAGCATCGGACGGCAGGCCTATGCGGAGCTGTACGGTCCCACCGTCGGCGACCGGGTACGGCTCGGTGATTCGGCACTCTTCATCCAGGTCGAAGCGGATCGCACCCACTACGGCGACGAGATCACATTCGGTGGCGGCAAAGTGATCCGGGACGGCATGGGCCAGTGCCAGCGTCAGGCCGATGCGGTGATGGACCTGGTCATCACCAATGCCTTGATCCTAGATTACTGGGGCATCGTTAAGGCCGATGTAGGCATCAAGGACGGCCGTATCGCCGGTATCGGCAAGGCCGGCAACCCGGACACCCAGGCCGGTGTAAATATCCTAGTCGGGCCGGGGACCGAGGCCATCGCCGGGGAAGGTAAGATCCTGACCGCCGGTGCCATAGATGCCCACATCCACTTCATCTGCCCCCAGCAGGTGGAAGACGCCATGATGTCCGGCGTTACCACCATGTTGGGCGGCGGTACGGGACCTGCGACCGGCACCAATGCCACGACCTGCACCCCCGGGCCTTGGAACATCCGGCGCATGCTACAGGCTGCCGAAGGGCTGCCGATCAACCTAGGTTTTTTTGGCAAAGGAAATACTAGCCAGCCCCAAGCCTTGGAGGAACAGGTCCGGGCCGGGGCCATGGGCCTAAAACTGCACGAGGACTGGGGCACCACCCCCGCGGCCATCGACAACTGCCTCGGGGTAGCAGAGAAGATGGATGTCCAGGTAGCCATCCATACCGATACCCTGAACGAATCCGGTTTCGTGGAGGACACGATCGCAGCCTTCAAGGACCGTTGCATCCATACCTACCACACCGAAGGGGCCGGGGGCGGTCATGCACCGGACATCATCAAGACCTGCGGCCTGGCCAACGTCTTGCCGTCCTCTACCAACCCGACCCGACCCTATACGGTCAACACCGTGGACGAGCACCTGGACATGCTCATGGTCTGCCATCACCTGTCCCCGTCGATCCCTGAGGATGTGGCCTTCGCCGAGTCCCGTATCCGCCGCGAAACCATCGCAGCGGAAGATATTCTGCACGATCTGGGTGCCTTCTCGATGATTGCCTCGGATTCCCAGGCCATGGGTCGAGTCGGAGAGGTGATCACCCGCACCTGGCAGACGGCTCATAAGATGAAGGTGCAACGCGGTAGTCTGGAGGGCGACCCGCCCGATCACGACAACGCGCGCGCCAAACGCTATGTGGCCAAGTACGGCATCAATCCTGCCATCACCCACGGCATCGCCCATGAGGTGGGCTCCGTAGAGGTGGGCAAGTTGGCGGACCTGGTGCTGTGGAAACCTGCGTTCTTCGCCACCAAGCCGAGTCTGATCCTCAAGGGCGGCATGATCGCCGCGGCGCCCATGGGCGATCCCAACGCCTCCATCCCTACCCCCCAACCAGTGCATTACCGGCCTATGTTCGGCGCCTTCGGCGGCACCCTGGGGGCAACCTGCATGAGCTTTATCTCCCAGCAGGCCGGCGAGCAGGAGAAGCTAGGGTTGCGGCGGCTGATCGGCGTCGTCCGCGGTACCCGCCGGATACGCAAGCGGGACATGATCCACAACCATTACCAGCCCGATATCCAGATCGATCCCCAGACCTACGAGGTACGTGCCGACGGCCGATTGCTCACCTGCGAACCGGCCACAGTGCTGCCAATGGCGCAGCGCTATTTTTTGTTTTGAAACGGTGGTTAACCCGCATATCTCACTCCAAAGTCCAAAGATGCGGTTCGCTGCCTACCCCTGTTTCCGCAATGCCATTAAGTCAAGCGTTGCCGGCAGCCTGTAGGATGGGCAAAGCAAGCGCCGATCAGGGTGATATCAAGGCTCGGTTATGCCACGGAAGTTTCCCGGCCGCGACGGCTTGATCGGATGCACGAAGCGATGCTTGCCCATCATTGATGGGCACGCGTCGCTTTATTAAGCCCCACGTTTTTTCAATCAATCGGCTGTTCGTTACTTGTTCGAACGAACCCGAATTCATCTGCCTTTTGACTGATTCCGGGTATTTCCAGCGCTGTTCTCCTTATTCNCCGTATCTTAGGCGCAACTTGCCTGCTTAACCGATAACCCTCGCTTGATGGTGTAAACCACACACATCAAGTCAANCCGTGTTCGATTTCGGCTCATTCCCACATAACGGGCTTGCGCCATCCCCTAGTGTTGCTTGAGCATACCAAACACATGCTCCACGGGGCTTCGCGCGCCTGAGTGTAACCGGTTAAATTGTTTATCTTCTTTGCCCAACGGTCTTCGAATCATGTAGGCTACCCGTACTGTAGTCTGTCGCCTTGATGAATCCAGCTTCATCAACGTTATCATGGGCTTTATAACCATCGGTGCTCTTCCGCTT
>Ga0049114_1000181_pt1 | contig 13115 bp, 16 predicted proteins | sample WorMettanBELIZE2_FD_55211 | JGI IMG/M metagenome (GOLD analysis project Ga0049114, IMG submission 55211) | Marine gutless worms symbiont microbial communities from Max Planck institute for Marine Microbiology, Germany - Olavius tantulus BELIZE.2 | ecosystem: Host-associated > Annelida >... | reverse complement strand
GTTTGAAAGGTGCCGATCTGACCGGTCTTGCCATCGGGCGTGTGTTACCAACGCAACCGTTGTTGGAAGATGCCTCTCGCGTTTGGTGTTTGTTGACGGCGCCATCGCTCGGTTGTTGCCCCGCTCCCAGACCAGGCGCTTGATCCAACGACGCCAGGCGTTGACATGCCTCCTGCTGCTTGAACACGGCGTGAAGTTGTGCCTCCTCGCCCCGGATACGCGTATCGAGGTCCCGTAGTCGTCGTTCTTATTGCTCTTGACGTAGCTCTTGACGAACTGCAGCGCCATCAGCCGCACCTCGTGACCATGTTAGCTGAACGCGCGCGCCCAATAGTGGGCACTGCCACACCCTCCATGCCAATCAAGCACGCCGGTAGATTCGCCACCTCCCGCAACAAGGCACACCGACGCACCTTTTTCTTCACTACCCGTTCGTCCTGCTCGTTGACATCCCACAGGTGGAAGCTATTCTTGCCGATATCAACCCCCAAACGGACCACCCGCTCGCGACTATTCATGTCGGACCCTCCCGCTTCTTTCGATGGTTGTAGATGGTTTGCCATCGTGGCGCTTTCGACGCCGTGAGTGAAAGGGGATGGGTCCATACCATTACCCTATGTCCATCTGTGCCCTTTGACCGATCTACCCGGCCTGCTTCCAGCTAAGTCGGGTCTCCAAACAACACCAATCATTCCGGATTGCTGTATGCTGGCCGACCGAAGCCGGTTGGCACGGCAGTTTTTGTGAGAATGAGTCATATGATTACCCGCAATCGCATCATCGTCCTACTGATTCTGGCACTTATCATGGTGATTGCTGCCTGGTCGCGTCTCCGCCATGTCGAGGAGAGTGACCATGAGCCGCGACGTATCCCCCTCTATGAGCATCCGGCCTTCCGGAAGGGACCTACGGATGGCGGCTGATTAGTACGCCGGTGGAATCGGGTTTTGCTCCAATGCCATTAAGTTAAGTCTTGGAGGTGTAGGTCGGGTTAGGCGCGCCTGGCGATGCGGGTGTGAGCAACCGAGGCTGAGCGCGCCGTAACTCGGCATCCTACACCCATTCCGCGCTGGTCAGATCCCCGGCACAAAAAAATCGGGACTGCAACCACGGCCCCGATCAATCAGCTGCTCCCAAGCAGCGTGGGAGCAATGCCCCCGCCAATGGCGGGGGCATTGTTGTCGATCCTCAGCTCGTTTCGGCCGCCGAAAGGTCCCACACTTTCGGCGAGTGGTGGAGGCGCTGGAGCAGCATCTCGCGCTCGAGTTCCATCTCTCGCGGTAGGTGATCGCCGAAGCGGGTAAAGAGCTCTTCCTGGTCGTTGGCTTCCTTACGTGCGATCTCGCGGTTGATGTTCATGATCTTGTAGTAGGACTCCTTATCGAAGTCCAGCCCTTTCCAGTTCAGGGCCTCGTAGGGTGGTACCCAGCCCATGGGGCTCTCTATCGCCTCGGCTCCGGTCGTACAACGCTCGACGATCCACTGCAGCGCCCGCATGTTCTCGCCGAAGCCGGGCCAGATAAACTTGCCCTTCTCGTCCTTGCGGAACCAGTTGACGCGGAATATACGTGGTGGCGTGGCCACGCGCGAGCGCCCGATCTTCAGCCAGTGCTTCCAGTACTCGGCCATGTTGTAGCCGATGAAGGGCAGCATCGCCATGGGATCGCGGCGCATGGCCTCCTGGCCGATGGCTGCGGCGGTGGCCTCGGAGCCCATGGTGGCGGCCATGTAGACCCCGTGCTCCCAGTTGTAGCCCTGATAGGCCAGCGGGAAGTTGTGGCTCACCCGCCCGCCGAAGATGAAGGCGCTGATGGGTACGCCGGCAGGGTCTTCCCAGGCGGGATCAATGGAGGGACATTGAGAGGCTGGCGCGGTGAAGCGCGAGTTCGGGTGGGCGGACGGGGTGCCCGTACCGGGAGTCCAGTCATTCCCCTTCCAGTCGATCGCGTGCGCCGGCGGCTCATCGGTCATCCCCTCCCACCAGATGTCCCCGTCGTCGGTCAGGGCGCAGTTGGTGAAGATGCAGTTTTCCTTCAGCGACTCCATGGCGTTGGGATTGGATTTGTAGTTGGTGCCCGGTGCCACGCCGAAGAAGCCGTACTCGGGGTTGATGGCGTAGAACTTGCCGTCCTCTTTGGGCTTGATCCAGGCGATGTCGTCGCCGATGGTGGTGACCTTCCAGCCCTCCATGGTCTTCGGCGGGATCAGCATGGCGAGGTTGGTCTTGCCGCAGGCGCTAGGGAAGGCGGCCGACACGTAGGTCTTCTTCCCCTCGGGGGACTCGATGCCCAGGATCAGCATGTGCTCGGCCAGCCAGCTGTCGTCGCGGGCCATGACCGAGGCGATGCGCAGGGCCAGGCACTTCTTGCCGAGCAGGGCGTTGCCGCCATAGCCGCTACCATAGGACCAGATCTCACGGGTCTCCGGATAGTGGGTGATGTACTTGTCGTCGATGTTCGGGGCGCAGGGCCAGGTGACGTCCTTCTCGTCCGCTTCCAGGGGTGCGCCGACCGAATGGACGCAGGGCACGAAGTCGCCGTCGTCACCCAGCACGTCCAGGATCTTCTGTCCCATACGGGTCATGATCCGTTGGTTGACTACCACATAGGCCGAGTCGGTGATCTCGAATCCGATGTGGGCGATGTCGGAGCCCAGGGGACCCATGCTGAAGGGGATCACATACATGGTTCGTCCGTGCATGCAGCCCTTGAACTTCTCGTCCAGAATGGCCCGCATCTTTTTGGGGTCCATCCAGTTGTTGGTAGGACCTGCATCCTCTTCCTTCTCTGAGCAGATGAAAGTACGGTTCTCGACCCGCGCCACGTCGCTGGGGTGGGAGCGGGCGAGATAGCTGTTGGGCCGCTTTTCCGGATTCAAGCGGGTGAAGACTCCGGCCTCGACCAACTCGCCGCACAGGCGGTCGTATTCTTCCTGGGAGCCGTCGCACCAGTAGATACGATCCGGTTCGCAAAGTTGGGCTATTTTGTCGACCCATGCCAACAGCTTCTTATTGTTAGTGCGGGTTGCACCGTCGTGAGTAACTGTCATTTCGAGCTTCTCCTCCAATTCTCGCCAGTGGTGGCTTATCGGTATCTGCGGAAAAATCGGAACAGAGCATCGCCGGGCACCGGCCGGCGATCATCTGAAACCTGAAGAAAAACTGTGGACCGGATCCGCAACAGGCACACAGCGTGTGGAAATCCAGGATGTTAGGTTAACGTCTTTTGCGAGTGGGCACGCCGGCACCGGCCACTGTACCCTCCGGACCCGAGGGCGCTAATTGTGGCGTGCGGGGGTGGGTGTTGTCCACAATGAATGCCGATCTGTCCCTACCGGACTGGATAGTGTGCCTAGGGCGCAGGGGCCTAAATCCAATGCCGTTAAGTTGGTTGCTGGCCATTTGTCGTGATAGGTAGAGAAAACTACGAATCGCGCGAATCAGCGCGAATCGATCAGCTTTTGTTTGCCGACCGTTAACACTTAACTTAATGTGGCATTGGGTCTAAACTCGCTGGTCCCGGCGCGGCGTGATAAGCATATGTTCTCGGGTGGGTACCGAAGATTCGGGTCATGTCGGCATGCTTACCGGCAGACGCCTGGCACCCCAGGTGCCGGGCTTGGGTTCGAAGTGGCCGGCGCAAGCGGCGCACTTGCCCTCCGGCGTCAGTCCCCAGACCCTGAGCCGGTACCAATCCCGTTCGATGAGCAGCGCCCCGCACTGATGGCACCAGGTGCTGCCCCCTTCGGTATCCTGGACATTGCCGGTGTAGGCATAGCGTATCCCGTTGCGGCGGGCAATCACCCACGCCCGGGTCAGGGTTTCGGGGCTCAGGTGTTCCCGGACCCAGGCACACATGCGCTCCAACTCGGCATCGGAATCATTGTGGCCTGGAATCAGCAGGGTAGTGAGCTCGATCCAGACTCGGGTCTTTTGCTTGAGGTATTCCAGGGTCTCCAGTACCGGTACCAGATGCCCACCGTAGAGGCGCTGGTAGAAGTCGTCGGTAAAGGCCTTCAGATCCACGTTGGCCGCGTCCATGGCGGAAAAAAGGTCTTCCCGCGCCCCAGAGCTGATGTAACCAGCGGTCACCGCCAGATTTAAGAATGCCTCGCTCCCAGCAGGCCAGGGCCGTATCCCGTGCATACTCGGGAAAGATGACCGGGGCATTGTAGGTATAGGCGACGCCGCGGCACCCCAATTCTTCGGCCTTGTGGGCGATGGTCGCAAGTGCGGCGCCTGCGGTCAGGTTATCAACCTGCCGGGATTTGCTCATATCCTAGTTCTGGCAGAGCTTACAGGCAAGGTTGCAGCCGGCTATCCCGAAGGACACACCGGGGTACCGGGCAGAAAGTGATTGAGCAGTTTCTTCTCGATCGGATCCACGCAGAAACCGCTCGAACGCCCGTAGCTGGTGAGCAAGATTTGGTCATCCGCGCAGGTTCGCACGAAACACAATCCCTGCTGCCCTGCCTTGAGCCTACAGGCCCGCGGACAGACATCGCACTGGATGCAGCTGTCTTCCAGCCGGTGCCAGTAGCGCGTCGGGTGATCACTCGGTTGGAGGCCCATGGTCACCTACTACGGATGCTCTCATCCGACGCTATCACCGGCGGCGAAATCCTTGCGCAGAGGGACGAATCCCTCACGACCCAGGGTCAGCACGAACAGCCCCTGGTGGTAGGCATACCAATCCGCGGATTCGTCGACGCCCAAGCCGGCAACCGCCCCGAACAGGCGGTAGCTCCGATATTCGGGGAAGAAGTCCGAAAACTGCTTCAGGTTTTTGAGAAACTTGCGCACCTCCTTTACCCGCAGGGTGCTCTTGACCTCCACCACGATCAAAGCATCACCGTTCACCAGCAGCGGGTCGATCTCTAGCTCCTCTCCACCCCGACGCACCCGTGGTAGCTCCAGGCTGCAATTGACCGCGATCCCCCGCGCCTGGAACAACTCGACCACTCCCGGTTTCACCAGGGCTTCGATCAGCCGGCCCCACTGGCTGGTAAACAGGTTCTCGGCCGCTCGCATTTGGGCGGAAAGAGCCGCGATCTCCCACTCCGTGGCCTCGAAATGCCGATCGAGACGCCGGTCAGTCTCTGCGATGCGCTGGTCGAGGCAGCGGTCGGTTTCCCGGAACAGAGCCCAGATCGACTCGATGGCTTGTTCTATCGCACTTGGGTCATGGTTCTATGGCTTCGTGTTCATTTGCGGAAAAAAGCATTCCCATCGTCTCAATTATGCCGAAAACGCAGTCGGTAGCCGGTGGTGTCGTGGTCGGTGAAGAAGGCGGTCAAAAGGGGATGCCGGATCGGGTCTCCGGACGGGTCCGGCTCCAGATTGCGCTCCGCCACGTAGGTCTGGTGCTCTGCCTCATGTACCAGCACCCGGTACCAGGGCTTGTCCTTGGGCGGGCGCGAGCGCGCTACCTGATCGTACCAGGCATCGCTACCCAGAAACATCGGGTCTATGTCCACCACAGCGCCCTGGTAGTTGAACAGCCGGTGGCGGATCACCTGCCCGATGTGGAACTTGGCTTGGAGTAACCTCATGGTTCGGTCCCTTGCTCGGTGGCTTTGACCATGGCGGCCACCACTTGGGTCCAGGCCTGCGCCGTGTGGTCGCGCTCATAACCGCCGCCGCCCATGGCGAGGAGACGACCCTCACAGAGCTCGTCGGCGATCCGGCACAGGGAGGCGGTTACTTGTCGGTGCACCGCCGTGCTCAGGTGCAGGTGGGTGATAGGATCACCGGCCAGGGCATCCGCCCCGCATTGCAGCAGAATGAACTGGGGCCTGTAGTTTTCGATGAAACGTTCGGCCGTGGACCACAGACCCAGGAATTGTTCGTCCTCGGCGAACGGGGGCAGGGGCACGTTGAGCTTGGTACCGCGGGCCGGGCCGGTTCCGGTCTCGTCAGCATGGCCGGTGCCCGGGTATAGGTAGCGCCCGTCTTCGTGGAAATCGACCACCGCGAGCTCGGGGTCGTCGTCGAAGGCGTAGAAGACCCCATCGCCGTGGTGGGCATCGATATCCACGTAGGCTATGCGCTGAATATCATGTACTTGCCGCAGGGTCTCGATGGCGATGCCGCAGTCGTTGAAGACGCAGAAACCGGCTGCTCCGTCGCGTCGCGCGTGGTGGAGCCCGGCGATAGGTAGCATGGCGCGGGTCAGGTCCCCGGCCAGAATCCGCGCCATCGCATCCAGGGTGCTCCCGACGACGAACAGCGCCGACTCATAGATGCCCACTACGGCCGGCGTATCGCCATAGTCCAGATAGCCCTGGCCCGTTACGGACTGCCTGCATACCTGTTCGAGGTAGGAATCAGTGTGAAAGCGCAGCACGTCCTCGTCCCGCGCCTGGACCGGCGGCAGGCTCCGAACCTTCGCCTTCAGGCCCGACTCCGCCAGGGTGTCCCAGAAGGCATCGTGACGGTCCGGGCCGAAGGGGTGCCCGTCGCCGAAGCCGTAGCGAGCGAGCTGCTCCCCACCGTAAACACCGATCTGTCTCTTTGCCATCGTATGGATAGTCATGGTGCTGATGCGTCCTCCCGCGAGAACCGCGTTCTACTTTTGGTAGTGGTGAATTTTCAAGTGGTAGAAATTCAGAACGACTATCGACTGCTGGGTGTTCCCACTTGAAACTCACCCATTACCCGCCCTGGAACTCAGACGGATGAATCGGCCTGCTGCTCACCCTGGGGATCCTCGCTCTTCAGCGGCTGAACGCCGAGCAGGTGAATCCGGCGGCTGTCCGCCCGCGCCACGGTGAAGCGAAAGTGGGAAACTTGGATCCGTTCACCGCGCTTCGGCAGACGGCCGAACGCATTTGCGACCAGCCCGCCCATGGTATCGAAGGCATCGTCGGGGAGGTCGCTGTCGAAGTAGTCGTTGAATTCCTCGATGGTGGTGCGGGCCTTTGCCGTATACTCGCGCGCGCTACGTTTGAAGATCGGCGGACCTTCGTCGAAATCGTGTTCGTCCTCAATCTCGCCGACGATCTGTTCGAGCACATCCTCGATGGTCACCACCCCGGCCGCATTGCCGTACTCGTCTACCACAATGGCCATGTGGTTGCGGCTAGCGCGAAATTCCCTGAGCAGTACATTGAGGCGTTTGCTCTCGGGTACGAATACCGCCGAGCGCAGCAGGTCGCGGATGTTGAAAATACGCCGCTCCTTGCCGTTTACGCACAGCGGCAGCATATCCTTGGCGAGCAACATACCCACCACTTCCCCCTTGTCATCGCCAATGACGGGAAACCGGGAGTGGGCGGATTCGACCGCGACCCTGAGGATTTCCTCGAGGGGATCGTCACGGCGCACACAGACCACGTCCGCCCGGGGGATCATGATGTCGCGCACGCGCAGGTCGGCGACCTGCAACACGCCCTCCATCATGCTCAGCGCTTGGGTATCGAACAGGGCGCGGCTGCCGGCGTCCTTCAATAATTCGACCAGCTGCTCTCGGTTCTGGGGCTCGCCGCCGATCCGCCGCCTGATCTGCTTCAGCCATGCCCTTACCTGGGATCCGAGTCTGGCCCGAACACTCGTCATAAAGTCCTACTTGTCCTCATCGGGTGCAGGGAATCCTAACCCTAAGAGGATGTGCCTTTCCAGTCCCTCCATCTCGAGCGCCTCGGTGGTGTCCGAATGGTCGTAACCAAGGAGGTGCAACACCCCGTGCACCAGGATGTGGGCCCAGTGGGCTTCAGGCAAGGTGCTTTGCGCTCGGGCCTCACGGGCTACCAGCGGGGCACAGATCACCAGGTCCCCGATCAGGTCACAGTGGGTAACGCCCGGTAAGGGCTCGTAGGGGAAGGACAGCACGTTGGTCGCCCCACACTTGCCGCGGAAGCGCCGATTGAGCTCGGCCCCCTCGGGCTCGTCCACCAGCCGGATGCTGAGCTGGGTGCTGGCGTGCCGGTCAGCCAGAACCACCGCTGCCCAACGATGAAACTGCTCGTAGCTGGGAAGATCCGGCGTTGTGGATGCGTTCTGGATATCCAGCGCCAAAGCAATTTCCGTCAAATGACATACCCTACACTGCGGATAAAAGACAGTGGTTATCAATTATTCCCCACGTCCATGGGGAGAATTACCCCTTGATAATTGGCAACTGAGAAGCTGTTTGGTTAAAGTAGAGAGAGGGATGCACCATGCCCGGGATCAAGATCGAAATCGGGATTCGATTGCGATCCCGATTTCGATCCAGGCCAGTGGACGTGCCCGACTGGTCGGGCATGGGCCATTCATCAAGGCAGTTCGCGTGGGGAAGGTGGGCACTGGCCGGCAAGCTCACAACCACCGCGCTCACCGCATCCGACGCCCTTTGCCCGCTCAACCCGACTCGCTTCCAGTCACCTCCAGTCCCCTAATCAGCGCCGAATCATTCAGCTTTTAACCAGACAGCTTCTTATTCCTCGTGCCCATGTGAAAAGCGAATTCGTGTCCATTCGTGGTTCGAGTGGTCCCCATGCCGACGGGGCAAACCTACCTCGTGTCGGCATGCCGCCGATCGAAGGCATCGTAGGCGCCGACGATGCACTGCACCAAAGCATGGCGCACCACGTCTCGGGCACTGAAGAAGGTGAAGCTGATACCCTCCACGTGGCCTAGAATCTCGATCGCCTGGCGCAGCCCGGAGGCTTGTCCACGCGGTAGATCCACCTGTGTAACGTCACCGGTGACCACGGCGGTGGAGCCGAAACCAATGCGGGTCAGGAACATCTTCATCTGCTCGGGCGTCGTGTTCTGGGCCTCGTCCAGGATGATGAAGGCGTCGTTCAGGGTACGTCCACGCATATAGGCCAGGGGGGCGACCTCGATCACATTGCGCTCGATAAGCTTGTTCACTTTCTCGAAGCCGAGCATCTCGTACAGGGCATCGTAGAGTGGTCGCAGATAGGGATCGATCTTCTGGGCCAGATCCCCGGGTAGAAAGCCGAGCCGTTCGCCCGCTTCCACTGCCGGGCGCACCAATACCAAACGGCGTACCCGGTCGGACTCTAAGAATTCCACTGCACAGGCCACCGCCAGATAGGTCTTCCCCGTACCGGCGGGACCGACCCCGAAGTTGATGTCGTTGTGCAGGATGGCGTGCAGGTATCGCTGCTGATTCGGTCCCCGGGCGCAGATCAGGGCGCGCTTGGTCTTGATGACCACATCTGGCAGCTGCTCCCCCGCACTGTCCGGCAGGGCGTCCACCCTGGATTCTTGGAGGTGCAGGTGGACCCGCTCCGGGGTCAAGGGCTCGTCCGCGCTCATTCGGTAGAGATCGCGCAATACCCGGGCCCCGGCGGCTACCGACCGGCGCTCACCGATCAGGCGGAAGACAGCCCCCCGGTTGTTGATTTCGATGCCTAACCGGGACTCGATCTGACGCAGGTGCTGATCGAGTTGCCCACACAGGTTGGCCAGCCGTTCATTGTTCTCCGGCAGCTCAAGATCGACGGTTTCCAACTGGGTAGGCAAGGCTGTGAATTCCGGACACTTCCCGTGAAATTAGCGAGGGGACTTGGGTCTTCCTATCCGGTCGAGAAGTTGTTTTTAGTGTGGCCTTAAAGCCGCTGAGCTATCTGTCGATTTGGATGCCGGATGTTGCAAGAGGCTGCTTAAATCGAGTTTTTCCGCTTGCTTGTGCATCTGCGCTGCATCATAGGCCGCTTGCAGTTTCAGCATCATTTCCATGTCGACGCTGAAGATCTTCTCGAATCACAGTGCTATTCCGGCGATAACGACTCTTGTCCCTTCAAGAGGACGGACAAGGTCTCCTGACGAATGCCGAGCGCTTCTGCGGTCTGCTCTATAGTCAAGTTCAGCAGCTTTACCACTTCATTATGCAGGAAGATCCCCGGATGTGGCGGTGTCATTCCCATCTTCTAAGTGCAATCATCTTGTTCAAAAAGACGCTTAAGCCCTTTGTGGCAAATACTCTTAACTCTCATACTGACGGAATCATCATATTACTTTGGTAGCTTTGGATCATCGGGTAAGCTCCCCCCGCAACGAGTTGGATAGGGCTCGGGTAACGGTCAAATCCACAAAATCTCTGATCAGATCCCGAGGGCCCGCAAAGTTGACGACCCGATTATTGGCAGTGCGCCCTGCAAGCTCCGTCGATTTCCTGCGCGACGGCCCTTCTACCAGCACCCGCTGGACGGTCCCCACCATGCGCCGGCTGATGATTTGGGCGTGATTGTTCAGACGCTCCTGCAAGCGTGCCAAGCGCGCCTGCTTGACCGCGCCGGAGATCTCATCCGGGTAGTCCGCGGCAGGGGTGCCGGGGCGCCGGCTGTAGATGAAGCTGAAGCTGGTATCGAATCGAAGCTCATCCACCAAGGCCAAGGTGGCGGCGAAATCCTCCTCCGTCTCTCCCGGGAAGCCGACGATGAAGTCGGAGGAAATGCTGATATTCGGTCGCACCCGGCGCAGGTGTCGGATCTTGGCTTTATATTCGAGAATCGTATGCCCCCGTTTCATGGCTGCCAGAATCGGGTCGGAACCGCTTTGCACCGGCAGGTGCAGATGGTTCACTAGCTCGGGTACCTCCGCATACACCTCGATCAGAGAATCGGAGAGCGCCGCTGGGTGCGAGGTGGTATAGCGGATGCGGTCGATACCCTCGATGGCAGCCAGGTAGCGGATCAACAGCGCCAAGTCGGCGTTCTCCCCGTCGTCCATGGAGCCGCGGTATGCATTCACATTCTGGCCCAACAGATTGACCTCCCGTACTCCCTGCTCCGCAAGCGCTGCGATCTCTGCGATCACATCGTCGAAGGGACGACTGACCTCCTCGCCTCGGGTGTAGGGCACGACGCAGTAGGTGCAGTATTTCGAGCAGCCTTCCATCACCGAGACGAAGGCTGTCGGTCCCTGGGCCTGAGGCGTGGGCAGGCAGTCGAACTTCTCGATTGCAGGGAACGCGACGTCTACCTGGGGCCGGTGCCGTTTCCACAGGACCTCGAGCATCTGCGGTAACCGATGCAGTGTCTGGGGCCCGAACACTAGATCCACATAGGGTGCCCGCTCGCGGATCGCTACGCCCTCCTGGCTCGCCACACAACCGCCGACGCCGATGACCAAGGCCGGATTGCGCGTCTTCCAGGGGCGCCAACGACCGAGTTGGGAGAACACCTTCTCTTGGGCCTTCTCCCGCACGGAGCAGGTATTGAGCAGTAATACATCCGCATCCTCGGGGCGACCAACGCGCTCGAGCCCATGCGACTCGGCCAGGACCTCCGCCATGCGAGCGGAATCGTACTCGTTCATCTGGCAGCCGTAGGTTTGAATGAAGAGCTTTCCGGACATGACTAGTACCGAAAACATAAGGATCATTTTTTCCGTAAACTGATCGCAATCGGTTCATCATCTATCGATAGCTTTTGGTCTATTTATGCTTAATGGTCAGGCACCCCTGCCCGATACGGGCACCTTGAATTTTTCAAGGTACCCATTGAGTTATAATCTGATCTATTCATCAGTAAGGGCCATAAATCGACGCCATGTATCATTCGGCTGCAAGACTCAAGCATGACCTTTTCAGCCTCTTCATGTTTTAGGTTTTGGGTCAGCCGTCGATATTGGTAAAGGAACGCCGAAACACGATGATTGAGTGCACAATGAATCCATACTATTTGATCCGAGAGCGCATCCATTATTTTTATGAACTTCCGTAGGTAGCTTGCGCTAGGTTTCTCAAAGGGCACGGGAATATGGATGTTAGGTCATGCCATGCGCCGTAACGATATTTCCCTCTTCAGGAATGGCGTTATCCGAATTCAGCATGGCAAGATTGATGCCGATCTGATAATCGGCTACTGCAATACTCCTGAATTGGTGATCGGCAGGTTGCCCCTCAGTCCCAACAAGTATCCCCTAGGCCTCCGGTAGCAGTCTTTACGCCCGTATTTATCAGGGTAAAACAGTACACATGATATCAGCGGCCTGTGGCCCATCTACGACGGGGGTGGCGGTCACGGTGGGCACGACCCGGTAAAATCCCCATAATGAGGTGATTTCCACTGTCGATTGGGTCGGGCAATCCGTATAATCATAGACACTGCCAAAATGAGTATAGCAGCGTTCGAGGATTTGGGCCACCTCCATCAGCTCGATCATGACATCACTCCGTCGGGATTTCCTGACGGGTTCGGTATAGGAGGGATAAGCCATCGCCGTGAGGATACCGACAACCGCCATCACGATCAGCAGCTCGATGAGCGTAAAGCCCCTTGTGTACGTAACATACACCTTTGCGGTTCTATGGGTTTTGGATGGTGTTGTAACCCTTTGTCGTGGTAGGTCAGGATGCGGAAGAGAAAACAACGAATCGCACGAGTCCTCGCGAATAGATTTGCGCCGATTCGTGTGATTCGTTGTTTTTCCTCTTTGTTTCTTTGATCTGCATCGATATAACGATAGTGCCACTAATAGGATGACGATCATTTATTCCGGCCAATATCGCGCTGTATGTATTACCCGTAAAATCTCCACCTGGTCCTGGTTCACTTGGTATACTAGAATATAAGGGTATTTGATGATTACCAGTTCCCGGGTTCCTTTTAGCCTTCCCACTCGGCCAATGAGAGTGATTTTCGCCTAGCCGTTTCAATGATGCTCTAATATGCGAAGCTATCTGTCTCGCGGCTTCAGAGTTATTCTTACCGATATAATTTCTGATTCCGATAAGCTCACGACTGGCTGGATGTGTCCATTTTACTTCATTTCATAAGCGATTCAGGAGGATAACCATTCATCGATCTCCTCATCGTCGATCATTTCCCTGCGATCGGCCGCATCGATACCTTCCTGCACTCGCCGTATGTATTCTTTTTCCTATTCGAGATAAGCAGCGAGGACTTTTCCCGTGTAATAGGACTGGGAGCAATGGGTGTGCCTGCAAACCTCGAGTAGATCATCCTTGACGGATTGCTTGATGTGGGCGCTCAACTGAACTGTCGGCATGGCGAATATCATCCTTTCGTTGGGTTGATGGATACCACGAGTATAAGGGAGAGACCTTTGCACGAGATCCCCAAAGTTGCTGAAATTTGAGATAATATTGACTCCTAAAAATTGCGCACCTGGGGACCAAAAGTTGGCGTGGAAAAACTTA
>Ga0049114_1000179_pt1 | contig 13440 bp, 11 predicted proteins | sample WorMettanBELIZE2_FD_55211 | JGI IMG/M metagenome (GOLD analysis project Ga0049114, IMG submission 55211) | Marine gutless worms symbiont microbial communities from Max Planck institute for Marine Microbiology, Germany - Olavius tantulus BELIZE.2 | ecosystem: Host-associated > Annelida >... | reverse complement strand
GGTGTACTCAAGCAACCCTAGGGGATGGCGCAAGCCCGTTACGTGGGAATGAGCCGAAATCGAACACGGATTGACTTGATGTGTGTGGTTTACAACATCAAGCGAGGGTTAACGGAGAATAAGGAAAACAGCGCGGAAAATACCCAGAATCAGTCAAAAGGCAGATAAATTCAGGTTCGTTCGAACAAACAACGACCAGCTGGTTGATTGAAAAAACGGGGGGCTTAATAAATTGGAAGTTTACGCATCGCGCAAAGGTCTCTCTCCATAGAATCTTGTCTTCTTCAAGAATTTCATAATGTGCATGTCGTAAACTTGTCTGTAGATCTTCGTACTAGCACAATACTCTCGGGTACCTAACATGCGGTAGAGGCTCTACTGCCTTGATTAAATTAAAAAACTCACGGGTCGGTTTGAATGTGGATCAGAGGACGACGGTCTGTCGGCGTTGTGGCCAGCTTTGGCCAAGCGCGCTTCCAACTCCTGGATCCGCTCGCGCAGTTGCGCGATGAGCACAACTTGCCCCACAATCAGCGCATGAAACCGGTTCGGCTCGTCGTCAGGGCTTTCCGCAGAGCAGGTTGCGATGCCCTATTAGGCATAGGGTTAGGCTACACAAGTAGCCTATTGGTTGGCTAAGGGGTCCTGAATAATTATGATTCACGTTCATTTGCGGCAAAAAATCATTTCCGATCACCGGCATGATCTTGTATCGGGGCCTAGCGTCCCCAAATCTGCTTCAGGGAGAAATACCGGAGGTACGATACTGGACCGATGCACACCCTCCATTGCAGAGGGGTTTTGCGAAAGGTGAGGGCCCCCATCGGATCCGGGCGCAAGACACAGCCCAGCCGTCGGGTGCTGGCATGTATCGCTCGCCGGGGCGGTAATCTCCAGTGTGATATGCGGTGAGCACATGCGTCACGGCAGAAAATTCGGGTATGAGGGGGAGCAAGCAGGGCGAGCGCATGTCCTTACAAATCAACAAGTTATAATTAAACTTTATTGTCATGTTCGGCCTGCAACTATCTGAAATAATTGATTTAAAAAATTTATACGTGCTCGCCATGGGGGAGCAAGCCGCTTGCAGTTCGGTCCAGCTTCGGTATGCTTTAATGGTGGGTGTAGCCTACCCTACGAGCCTTGACTTTGGATTCGACAAAGAAGACGTGCAGCGAAGTCGAAAGCACGCTTTGCGACTGCGTAGATTGCCCCCGTGGAGGGGTTCTCCAAGGTCCGCGTAAGAGACCGGATTGCTTCAACTTGAGGAGTAAGAAAACCAATGCATAACACCGACTACACCATCGCACGCGGTTCCGAACGTGCGGTCGCCATGAACAAGGTGTTGAAGAACACCTATATGTTGCTTTCCGCCACCCTGGTCTTCAGCGCCCTGATGGCGGGCCTGTCCATCATGCTGGCGGTTCCGAGCTGGATGTACCTGGTCTCGGTCATCGTCGCTATGGTGCTCGGTATATTCGTGTTGCCGCGGACCGCCAACGCCGGCACCGGCATCGGCATGATCTTTCTGATCACCGGTCTACTCGGATTCGGGCTCGGTGCTATCCTGACCATGTATCTCGCCCTGCCCAAGGGACCGCAGATCATCGGGACAGCCTTCGCCGGTACGGGCCTGATCTTTCTGAGTCTTTCTGGCTATGCCCTGACCAGTAAACGGGATTTCAGCTTCATGGGCGGCTTTCTGTTCGCCGGCGTCATGGTCGTCTTCGTCGTCGGCATTGCCAACATCTTTCTGGGTATGCCCGCTCTGTCGCTGGCCATCTCCGGGGCCATCATCCTGCTCATGAGCGGTTTCATCCTCTTCGATACCGGCCGTATCATCAATGGTGGCGAGACCAACTACATTATGGCTACCTACGGGTTGTACCTGAGCATCTTCAATATCTTCATCAGCCTGCTCCAGATTCTCGGCATCATGGGCGATGAATGACGAACCGATCCGCAACCTGTGATCAACCCCGGCCTCGGTGCCGGGGTTTTTCGTTCCCAAACCGGAGGTAAACCGATGGATTTGTTCCTCAAGATCATCGCGGCCGCGGCTATGGGTATGATGGTCTTCTACGCCTGGAGGGCCTACCAACACTGGCAAGAACAGGGCCCCAAGGCCCGGAAGGGAGATTGGCAGGCAGTGCTGCTGCCCCTGATTTTGGTGGTAGGACTCGTCGTCCTGCTGATCGCAATGGTGCGGTAGGTCAGGCCCGCGGAGAGGGGAGTACGATACACTCGACCTCTTTCCACAAATCACAAACCGAGCATAGGTCAGTGCCGTTAACTTGAGGATTACAAGTTGGAACGAAACACAGGTAGTTAAGTCCACAGGTCAGATGGAGCTTGGAATTTTTGAAAGAAAGTCGAATACAAGGCGAACGTAAGTAACCAACAAGCTGCTCCATTTGGTTGAAGAATAGCGTAGCGGCGATAAAAAGAAAACCACACCCTGGAAGGGTGGTGCTGATTTTGCGCCTAAGTTTCTGCGTGGACAAATCGCCTAATCATTGGTCTGCAGAAGGGAGATGCAGTATGAACAAAAGAAGACTCATCAGCTTCGACTGGGCGCTGAAGCGATTGCTGAGGAGCAAGGCCAACTACGAGGTATTGGAAGGCTTTTTGTCAGAGTTGTTGAAGCAAGACATCGAGATCCTGGAAATCCTCGAAAGCGAGAGCAACCGCGACAACGCTCGGGACAAATCCAATCGTGTGGATATGAAGGTCCGTAACCGGAAGCAGGAAATCATTCTCATCGAGATCCAATACGAGCGGGAATTCGATCATCTGCAACGGATCCTGTTTGCGACCGCCAAGGTGATTACCGAGCACTTATCCCTGGGGAAACCCTATGAAAACGTCGTCAAGGTGATTTCCATCAATATCCTGTACTTCGATCTGGGCCACGGCAAGGACTATGTCTATCATGGGAAAACCCGGTTCCGGGGGATCCATTACCAGGATGAGCTGCGGCTGAACACCAAGCAACAAGAGCTCTTCGGCAGGCAATACCCCCATAAACTCCACCCAGAATACTATCTTCTGAAGATCAATCAGTTCGACGACATCGCTCGGGATCCCCTGGACGAGTGGATCTATTTTCTGAAGCACGAAGCGATCGAAGAAGGATTTCGTGACAAGGGGCTGGTTAAGGCCAAAGAGGTCCTGGACACATGAATCTGGGGGAAGAGGAGAGGCGATCCTACGAGTGGTAGCTGCATTACCAGGCCAGCATGTATCGCTCCTCCTTCATGGACGGACGCATGGAAGGAGAAAAAAAGGACCTGGAGAAGGGCATGGAAAAAGAGAAAAAAGCAACGGCGAAAATCATGAAGCAGGCCGGCGAACCTATGGAAAAGGTCATGAAATATACGCAGCTGACGGAGGAAGAGGTGGAAGGTTTATGAGAAAACCCACTGTAAAAGTCGGAAACCCATTTCTTTCCCAATTTATGCTTAATAAGCATTCGAGACCTGACACGTAGCCCATAAATTGGTTGCTGAAGACATGCAGAGAAAGCAGCATGAAGACAAAACTTACAATTGAGACCCTGAAAGAGGAGGCATCAAGATTTACAGAAATGGAGATTTCCTATGATGAGCTTTCTCTCTATGACGTAACCGATGGAAAACTGTTGGAACTCATCTTGAGCATAAATTTACTACTTTCTATCAGACAGATATGAATACGAACAAGGTAATTCCGTACCTGGAATTGATCTTCCCGGACTCGGAGTCGATAAAAATAACCAGCGTTAAACAGCCGCAATCTTCATGTCCTTTCAAGTCTGCATCACAGAAGATATTCGGTTTTGGTTATCACTTGCTCGTTTATGTATATAAAAAACTGATGATGATCAAAAGTAAGACCAGTCGGCTCGATATGCAGCACACGATTTTTATCGAAAAGAAACGCACCGCAGATTTTCAAACGACAAGGGGATTGTTAGACATTCTAAAGCGAGGGGGAAACAGAGATGATGTTATCGTCTTTATCTTTGAAAGGAATTTATCTGTGGATGAAATCGGTGCAGGGGAACTTGCCGACAGGATTCTGGAAATACCGCCTACTCAGGGCTACTTGACAATATCAAACGCCCTTCAATGGGGGCTTCAATATGGTAGAGTTATTCAAAATGCAGCAACGGTTGCGGGTATTTCAAGGGTTTGTTGAATAGTGGGTATGAAATCAACTGATAAGTGGCAATACGGCGACTTTCAGACACCTATCGGTCTGGCAGGAAAAGTCATCGCAGTTCTAAAGCGTAATCATAGCCTTAGTCCTGATTTCGTTATCGAGCCTACGTGTGGGAAGGGTGCATTTGTTCTGGCAGCATATGAAGGATTCAAGAATTCCAATATTCTCGGTTTTTAGATTAACACTAAGTACGTCAGTGATGCCAACGCTTCTCTAATAAGGAACTCTGCGACAAACCGTATGGCGATCAACAAAGCCGATTTCTTCACTACCGGCTGGGGAAAAATACTATCCGGGTTGCATGGATATGTCCTTATAATCGGAAATCCTCCCTGGGTTATGAGCAGTGAGCTAGGTGTTCTCAATAGTAAAAATCTCCCAGAAAAATCTAATTTTCGAAACCGGAAAGGCATTGAAGCTATCACCGGTTCCGGGAATTTCGATATTTCTGAATGGATGCTGTTGCAACATATAAATTGGCTCTCAAAGCGCGAAGGTACAATTGCGTTTTTATGCAAATATACGGTTGCACGTAAAATAATGCGACAAGTTAGACAGTGCCCGGAGCATCGTTTTTTCGGACATATCTATTCCCTCGACGCAAAAGTGCACTTTGATGCATCGGTAGAAGCTTGTCTTTTTGTACTTACAACGGATACCGGAAACGCTGATTGTGAAATCTATGAATCATTAGATGCCATCAAGCCTTCACACATAATCAGTTGAACGAGACGGATATATTGTACGTGACGTTTATTCACTATGAAAAATGGAGGTGCTTGAGAGGTCAGGATCCACGGTACATCTGGCGGTCCAGAATCAAGCATGATTGCTCACGGGTCATGGAATTCAAGCGGTTAGGGGTGGCTATAAAAATTGGGTTTGGCGAATTTGTCCAGTGTGAAGAAAATTACATTTATCCTCTGCTGAAGAGTTCGGATGTTGGGAATGGCAGAGTCACTTCTTACAGAAAAGTAGTGTTGATAACTCAAAAGGCTGTTGGAGAAGATACTTTGCAAATCAAAGACCTCGCTCCAATGACTTGGGAATACTTGATTGAATACAAGGAATATTTAGACAAAAGAAAGAGCGCAATTTACAGAAACAGACCGGTCTTTTCTATATTTGGTATAGGGGATTACTCGTTCAAACAATGGAAAATTGCAGTATCCGGATTTTACAAGAAACTGAAATTTAATCTTGTCGGGCCGCTGGGTGGAAAAACTGTGGGGTTCGATGATACGGTCAATTTTCTTTCTTTTGACACTGAAGAAGAAGCAAAGTTCGTTTATCGTTTAATTACATCTGATCCTGCTCTCGAATTCCTGGAATCAATGATTTTGTGGGATGAGAAATGTCCCATTACAACAGAGATTCTAAGAAGACTGTCGCTGAAAGAATTGACGAGGGAGTTGGGCGAGCTGGTTCAATATCAAGACTGGGACAAAACGCAGACAGTTAGGTCCACAGATCAGATGGAGCTTGGGATTTCTGAACAAAAGTCAAAATACAAAGCGAACGCAACAGTTAATAAGGCGTTCCACCTGGCTGAGAATAGCCTACGTATATCTGCCGTATATCTGCGCGTACTCTACGTTGGGTTACGGCGTACCCAACCACAGCGGCAGACTCAACCCCAAAGGGTGTGCTTAACCCGACCTACGCGGCTAATAAACACGAATAAAGAAGAGATGGTCCACGAAAGACACGAAAAAGAGAAATGTTCCTTCTTTCGTGTCTATTCGTGGTTTTTATTTCCGGATTTTGTGTGTCGGTGTACCAAGGCGAGAATCCCATGCCCAGTTTCGCTAACAGCGCCTTACGACTTCTGCGCCGCCTCCTCGGCGCCCCGACCCGCGCGGCCGGTCCCTACGCCGGTGAACTGACTGCCCTCGACGGCAACACTGCAGTAGCCGTCACCGAAGCGGCCATCGCCGAGCTCGCGGTGCTTGGGGCCTCCTTTCCGGCAGATACGGCGGACACGGCATGGTGCACGGAGCAGTTGCGTCGCGGTCGCAATCTGCTTGGAAACGTCTTGGGTACCCAGGGCGCGGAAGGCCCCCGCGGGGCAGTGGCGGGAGCGTTGGGCCTAGCCATGGGGGGCACCCGCGCTACGGTCTTTCTTGCCGCCCCCGATTTGACCGCGGCCCAGGACCTGTTGCGACTCGCGGCCGGTCGCCGCCTGCCCCTGGTGATCCATCTCGCCAACCGCGCCCTGCCCGGTCATGCCATCGCCACCGGTAGCGGCCACGAGGCCTGTCACCTGGCAGCCGATTCCGGCGTTTTTGTACTGTTCGCGGCGAATGTCCAAGAGGCGGTGGATCTTACCCTGATCGCCCGCCGGGTCGCGGAAGAGACCCTGACTCCGGGGCTGGTGGTCATGGACGGGGATCAGACCGCTCTGGCCATGCAGGAGGTGCGGCTACCCCCTGCCGATCTGGTCACCCGTTTCCTCGGCGCGCCGGGCGATTCGATTCCGGCGCCTACCACGACCCAAGGGCTCCTATTCGGCGACCGCCGCCGCCGGGTTCCGCGCTGGCACGACCCGGATCACCCGGTACTCCTGGGGGCCCTGCAACCTCCGGAGGTCTGGGGCCTGGGCACCGCGGCGGCTGACGTCTATTTCGACGGTCAGGTGCATTCTAGCCTGGAGCAAGCCGGCTCCGATTTTCGCCGCGAGACGGGCCGGTCATGTGAACCGGTCTCCGCCTTCCGCGCCGAGGATGCCCGCATCCTCCTCCTGGCCCAGGGATCTGCGGTCGAGACGGCCCAGGCGGTCGCCGAACAGCTGCGCAAGACGGAGCAGCTCCGAGTGGGAGTACTCGGTCTGCGTTGTCTGCGCCCCTTTCCCGGTTCCGATCTGCTCGCCCACCTGGGGGTGGCAAAACACCTGTTGGTGCTCGAACGGGTGAGCACGCCCTTGGCGGACGACCCGCCCCTGCTGCGGGAGTTGCGCGCTCTATTTGACCGGGGCTTGGTCGCCCGGGACCTGGACGCTGCCGATTCCGGCACCCGACCGAGCCACCCGGTTCTGGGCGTCCAGGATCGACCTCGGCTACGGTCGGTCATCTATGGTCTGGGTGGCCTGCCCTTGCGCGGGGCGGATCTGATCCGCCTATGCCGGGAGGCGAGTAATCTGGAAGGGTCTCGGATCTTTCTCGGGATGGAATTCACGCCCCGGACCAGTGACTACCCCAAGCGCCAGATCCTACTAGACCGGCTGCGCCGTGATTATCCACAGGTCGCTGAATTGGGCCTGTGTGGCCGAGGGCCCACACCGGATCTGCGCCCTACTGGTGCACTCACGCTTGTCGTCCACCGCCGCTCCGGCCAATGGGGCGAGGGCTTCGTAGCCGAGGCGGCCGGATTCCTACGCCGATTCGCGGGTGCTCACCTGCGCAGCCATCCCGCCCTGTTCTCCCAACCCTTGGGGTCCTATTGCATCGATCGTATCACCTTGAGCGAGCAGGCACTGCGCGATCCCGGTGCATCCATGCCCGTCGATTTGGCCCTGCTCGCGGTAAACCCCGGCGATACCCGGATCGATCCCCTGGTCGACCTCCAGCCCGACGGTGCCCTGCTGTTGCAAGGGCCGGAACAGGATGCAGCCCTCTGGCAAACCCTGTCTCCGGCCCTACAGCAGGCAGTGCAGGATACTGGCATTGCCCTCTACGCCATCCCGCCATCGGACCCGCCTCCCGAAGACCTGGTGTTGGGGGCCATCTGTGGCCTGTTGCTCGATAAGGGCTGGATCGGGCTCGGTCCGCGCCGCTTGGTCTCGATCCGGGACGCGCAGCTTACCGACGCGGGCCTGCCTGGCCAGCAGACAGACGGCCCGGATCAGGAGGCACGGATCCAGCAGTTCCAGGCCGGTCTGGACGGTATCCGACGGATCGATTGCCAGGCGCTGCCGGCCACGGAGACAGCCCCGCGCCCGGAGCAGGAAGCCCCGGCCTCGGTACGCCGGTTCGGTAGCATCGATGACGCCTATGACAGTCTGCCCCGCTTCTGGGACCAAGCAGGAGTCCTGTATCGGGACGGTGCGGCCTCCCAGCTTGCACCGGATCCCTACATGGCTATCGGGGCCATACCACCGCTCCTCTCCGCATTCCGCGATATGGGCCCGCTGCGTGCGTCTCTACCCCGTCTGGACCCCGATCTGTGCACAGGCTGCGGGCGTTGCTGGAGCCAGTGCCCCGAAGGGGCCTGGGGTGCGGTTGCCGCCACCCCGAACGAAGTCCTCAATGCCGCCATTCCGGCGGCCGAGGCCGGCGCCCTACGCCCCCTGACCGGCAAGCTCGCGGAACGGATCAGCTACAGCTGCCGTGCCGGTGAGGCCAAAGCCACCACCCTGGGAGGTCTGGTGAACGCCGCCTATGCCTGGCTTCAAGACCGGGTTCCCCTACCCGCGGCGCGCAAACGGAGTATGGATACCGCCGTTGAGCGGCTAACCGCAGTCATCGGCTGGCCGCCGGTCGCTGTCGCCACCCCCTTTTTCACGGAGGTCCCCGACGCCCTGTTGTTCCTGGCGCTCAATCCGAACGACTGCAAGAGTTGCGGCATCTGCGTGCACGCCTGCGATGCCGGCGCCCTGCAGTCCGTCCCCCAGACCACTGAGGAGTTGGAGCAGGCCAACCAAGTATTCATGGCTTGGGAAAGGTTCCCCGAGACCACCCAAGCGATCATCGATTTGGCCGCCGCCAATGAGCAGATTGGTCCCTTGCCGGCAGCCCTGCTCGCCCACCGAGCGGCCCGTGCTCTGGCCGGCGGCGACGGGGCAGAGGCCGGCTCCGGCGAACGCCTCGCCCTGCGTCTGGCCTTGGGTCTGACCGCATCCCGCCAGGGACGCCGACGCGCCGAATTCATCCAAGAAGTCAAGGAAGCCCACCGGGCGATTACGGCCCTGATTCGCTCTCTCCTCGCCGAGGCCCTACCGGCGGACGACCTGGACGCCTTGGCCCGCGGCCTAGAAACAGTGAGCACCCGCCATGCGGACCTCGGCGCCTTCCTCGGCCAGGCCGAGGGTGCCATCGAAGGCGCAGTGGATACGGCCCGCCTGCGCCGGCTGGTGGAGCTGGCCCAAGGCTTGGGAACCCTCGCCTGGCACCTGGAAACCGGCCGCCAGGGCTTCGGCCGCGCCGGCTTAGGGCTGGTGCTAACCCCCGGCGAAGTGGCGGGCTGGGCCGGGGCCTTTCCCCACAATGTCTTCCAGGTCCCAGTCGCTCTGGATGCCACCGGGGATGGGGCCCGGCTGGCGGCCGGGCTGTTGGAAGGTCAACTGCGGCAGGCCATCGAGGGCTTCGTCCTTATGCGCAGAGCACGCCTCGAACTCGATAAACCCATGGACGCGGCGCGGCTCTGGTCCGATCTCGCCGATCTGAGCTGGCGTGATCTGACCCCACAGGAAAGAGCGCGCTGTCCGAGTATGCTCCTGGTAGGCAGCAGCCGGGTGTTGGCGGGCGTGGGCCTGTCTCAGATTGCCGCATTGCTGGGCGGCGATCTGCCCCTAAAAATCCTGGTGCTAGCGGACCTGGACCTGGGCCTCTCCAGCCATTCCAGTCTGGAATCCACCCCGACCCCGATCCCGGACGCCACCACAGACCTGGGCCTGTTAGCACTGGCCCGACGGGATGCATGCATCGCCCAGACCTCTCTTGGTGTGCCCACCCACTTCCTGGAGAGTCTGGAGGCCGGGCTCGCGTTCGATGGTCCCGCCCTCTTTCATATCCATGCCCCCAGCCCCGGACGCCACGGATTCCCCACCGACCAGACCTTGGAGCAGGCCAGCCTGGCCGTAACGACCCGGACTTTCCCCCTGTTCCGCTACGACCCCAAAGGTAACGGGGTCTTCGGGACCCGGATCGAGCTCGGGGCCAACCCGGAACCCTTGGCGATCTGGGAGTGCGGGTCTATCTGGCCGGCAGACCAGCAGCATCCCGCTCGCGCAGCGGACAAGGAAGCCGCACCCCCGGAGCACGAGGCCATGACACCGGCCCATTGGGCACTCGGCGAAGCCCGGTTCCGCCACTGGTTCGAGATCTTGGCGGAAGACGCCCCCGATCCCCTACCCTTGGACGCTTATCTGGAGCTGTCGGAACGCGACCGCCAGGGCCGGACGCCCTACATCTCCCAGAGACATCCACAGCGGGATCCGGCGCGCTATCGAGTCGCCCCGGAGCTGGTCGTGGTCTGCCGGGAACGCCGCGACGCCTGGCGCCTGCTGCAAGAGCTCGCCGGCTTGGTGACTCCCTTCACCGAGCGTGTGCGCCGTGAGGCCGAAGAGCAGGTAGCCACCGAGCGGCAGGCCGAGCTGGAGGCCCAGGCCGCGGTCTACGAACAGAAGCTCGCTGATCTGCGCGCAGAGCTGCAACAAGAACTCCGCGGCGACATCCGGGAACGCCTGATGGATCTGGCCGGTTACCGTCACCCAGCCGGTGCGGAGCGACCTCAATGATGGTGCCGACACTAGGCCTCCGACGCGGCTTCGCCCACGGGGTTCACCCCCATGAGCACAAGGCCCTGACCGCGGACCTGCCCACCCAACGCATGCCTTTCGTGGGTCGTTATGTACTGCCCTTGAACCAACACCTGGGGGTACCCGCCAAGCCCGTGGTAACCCCCGGTCAACGGATACGTCGTGGCGAACGCATCGCCACACCCGGCGCCTTCGTGTCCACCAGTCTGCACAGCCCGGTCACCGGCTGGGTGCGGACTATCGGGCACCACCGCTATCCTGGCGGGCGATTCAGCAAAGCCATCGAGATCGAGGCCGACCCCTACGCTACCCAACGCCTGGAGGGGGAGCCCCCGCCCGACTGGCGTACCTTGTCCGCGGACGACTTCATAGCAGCGTTGCAGGACTCCGGGATCGTCGGCTTGGGCGGAGCCGCACTGCCCGCCCATGTCAAGTATTCCCTGCGAGAAGAGGTCGAGATCAGGTACCTGATCGCCAATGGCGCCGAGTGCGAGCCCTATCTCACCAACGACCACCGGGTCATGGTCGAACGTACGGACCGTCTGCTGCGGGGCATCGAGATCCTCCGAACCAGATTGGGTGCCGACCAGGCCATCATCGGCATCGAGCGCAACAAGCCCGACGCCATCGCCACCCTGAACCGGCAGCTCTGGCCCAATCAGCCGGTGCACGTGGTGCCCCTGCGGGTCAAGTATCCCCAGGGCGACTCCAAGATGATGATCAAATCCCTGCTCGGTATCGAGGTCCCAGCGGGCCTACACGCGGCGGATCTGGGCATCATCATGAACAACGTCAGTACCATCGCCACCATCGCGGACTGGTTCGACACCGGCATGCCCTACATCGACAGGATGGTGACTGTCTCGGGTCCCGGCATCGAACGACCCTCCAATCTAGTCGTACCCCTGGGCACGCCGGTACGGGAAGTACTGCGTTTCTGCGGGGGCCTGAGCGACGACACCCGAGAAGTCCTCATGGGCGGCCCCATGATGGGCACCCCCATCGCTAGCTTGGACGCCCCCATCATCAAAAGCAGCTCCGGGATCCTCGCCTTCACCGCTAGCGAGACGGCGCGGCCCCAAGAATACCCTTGTATCCGCTGCGGCCGCTGCTTGGAAGCCTGCCCCTATTTCCTCAATCCATCCCGACTGGCCCGACTGGCAAAATCCCGGATGTACGAAGAAATGAAACACATCCAGATCATGGAATGCGTCGAATGCGGCTCCTGCACCTATGCTTGTCCGTCGGGGATACCCATAGTACAGTTGATCCGTACAGCTAAGCGGGAGTTTTGAGGGTATGAGTGAGGTTGTGCTGTAGATTCGGCGTGGCATTATAGCCGGTAGGTTGGGGTGAGCTTGTGAACCTCAATCTAGGAGGGCTTAAAGGTTAAAAACTCCTGAACTTCAAAAGCCGACCTGAATTTTCGAAAGCACGGTATAAGCTTTGATGAAACTACTACGGTTTTCGGAGACCCATTTGCTATCATTCACGGTGACTCGTACCATTCACAATATGAGTTACGGTACCTGACGTTCGGCACCTCGATCAAAAACCGTTTTCTGGTTGTATCGCACACCGATCAAGATGACAGTATAAGTCCAAGAGGCCGGTAAACCGGATGAACGAGTTTCAAGGCGACGATTAATCGCACGACGCATTCATGCGGCTCTACTTTCGTTCGCTGCCGGAAGACCCCCGACGCCGCTACGCCGCGGTTGGGACGCTGAAGATCGGCTTTGGTGGTATCGCGTATGTGGCTCGGGTGTTGGGGATGAGCCGGCGAACGATCCATACGGGAATCCGCGGGTTGGAGGCCATGGGCAACGACGATTCACTACTCCCCGCAGCGTCCCAGTGGCGATGCGAAGCGCATCCGCCGCCCCGGCGGCGGTCGTCGCTAGGTCACCCACCGCCAACCGGGGTTGAAAGAGAGCCTGGAAGAAGTCCTCGAAGCCCACAGCGCCGGCAGCCAGACCGACGAAGCGGTACGCTGGACCGACCTCAAGTCTGTGCAGCTGGCGCAGCAGGTGTTTGTGCGTGAGTATCAAATTAGCCGTAACAGCGCCGCCAAGCCCGTGCCCGCGGCGTACCGGTATTGTGTGTCGATACCAAAGAAGAAAGAGGTGCTGGGCCACCGGCATCTTCGCGGGTCCTGTTACAGCACCGATGTCCAGTTCGTTTATGACCACGATTATCGCCATCTCACCACGGGGGTCTTGGTCCCTCACGGGGTGTATGACGACTATGACAATGTGGGCTTGCTCGATACTGTCTACGATCTGGGACGAAAATGCTCTGAGATATGTCATTGAGATTAAAGACAAATTCATTCGCCATAATAGCATTCTTGGGAAATGGAACTATGTCGTCGATACGAATGGGTTTTCGTGAATAAAGGTTAGCATGCTGAAATTGAATGTGCTTCTTTTTGATCGAGACCTTTGCGCGATATGCGTAAACTTCCAATTTATTGTTTCAATTCGTTAGTAAAAACCATGCATTTTAGTGCAAGACGTTTAGTCTACTCTCATTTATGAGGTCTTACAGAAGCTCATCGCATACGGTGCATGATTTAAGAGTGCACCCTATTTGGATTACGAAATATCGATATAAGGTGCTGACAAAGGAGATCGGTGTTCGTACTCGCAAAATCATAAAGCAAGCATGCGACCAAAATGGAATTCAAATTATCAAGGGGCGTGTCAGCAAAGATCATGTTCACCTCTATATAAGTTACCCTCCCAAGCTGTCCGTTAGTG
>Ga0049114_1000176_pt1 | contig 13711 bp, 16 predicted proteins | sample WorMettanBELIZE2_FD_55211 | JGI IMG/M metagenome (GOLD analysis project Ga0049114, IMG submission 55211) | Marine gutless worms symbiont microbial communities from Max Planck institute for Marine Microbiology, Germany - Olavius tantulus BELIZE.2 | ecosystem: Host-associated > Annelida >... | reverse complement strand
AATAATTTTTCAGGCCTTGTCCAATCAATCAGCTCATGAATCTCATCCAGCTTCTTGCAAGGTATCGTGTCCTATCCGCATTGGATCTGCTAAACTGCGTTGTTGCAAATTTTTCCACGCCAACTTTTGCTCCCCCGGTGCGCAATTTTTAGGAGTCAACATTATCTTAAATTTCAGCAACTCTGGGGATCTCGTGCAAAGGTCTCAATGTGTTAGTTTTTAGACAGCCTCTTAACTTAATGGCATTGGCTTCGACACTGCTATACCAGGCTTGAAGAACGAAGACGAGTACATCCAAGCGCACTTTGCGGGATCCTTCGGCGGTTTCTCGCTTGATGTCCGGTTCGACTGCCCGATGCAGGGTATCACCGCCCTGTTCGGTCCCTCGGGCTGCGGCAAGACCACCATCTTACGCTGTGTGGCGGGGTTGCAGCGCATGGCCGGCCAGCTCCAGGTCGGCACCGAGACTTGGCAGGACGACGCCAGGCGGCTGTTTCTAAAACCCCATCGGCGACCGGTCGGTTATGTATTTCAAGAGGCGGGCCTGTTCCGACACCTGTCGGTGCGGCGCAACCTCGAATACGGCCTCACGCGTATCGCCCCCGGCGAGCGCCGCGTTCGGCCCGCCGAGGTGGCCGATCTGATGGGAATCGAGGACCTGTTGGAACGGCGGCCGGATCACCTGTCCGGCGGGCAACGCCAGCGCGTAGCCATCGCCCGGGCCCTACTGATCAGCCCGCGCCTGCTGTTGATGGACGAGCCCCTGGCCTCCCTGGACCGTAAGAGCAAGCAGGAGATCCTGCCCTATCTGGAGCGTTTGCATGACGAGCTGGCGATGCCGGTACTCTATGTCAGTCACGCCCCGGACGAGGTTGCGAGGCTTGCCGACCATTTGGTTCTGCTCGAGGCCGGGCGCGTGCGCGCCTCCGGTCGCCTCGGTGACCTGCGGGCCCGCCTCGACCTTGCCCGTGACCTGGGTACCGACGCCGATGCCATCATCGAGGCAGAGGTCGCGGCTCACGACCTGGCTTACCACCTAAGTTATCTCGACTTTTCAGGGGGGCGCTTCAGCGTCGCCCGCATCGACCTGTCCATCGGCCACAAGGCGCGCCTGCGGGTACTGGCCCGCGATGTCAGCATCACCCTCCAACCCCAGACTGACACTAGTATTCTCAACATCTTCCCGGCCCTGGTCGAAGGGCTGGTGGAAAACGGCGTGGCGCGCATCCTGGTGCGCCTGGATCTCGCCGGTACTCCCTTGCTGGCCGGGATTACCCGCAAATCGGCCGCGCTCTTGCAGCTAGCCCCCGGCAAACGGGTCTATGCCCAAATAAAGGCCGTGGCCCTGGTCGAGTAGCCTCGGGAAGGTTATCGATCATCGTTTAGGTCGCGAAGGCACGCGGGTAGGGAACTGATGAAATAATCTGCGAAAATCTGTGTAATCTGCAGATAAAATATCGGATGTCGGAATTCTTCCGTCACCTGCAACCTGCACGGGCGACTATCCGATAGGACCGATTCAACACTCGCGCAGCCCAAGTACATCCTGCATGTCGTAGAGCCCTCGCTGCTTGTCGACGATCCAGCGCGCCGCCCGGATTGCTCCTCCGGCGAAGGTCATGCGGCTGGAGGCCTTGTGGGAGATCTCTACCCGTTCTCCCTCCGCGGCGAACCAGACTGTATGCTCGCCGACCAGATCGCCGGCACGGATGGTCTCGAAGCCGATGGTCTTGGGATCCCGTGCTCCGGTGTGTCCCTCACGGCCATAGACGGCGACCTGCTGCAAGTCCCTGCCCAGGGCCTGGGCGATGATCTCTCCCATTCGGATAGCGGTGCCGGAGGGGGCATCCACCTTGTGGCGGTGATGGGCCTCGATGATCTCAATATCGACTCCGTCCCCCAGTACCCGGGCGGCCACATCTAGCAGCTTTAGACATAGGTTGACGCTGACGCTCATGTTAGGGGCGCAGACGATGCCGATCTCAGTCCCTGCCTCGGCAATGGCTCGGCGCTGATCGGGGGTAAACCCCGTGGTTCCGATGATCATTCGTTTCCCGGCACGCCGGCACAGCTCGAGGTGATGTCGGGTAGCGGTGGGAGTCGTGAAGTCGATGAGCACCTCGAAGTCTGCGAGCACAGGTTCCGGATCCGGGTGCACTTCTATGTTGAGGCGCCGGGTCCCGGCCAGTTCACCGGCATCCGCCCCCAGCAAGCTGCTAGTGGGCTGCTCGGTGGCGGCGCCGAGGGTCAGGCCCTCGGCCTCCGTAACTGCCCGGATCAGGGCGCGTCCCATCCGCCCCCCGGCCCCGACGACCGCGATTCTGATATCCGTCATTGTTTTTTCCTTTGGTCAATCATGGACACGACGCCGAGACGATCCCGCAAAGCTGTAAGTGTCTCAGTCTCAGCATGTTGAAAGGCCGTCAGTCTATGCAGCGGGCTATAGTCTTCTCCGTCCCGTGAGTCTGCTCGCATCGAGCAGCAAATCATGCAGTACCTGCTTGGGGTCCGGGATCTGCTCCAGCGTATCGATGGTCGGCATCGCGAGACTCACTCCGCTATGGGGATTTCCAGCCGCACGCCGCAGGGCCTGCTTGTCGATAGGGAGCCACGCCTCCTGCATCCGAACCGGAACGACCGGGACCTGTGGGTCCGAAAGCCCGACTACGGCGTCCTCGATCTCGGCAACACGCCGTTCCATGGATTCCCCCTCCGCGTCTCGATGGACGAACAGCAGGTCGCACGGATAATGATCCAGCGTCGCGTCGATACGACCGCGCAGGTCCTTTGGTGGGTTTGGCAAACGGCATAAATCGGCCCAATGTAAAGTAATCGCGGCCTTACAGTGCTGTTGGAGCATCCAGGTGAGCAGGTAGATCAAGATGGCGTCCGAGCTGCCGTCCGTGAGTAATGTGAACTGGATTCGATCCATGGCTGCAATTACAAACCAGGTTCAGCTGAACTATGTCCTCGCGATCTATCACGCGTTGGTCGGCCCCTTTACGCTTCGGATTACCCTGTTCAGCGACCGGTTGCAGAAACGCGAGTGCCTTACCCTTGGCGATGACATACCTAGGCCTTGCTTCCGCTCGCCAAGTTTTGGATAGGCTACTAAAGGATACCCCCTTTATAATTCTACCCTTGACCACCCGTTGCTCCGGTACCACGAATATTAGGGTATCGTCCGGGACCTGGACGACGACCACGGGGGAGTGGGTGTTGATGATGACCTGCCGTAAGGGGTTGTCGTCGCCGATGGGTAGCTCCGGGTCAACGACGATATCCCGGAGCAATCTGAGCATGGCCCCGACACGTTCCGGGTGGATTCCGTTTTCCGGCTCCTCTATACAGATCAGGCCGATCAGGGTGGGATCGATTTCGATGCTCGCCAGCGCCAGAAACCGCAGGGTCCCGTCGGACAGGGCCTTGACCGGTAGCTCAGTGCCGTAGCGATCCGTTAGCACCAGGGTGGAGAGCTTGCGCTTGTCATCGCGGTCGATTTCCACCCGACCTACCTGGTCGATCAACTCGATCTGGGGTCTGGAGACGGCTCCTACCGGTGGTTGGTACTGGAGCTCGAGGCGGTAGACGAGGAAGGTCGTTTTAGCCTCTGCCGGCTGATTGAGATCGTCGCTCCCTGCGGGGGGCACTAGCATCTCCGCTTCGATCTCGATCGGTAGGTAGATACCTTTCTCCATTCGAGTGAACAGGTGTCGAATGTCGGAGACCGATCCACCCTCTTCGCGCACGGCCATTGCCGCATCCATAATTGGCGCGTCCATCAGAGACCCCAGGAACAGGATGACGTCGAATAGGTTTGATTTACCGACGGCATTGGCCCCGGCAATGCAGGTGAAGGGACCGAAGTGGAGATCCACATTGATCAGGTTCTTGAATCCGTTGACACGCAGCCGGGTCGGCATGGGGAAACGGCTTGGTCTTGTATGTAAGGCTGCATCTTAGCCCAAGACGCGATGATTACAATAGTTCTCCGGGAATCAACGGGCGATGCAAAATGGTATGCAATCGCTTTCCATGGCCGGTCGCTGAAGCTATGAAATTTTCCGCATTCCAGTCCGATCCGGATCGCCGCCTCAGTGTCGCGCCCATGCTAGACCGGACCGACCGTCACTGCAGATATTTCCTGCGTCTGATCAGCCGGCATACCCTGCTCTACACGGAGATGGTAACCACCGGCGCCCTGCTCCACGGGGATCGCGCCCGCTTGCTGGGCTTCGATCCCGCGGAGCATCCGGTGGCGTTTCAGCTCGGCGGCAGCGACCCGAAGGAGCTGGCCGTCTGTGCCCGCATGGGAGAAAAGGCGGGCTTCGATGAGATCAATATGAACCTGGGCTGCCCTTCCGACCGGGTACAATCCGGGCGTTTTGGGGCCTGTCTGATGGCCAAGCCGGGATTGGTCGCCAACTGTATCGCGGCCATGAAAGAGGCAGTGTCCGTGCCGGTGACGGTCAAGACCCGCATCGGTACCGACGAGCGAGACAGCTACCAGGAGCTCTGCGACCTGGTCGGTACGCTGGCTGCTGCCGGCTGCGATGCCATGGTCGTCCATGCCCGCAAGGCCTGGCTGAGGGGGTTGAGTCCCAAGGAGAACCGGGAGCTTCCACCCCTGCGCTACGAGGTAGTCCAAAGGCTCAAGGGGGATTTCCCCGATCTACCCGTCGTCATCAACGGCGGCATCACCACACTGGCGCAGGCCCGGTCTCTGCTGCGGGGCCTGGATGGGGTCATGATCGGCTGCGCGGCCTACCGGAATCCCTGGCTGCTAGCAGCGGCGGACCTTAATCTCTTCGATGACCACCGCCCCTTGCCCGGTCGCCGTCAAGTCCTGGCGGCATACATCGTCTACATGGAGCGGGCGCTGGCGGCCGGGGTGCCGCTGAACGCCATGACCCGCCACCTCCTCGGCCTCTTCCGGGACCGACCGGGGGCGCGGCGATGGCGACAGACCATTAGCGCGCATGTTCACCGGCCCGGATGCGACGGTAGCTGGTTGCTGGAAACGGCCCCGCCAGACCTGTGATTCCGATGCCTCGGTTTGAAAAGAAAACAGGACGACTCAAGATCAGAAAACCTGTCCATCGTTTTCATCCAGCACAGGGGATTAGCATCATGACCATCGAGCGTATCATTCTGGCCTTTGCCGGTACCGCCATCCTGCTCTCTCTCGGCCTGGCCTACTCCGTCAGTCCCTATTGACTCTGGTTCACTGCATTCGTGGGCTTCAATCTCTTACAGTCCGCCTTCACCGGGTTCTGCCCCCTGGCCATTATCCTCAAGAAGCTCGGACGCAAACCCGGCAACGCGTTCTGAGCCGGAATCGGTCCGCACAATGACCTCTCCCCGGTCCCCATGAATCGATAACCGGCGTCAGGGGCTGTTGACATTTATCTGAATGCGGGCGATTGTGCGGTATTTCGCGTACCGGCCAGACGATTTCGACGCGACCATGGCAAAGCCTTTGGTTGCATTAGGTATAAACCACGAATCGCGCGAATCGACGCGAATCGGATTGTTTGTGCCCAAGGGAACATTCGCGTCGATTCGGGTGATTCGTCGTTAAAACAATATCCACCTGTCGGGCATGCTGCCGCCCTTATCGCTCAAACCTTACAAAGCGCTCGAGCAGCCATCACGCACGAATCAAGTCTGCGGTTTGTAGTCCGAGGGTGGTTCGGAGTCGGTACCGAAGAAGAATTTCTCCATTTCCTCTTCGAGAAAACGCCGGGACTTGGGATCCACGGGACTGAGGCGATACTCGTTGATGAGCATCGTTTGCTGATGCAACCAACCCTGCCAGGCTTGCTTGGAGATATTCTCGAAAATGCGCTTACCGAGATCGCCTGGGTAGAGTTGTCGATCGAGGCCTTCCGCCTCCCGCTGAAGCTTGCTGCATTGAACCATTCGACCCATTTGGATTCCCCTTTAAGGTGTTGGAAGCCTGTCTGTAATTTCCCGCAAGATGCGGGCGACGGGCTTGGCCAAGCCTAAGGCGATCGGCTGCCGCGGGTCGCACCAGAGCGCCCGATCGCCGTCCGCTATCGCCTGGGGCTCGGATTGCAATTCGACCCGCAGTGGCCTGATATCCAGAAGGAGATGGGAGAAGGTATGATGGCGGGCCGGCAGCATTTCAACCCGATGCGGAACAACACCGAGATGTTGGCGGCACCAGTCGGCCACGTCCTGTCCGGGACCGCATTCGGGGAAACTCCAGAGCCCGCCCCAGATCCCGGTGGGGGCACGCGGTTCCAACAGCACCTCACCGATCGGATTACGCACTACGAGCAACCGTGACTCCCGAATCGGCAAGCTTGTTCGCGGTTTCGGCTCCGGCAAGGCGGTGGGCTTGCCTTGCAACAGGGCCACGCAGCTGTGGGCGAGGGGACAGTGATCGCAGCTCGGTCGGTGACGGGTGCAAAGGGTGGCGCCGAGATCCATCATGGCCTGATTGTAGGCGCGGACCCTGGTCTGCGGCGTGTAGGCTTCCGCAATCTCCCACAAGCGGCGCTGCACGACGCTGCGGCCGGGCCAGCCGGGAATCGCGAAGCACCGGGCCAAAACCCGCTTTGCGTTGCCGTCCAGGATGGGGTGACGCTGACCGAGGGCGAGGGACAGAATCGCCCCGGCGGTGGAACGCCCGATTCCCGGAAGCGCCCGAACTTGTCGGATATGGTGCGGAAAGTGCCCGCCGTGGTTGGTAAGGATAAGGCCCGCGGCCCGATGCAGGTTCCGGGCGCGAGCGTAATAACCGAGGCCCGACCACAGGTGTAAAACTTGGTCCACGTCCGCCGCGGCCAGGTTTGTCACGGAGGGGAAGCGGGCCAGAAATCGCTCGAAATAAGGGAGGACGACGGCAACTTGAGTCTGCTGGAGCATGATCTCCGAGACCCAGACCCGGTAGGGGATCGGGTCCCGCTGCCAGGGCAGGTCCTTGCGGCCATGCTGTTCGAACCAGGCCAATAAGGGACCTGCTATCCGGTCAGTCTCCACCCGAGCTTATTCCCAATGCTATTAAATTAAGTGTTGGCAGCAGCCCGTAGGATGGGCAAAGCAAGCGCCGATCAGGGTGATTTCAAGGTTTGGTTATTCCACAGAAATTTCCCGGCCACGACGGCTTGATCGGAGGCACTAAGCGCTGCGTGCCCATCAATGATGGACTAACCTGCGCGAGTTTACGGGCGTCCGAGTTGGGTGCCTTATTCGGTTTTATTCGTTTTCATCATCTCGCAGTATCTCCATTTCGCCATGGATTACCGCGATGACATTGATTTGATCAGATTTAATGTGATAGATGATTCTGTATAGACTGACAAAGACTTCTCTGATTTGATTTGTGTCGTATTCTGGAGCTCGGCGGCCAGATAGCGGAAACGCCCCGATCTGTTGTGATTTTCTTGTGATCCGATCAACTGTGCGAAGTGCATAGGTCGTAGAGTCCTGCGTAATGTATGTATAGATGGTATCCAAATGCTCTTCTGCTTTTTCTGTCCAATGAATTTTCACTCGGAAACCCCATATTTTCCTCTGATTTCTTTTACATCCTTGGTTCTGCCCGTATTGCTGTCTTCCAGTCCCCGCTCAATGGCTTACACGCACATAAATTTCGTGAATCAGATCATCCCATGTTGCACTGGCCGGTAGTTGGTCGACTAGTCTGTAGGCATCTTCTTTTCTAACTACAGTAAGCATCGATGTGTCTCCTCTCGGTAGGATTTCGAGGACTCTATCTTAGTTCTATGCAACGTCGTCCTGTTTCATATATTGCCATTGGAATCCCGTTTACCCAAGCCCGAACTGTCCCTCGAACCTATTCTTTTCCGCAAAGGGGTATGACAAAGGCAAGGATCAGCGCCTGAACAGATTTTTGAGGTCCTGGCCTAATCCCTTGATTCCGGTACGTTCTTCCAGAGATTGAAACAGCTCCTCGCCCTGTTTGCTAAGCTTGTGGTTGGCCGCCGCGCCCAGCGCTCTACTCAGGTCCAGCTCCCAGCGGGGATAATCGAAGGCCCCCGTCAGATGAACGGGAACAGGAATTCCTTCCAGTTCCTTGATACCGTGACCCCGCCGGCGGTTTGACGAACATGGGCTCGAAGCGATAGTCGATGTGCCCTTAAACGAGATCGAGGGTACCGGCGCTAGTGATGCGAAGATGATCCGCGGTCGCCACCAAATCCTGGTTGCTCAGGATCCCGTTCTGTACCTCGGAACTGGCACGCAGGTCCGTAAACTTGGTGTGCATCGGCAAGGCCTTCGGTGCTGCTGTACCCGACAATCGGGCACTTGTTTCCCGGATCGACCGCTCCAGGTTGATGCCCTTGATCACACCGTGCGGGAAGTGGATCACCAGGGTGCAGGCAAGACTGCGCTGGAGCGCGTCTTCATTTTGTCCAGTAGCGGCCAGGTCGGCGGTGATCTCGCCCCGCCTGCTCACCCGGTCACTCCACCAGGGCAGATCTGCGAGCAAGTGACCGGATTCGACCTCCTCGGCGTGCTGGACCAACGCGACCCTGGGTTCGATACTCCTCATGTCCAAGGCAAGTCTGCCCGCCAATTTGCCCTCACAGAAACGTTGCACCCGATTGTCGATCTCCAGGCCCCCATCCTTGGCCCGAATCATCAGGTCGGTGTCACCGAATCCAAGCCGAGCCAACTCGAGCTCGCCGAGGCGCAGGTGGCCTTCCAGAGCCAGGTCGCCCATGAACCCCGCAATAACCGAAGCGCTTGCCGGTCCGGATATGGGGCCGATGGCAAAGGTAGTTGCCGATCTTCCGCTCCCGGACTCACCACCCCTGGCATAGGGGCCGATACTGCCGGGGGCTGGCCCGAGGCAGGATCCACCGATGCGATCGCCTTGCCCGTATCGGGTCCCGCGGGTGTGGCGGTAGACTCGGCCACCGACACCTGCTGTTGTGACATCTGCCCCGGCTGCACCGATGTTTGCTCGGCTGTTTGCCCAATAGGGGCGATAGGCATCCAGATTGAACCGGTCAGCCACCAGATCAAACCGGGAACCCAGGGGGCTGGCCGAGGCATGTTCGATCTTTCCAGCCAGCCTCGTTTCATCGACGTCCAGCGCCAGATCCGGCACCCCGAGCCGTCCGTTCTCTAGGCGCCAACGGGCATCCTAAGGAGCAACGGCGGAAGGTCTCCAGGTCAGCCGTCCGTGGTAACGGCAGACCCTGGTGGGTTAACCAGGCACGCAGGTCGAACGCATCGACCTTCAGATCACCAGTGAACACCGGGGTAGACAGCAGTGTCTGTCCCAGCAACCCGCCGCTTGCCGATAGGGTCCCGGAACGGATCGCAAGATCGGTGACTTGCAGGCGTTCGGCGTTTAGATCCAAGTCCAAGCGCGCATCGACTGTGGCCTCGATGTGGCCTTCGGACAGGGCCGCACCGAAGGCATGGACATCGAGAACCGCTTAGTGCCCGGCATCGAGGTCCGCAACCACCCCGGTGCGCAACACAAAATCCGCGGCCAAGTCATGATCCAGGCCGAACCCTCGCCAGCCATTGCCCGGACCAGTGATCGTCCCAGATTACCTGGGTATCCGAGAGCTCGACCCGGCCGATCGGAGGCTAATCGGTTGCAGGAGCGGTCTCGGCGGCCCAAGCGTCGAAAGGTCCCGGCGACCGCGACGGCCCTGCCAAGCTCCAGGGTCCGAGCGCCCAGCCTACTCCCGTCGGTACCGCCGGGACCTGACCGGCTTCCCAATTCGCGTGCCCCTGCCCGTCGCGGATCAGCTGCAGGCGCTGGCCCTCCACGCGCACCCGGGCCAATTCGAGACGTCCCGCAAGCAAAGGCGTCCAACGTGGATAAAGCCGCACCAGATCGATCTCGGCCAGGGTTGGCTCCGAGCCAGCGAGCACCCCAGGCACCGAGGCCTGCTTGATCTCCAGGACCGGCTTGGGAAACAGCGCGATCCGCAGGTCTCCTGCAATGACCAGCTCGTGACCGGTGGCCGTCCTGAATTCGGCCTGAATGTTATCCTTATAGGCATTAAGGTCGACCGCATAGGCAGTAACCACCAGGGTGGCAATCGAGAGCAGCAAGAGGACGGCGAGGAATTTCAGCAGCTTGTTCATGCGTGATGTGGATATCCATCATGGAGTGAATGGTGCGGAGAAGGGCCGTACACCTGAGCCTGCAAGGCCAAAAGAGCCAGTCTGCTCTCTACTCTACCTGGATCGCCCGGAATATCCAGATAGCTCACCGAACCTATTTGCACATCTAGGCCATGATGCTAGGGGAAACTACGAATCACGTGAATCGACGCGAACAGATTCGTGTAGATTCGCGTGATTCGTGGTTTTGCGACTGGAAGCTGGAAATTTATCCATACTTGTCCGGTTGCTTATGCCCCAAGCAAAGACCACGGCGCTACCAGCACCGATTGATTTTAAAGACTCGCATTGGGAACAACTCTATTACCCTCACCGGAACCGAGGGGGGGCAACATGCCGGATTACTTTGAAGACGTGCAAGAAAGGTGGTTGGAAAATGCAGGGAAATGGGCCTGGTGGAGAAAGCGTTGCGAACGACTTTGGCCTTATGAGCACATGCCGTCGGGACGCTCGAAATGTGCCCACCGCCACTGTCTTTTAAATCACGATTCGGTCACGTCGACCACGGGCTTATTAGCAGGGGCGAGCGGTAGGCTGATCCGCCCGTCATCCCAGCTCCCAGGCCGGTCGGGGGAGGAACACCAGCGCTCGAGCAGGCGGATAAAGTCGGCCCGGGGTATCTGCTCGGTACCCATGCGAATAAGGTGTGCGGTCAATACTTGGCAATCGATGAGCCGAAAACCCCACGCCGCGAGTCTCCCACACAGATGGACGAGGGCCACCTTGGAGGCGTCGCTGATGCGGGTGAACATGGATTCGCCAAAAAACACCCGGCCAATGGTTACTCCATAGAATCCTCCGGCCAACACGCCGTCCTGCCAGACCTCGACGGAGTGGGCGACCCCCCGGCGATGAAGCCTCCGATAAGCGGCGATCATCTCGGGCACCAACCAGGTACCGCCGCTCTCAGCGCGGGGTTGGGCACAGTCGGTGATGACGGCGTCGAAATCCCGATCCATGGTAGCGCCGAAGCGGCCCTTGCGCAGAGTCTTGTGCAAGGTCCTGGAAATGCGAAGCCGCTCCGGGAAGAGGGTGGTTCTGGGGTCGGGAGACCACCAGAGGATGGGATCGCCGGCACTGAAACAGGGGAAGATACCGCGCCGATAGGCGTTGACCAGTCGCGTCACGCTCAGATCCCCACCTATTGCGAGGAGGCCATCCGGCTCCCACTCCGCCGTTTCCACGTCCGGGAAAGGTGCCTGGGGATTTCTGGGATCGAGGAGGTAAGGCATTGAAAGTAGCAGGCACCCTGTTGCTTAACGCCGCGTTCTCTCGTTCCCACGCAGCGCGTGGAAACGAGAAAAAATCGCATCTTTGGCCGGTGGGTGTACCCGAGAAGGATGTTGGGCACGGGCCATCCATCGATGCAGTTCGCGCGGGAAAAGCATGCACCAGCCCCGTAGGGCGAGAAAGCGCAGCGCATCCCGCCTTCAGCCGCTTACCAATTACCAGCAACAAATACACCACATACTGATCAAAGCAACGACGCCAAGCATAAAGGCCCTCATCCTGTGTTTGACGTTGTTGTATGTGGTATGAATATAATTATGAATGTATCTTGAGACAACAAACACCCAAGCCAACACGATTTGGACCGTTTCAACCTGCTCGGTAACGAGCAAAACAATTGAAATTACATAGAACAGGATGGGCAAAGCCAATAAATGATCATAATTATGACTCATCTTAGCCAGATAGTCTGGAACTTTTGCTCCTCTATTGAGTTAATAATACTTTGGATTAAGGTCTCCGTTCTTCACGCTGTAAATCTCAGTCTTCACATCCATATCCCGATACCGAATGTGAGCGCCGCCAAAGCAAATACAGGTAACAATATTGCATTTTGTCCCATTGTTCATTTCTCTCTGACATCAGGTTCTGAATGGTTCTAGTCAGACCTGGATATTGAATTTCGCTCAAAAGCATCTATTAACCACGAAAGACACGAGAAAACGCGAAATTGTCATCCTGACGCAGGAGGGATCTTTTCATGTTCTCTCGAGTTTTTCGTGATTCTTGGTGACTCAAATCTTCCAGACAACGCCAAACCATTCAGGATTGTTTTCGATCCGCAGGTGCCGGCTCCTGTTCGCCCGCGCTCCGATCCAGTTCCCGCAGACGTGCCAGCTTCTCGCGGATGTGGTTCTCCAGCCCGCGGTCCACGGGTGCGTAGTAGCTGGGGTGGGGCAGGGCCTCCGGGAAATAGTTCTCGCCCGCCGCGTAGCCCCCCGGCTCGTCGTGGGCATGGCGGTAGCGCTTTCCGTATCCCAGCTCCTGCATGAGCCGGGTTGGGGCATTCCGCAAGTGCACCGGAACCTCCAGGGAACCGGAACGACGGGCATCCTCCAGGGCCGCGTTCCAGGCCTGGTAGACGGCATTGCTCTTGGCGGCACAGGCTAGATAGGCGACTGCCTGGGCGATGGCGAGTTCGCCTTCGGGACTACCGAGACGTTCCTGTACCTCCCAAGCGTTCAGGGCCAACGCCAGGGCCCGGGGATCGGCATTACCGATGTCTTCGGAGGCCATACGCACCACCCGCCGGGCGATGTAGCGGGGATCACAACCGCCGTCGATCATACGCGCCAGCCAGTAGAGCGCGGCGTCCGGCGCCGAGCCGCGTACCGATTTGTGCAAGGCCGAGATCTGGTCGTAGAAGACATCACCGCCCTTGTCGAAGCGCCGGACCTGTCCCACTACCAATTCGGCGACTACATCAGCGCCGATCTTGCTGCCATCGGTCAAATCCACCGCCAGCTCTAGCAGATTGAGGGCCCGTCGGGCATCTCCGTCTGCCGCCTCGGCCAGGAGTCGCCGCTGTTTCGGGTCCAAGGTCAATCTTCGACCGCCCGGGCCATGCACGGGATCGGCTAAGGCCCGGTCGATGACCCGCTCCAGCTCATGAATCCGCAACGGTTTGAGCACATAGACCCGGACTCGGGACAGCAAGGCGTTGCTGAGCTCGAAGGAAGGATTCTCGGTGGTAGCGCCGATGAAGATCAGGGTCCCTGTTTCCACATGGGGCAGAAAAGCGTCCTGCTGGCCCTTGTTGAAGCGGTGTACCTCGTCGATAAAGAGGATGGTACCGCGGTCTTCCCGTTCACGGACCTTGCGCGCCTCGACTACGGCCTCGCGGATGTCCTTGACGCCCGAGAGCACGGCGGAGAACCTGCGGAAATTGGCCCCCGAATAGGCCGCCAGGAGGCGCGCCAAAGTGGTCTTGCCGGTGCCGGGCGGTCCCCAGAAGACCATGGAGTGGAGTCGGTCCGCCTCGATGGCCTGCCGCAGTGGCTTGCCGGGCGCGAGGAGGTGGGACTGCCCGCACACATCTTCCAGCGTGCGTGGCCGCATGCGGTCAGCTAGGGGTGTTGCGGGCGCTGTGGGAAAGAGCGATTCAGGCACAGAGGTCGATATGTTGGGTTACCGGCACATTCCAACGCTATTATGCTAAGAGGCTGTCTAAACTAAGGGCCGTAGGCTAAAAAGTAGGCGGTAGATCCTATGAAGGCCTGCAGCGGGTTAACCCTAAGGGGCGAAACAGCCCAGAGAGGAGAGTCCAAAGATGACAGCG
>Ga0049114_1000174_pt1 | contig 13779 bp, 11 predicted proteins | sample WorMettanBELIZE2_FD_55211 | JGI IMG/M metagenome (GOLD analysis project Ga0049114, IMG submission 55211) | Marine gutless worms symbiont microbial communities from Max Planck institute for Marine Microbiology, Germany - Olavius tantulus BELIZE.2 | ecosystem: Host-associated > Annelida >... | reverse complement strand
TGCGCTTAGGTGTCGATAGGTTTTTGGCATAATATCGCGTCATATCGCGAAAGCCTTAAAACCTAAAAGTGTTGCACTTACTTATTGAACTGGGGAAACACTAAAAACAAAACACCAAACACAAATACCAATTTACGAATACCCAATACCGAATACCGAATGATCGGCCAACAGGCCAAACCGGCAAACGGGTCCACCAGGCTTCGCTTCTTCGAAGCTACGACCCGGCAGGCGGGCAGACCGGCGAAACCGGCAAACGGGCTAACCGCCCTACGTACCCATCTCCCAAGACGCCAAATACTTCTTCTGCTCCGGCGTCAGTTTGTCAATGGGAACTCCCATGGCCGCCAGTTTTACCCTGGCAATCTCCATGTCGATGGCATGGGGAACCGGGTAGACCTCCCGCTCCAGTTTCATCTTTCCCTTGACCATGTATTCGATGCTTAGGGCCTGGTTGGCGAAGCTCATGTCCATCACACTGGAAGGATGCCCTTCGGCGGCTGCCAGGTTGATCAGCCGGCCTTCCCCCAGCACATTGATCCGGCGGCCGTTCTCCAGCCGATACTCTTCAACAAAAGACCGTATCGTCCGGACCGATTTTGAGATCTCCTTGAGACCGTTCAGATCTAATTCCACATTGAAATGACCGGAATTGGCCACGATGGCTCCATCTTTCATGGTCTTGAAATGTTCCTTGCGGATGACGTTAATGTTTCCGGTCACGGTGCAGAAAAAATCCCCAACACGGGCCGCTTTTCGGATCGGCATCACCGTGAAGCCGTCCATGACCGCCTCCAGGGCCGCTACCGGATCGACTTCTGTTACGATGACATTGGCACCCATGCCCCGGGCGCGCATGGCCAGACCCCTGCCGCACCAGCCATACCCGCAGACTACAAACTGGGTGCCGGCGACCAGCCGGTTGGTCGCACGGATGATACCGTCCACGGTGCTCTGGCCGGTTCCGTATCGATTGTCGAACAGATGTTTGGTCTGGGCGTCGTTCACGGCAATAATGGGATACTGGAGCACGCCGTCCGACGCCATACTGCGGAGCCGGATAATACCGGTGGTGGTTTCTTCGGTCCCCGCGCGGACGTCTTTAATCAGTTCGGAACGTTCGGAGTGGAGAACCGACACCAGGTCGGCCCCGTCGTCCATGGTGTAATGGGGTTTTGTGTCCAGCACGGAATTGATGTGCTTGTAGTAGGTCTTGTGGTCCTCACCTTTTATGGCGAAGGTGGAAATGTTGTCTTTTTTGGAGAGTGCGGCGGCCACATCGTCCTGGGTGCTCAGCGGATTAGAAGCACATAAGGCGACTTTGGCGCCACCGGCCTTCAAGGTGCGCATCAACGAAGCGGTTTCCGTGGTCACATGAAGGCAGGCGCCGATGCGGACCCCTTTCAGGGGCTTTTCCCTGGCAAAGCGCTCCTGGATACGATTCAGTACCGGCATGCTCTGGTTGGCCCATTCGATTCGAAGGGCACCTTCTTTTGCCGGTTTGATGTCTTTTACGTCATAGGGCATGGGTGTCTCCTCACTGTCGTATTGAAATTCAAAAACATCTCAAAAAAAACCGGGCATGGATGGCGCCCGGTTTTCTCGGTGTTATGGGGTTTAGCCGCTACAATCCCGCCTTTTCTCGCAGTACGAGGGCCATATTGGTTTTTTCCCAGGAAAACTCCGGCTCATTGCGGCCGAAGTGACCGTAGGCGGCTGTTTTCCTGAAGATCGGACGTTTTAAATCCAGATACTCGATGATGGCTGCGGGTCGAAGATCAAACACTTCCTTGACGATATCCTTCACCCGATCCTTGGGGATTTTGCCCGTGCCCATGAGGTCGATCATGATCGATACGGGTTCGGCGACACCGATGGCATAGGCAAGCTGTATCTCGCATTTATTGGCGATGCCGGCGGCCACAATATTCTTGGCCACATGCCGGGCCATGTAGGAAGCGCTCCGATCCACCTTGGAAGGGTCTTTACCCGAAAAACAGCCGCCGCCGTGACTTCCCTGCCCGCCATAGGTGTCCACGATGATCTTGCGGCCGGTCAAACCGCAGTCTCCCATGGGACCGCCAATGACGAACCGTCCTGTGGCATTGATATAGTAGCGGGTGCGATTGTCGGTCATCTCTTTGGGAATGACCTCCTGGATCACGCGCTGGATGATCCCGTCGCGCAGCTCTTCATAGTCGACATCGGGTTTGTGTTGAGCGGCGATAACCACGCAATCGACCCGTTTGGGGCTGCCATTTTCATATTCGATGGTGACCTGGGATTTCCCATCCGGGCGCAGGAAATCCAGCGAGCCGTCCTTTCGAACCTGGGCAAGTCGCTGGCAGAGCTTATGGGCATAGGTCACCGGCATGGGCATCAGTTCGGGCGTTTCATCGGTTGCGTAACCGAACATCAGACCCTGGTCGCCGGCGCCCTGCTCTTCGAAAAGACCCTCTCCGACATTCACGCCCTGGGCGATATCCAACGATTGCTGATCGATGCTGGTGATCACGCTGCAGGTTTTCCAGTCGAATCCCATATGGGATGAGTGATAACCGATATCCTTGATGGTCGATCTGACGATCTCCGGCATTTCCACATAGCACTCGGTGGTGATTTCACCGGCCACGAACGCCAGCCCGGTTGTGACCAGTGTTTCGCAGGCCACGCGGCAGTTTGTATCCTGGGCGATAATGGCATCCAGAATGGAATCCGAGATCTGATCGGCCACTTTATCCGGATGGCCCTCGGTTACGGACTCAGAGGTAAAGTAAAAGGTTTCGTTGCCCATGTAATTGTCTCCTTTTTGGATAGTCTCCTTGAGGTGGCCGTCTTCGCCTCATCCGTTGAACCCGGCATAATGGCACGACGGGTTTGAAAATGCACTCTGTCTTATTTATCGGGTGGTTTCAGCATCATGTTATCGATCAGCCGGGTTTGACCCACCTTTACGGCCAGGGCCATCAGTGCCGGGCCATCGATGTGAGTCATATCCTCCAGGGTGTTCAGATCGCACACGGCCATATAATCGATGTCTGTTTCCGGAAACGCCTCAATGCGTGATTTTGCTTCCTGAATGATCTTTTTAACGTCTGTTTCCCCGGTTTCCACCCGGTCCTTTGCCGTACACAGCGCCTGATACAGGCTCAGGGCGGCCGGTCGCTGCTCTGAACTGAGATAGCTGTTTCGGGAGCTCATCGCCAGACCGTCGGATTCCCGGATAAGGGGGCCTCCGACGATTTCAATGTCCATGTTCAGATCCGCCACCATACGCCGGATGACCAGGAGCTGCTGGAAGTCTTTTTCCCCGAATATGGCGACATGGGGTTTGACGATGTGGAACAGTTTGGCCACCACGGTAGCCACGCCGCTGAAAAAAACCGGCCGCGACAGTCCGCACAGATGCTCGGGCAATTGTTTCAAATGGACATAGGTTTCATATCCTTCAGGATACAGCTCCTTTTCGGTGGGGGTGAACGCAACGTCTACCCCCTCTTTTTCAAGCAGGGAGAGATCCCGCTCCAGACTTCTGGGGTATTCATCGAAATCCTCGGTCGGACCAAATTGTGCCGGGTTGACAAAGATGCTGGCGGCCAGAAGGTCTCCCCGTTGCCGACCGATTCGAAACAGGGACAGGTGGCCTTCATGGAGAAATCCCATAGTTGGCACAAAGGCTATCGTGCGGCCCGCGCTGCGCGCGCGATCCGCATACCCCTGCATGTCTTTGGTGTGGTCAATGATATTGATGGTGTTCGCCCTTCTGGTCGATGTTGCCCTTTCCCGGCCGGGTGATCCCCCTTTTTTTAGTGACCGGGTCAAATTGTCAAACCTTATTTAATAGTCAATGGCCGGTGTGATGTCAACTGTCTGTCTCTGATAAAAAAGTCCATTAGTTACGGGAAAATACTGAAGTTATCATCTTGCTTTTGTGAATGTTTTTTGTTAGCAGAATCTGGCGTCAGTGGGTTCGGACCGGAGCGTGGCCCGGAGTATTTTCAGCGAAAGGTGAATTGCGATACGGGTGATCCTATCGGTGCGAGCCCTGTGTTACACACCGTTCGTCATGGTTATACCCGAAGCGGCAACGGCACTATTGTCATTCTTGCATGGAAACCTCCATGTGATGCATAACCTGGATTTTTCGCCGGGGCATGTTTCCACCCAGCCGGGTTCAAGGCCGCCCATATGAGGTCGATCGCCCGGCACCGAGGCCGACGGAGCCGATTGTCAGGTGGTATGCCGCTTTAGCCATTAGCGCGAGGCCTTGGTCGGTGATACCGTCGTGTTGGCCCGGAAGTGGAGGTTAATATTTCATGATAGGCAAAAAATGGCTGGCGGCCCTTGTTTTCCTCTCGCTCGTATGGATTGCCGGTCCAGGGTATGCTTCGGAACCCAGCGGACACTCCCAGGACGCCACGCATTCGGCAGAAAGCCAGCATCCCTCCCCCGACCATGGGACAGACGCCCACGGCGATGCCGCCCACGGCCACGCCAATCTTGGAAAGATTCTTCCACTGTGGAGCTGTATTCCATTTGCCTGCATGCTGCTTTCCATTGCGCTTTGCCCACTGATTCTGTCGGAGTTCTGGCATCACCACTTTGGTAAAGTCTCTGCCTTCTGGGCGGCCTGCCTCGGTATTCCTTTCCTGATCGCCTTCAGGGGGCAAGCTGTTTACGAAATTCTTCATATTATTCTGGCCGATTACGTGCCGTTTATCATTTTACTCTGGTCCCTGTATACCGTGTCCGGCGGCATCCTGCTGCGCGGCACCCTCCGGGGCACCCCAGTGCTCAACACGGTGATTCTGGTGATCGGCGCAGCCCTCGCTTCGTGGATGGGTACCACCGGGGCGGCCATGCTTCTCATTCGGCCATTTTTGCGGGCCAACAGCCATCGCAAAAACAGGACCTTTATGGTCGTTTTCTTTATTTTTTTGGTCGCCAACGTGGGCGGTTCTCTGACGCCCCTGGGCGATCCCCCTCTGTTCCTGGGATTTCTGCACGGTGTGAGCTTTTTCTGGACATTTAAAATTTTTCCCCACATGCTGGTTATTTCCGGTGCGCTTCTAGTTTTATATTTTGCGATGGACACCTATTATTATCGAAAGGAAGGGGTGAAACCCCCGGAGGGCGAAAAGGTTCCCCTCAAACTGGAAGGGGTGCACAATTTCCTGTTTCTCGGTGGCGTGGTGGGAGCGGTTCTTATGAGTGGCATGGTCGACTGGGGAGAAGTGACCACCCTGGGGATTCACCGGGCGACACAGGACTGGGTTCGGGACGGCCTTTTGATCGTCATGGGGATCCTGTCCCTGGTCACGACGCCGGTATCCCTTCGCGAGGACAACGACTTTACCTGGTTTCCGATTGTCGAGGTGGCCTATTTATTTATCGGCATTTTTATCACCATGATACCGGCCCTGCTGATCCTGAAGGCCGGATCCGACGGGGCGTTTGCCTTTCTGATCAATGCCGTCAAGGAACCGCACCATTATTTCTGGGTGACCGGCGCCCTGTCCGGCTTCCTGGATAATGCCCCTACATACCTGACGTTTTTCAACACGGTGCTGGGCAGTTTCTATCCCGGTATGAGCGAGGCCGAGGCGGTGCCGCTGTTAATGACCGAGCGGTCCATTTACCTCCAGGCCATTTCTGCCGGAGCGGTATTTTTCGGGGCATTCAGCTACATCGGAAATGCGCCCAACTTCATGGTCCGATCTATCGCTGAAGAAGCCGGTACCCCCATGCCGAGCTTTTTTGGCTATATACTAAAGTATTCGCTGATTTTTCTGGTTCCCTGTTTTGTTCTGGTGACTCTGATATTCTTCCTATAAGATGTTTGTTAAACCAAGGGAATCCGTTGTTCGCACACTGGGCACATCTATGGACCACAGCATTACTGGATCAAAAATCGCGATCGTCGGAGGCGGGGAGTTCTGCTTGACCCTACTGGAATTTCTTCATTCCGACGTGTTCGAAGATCAAAAACCTGAAGTCGTTGCCGTTGCAGATATCGACGGCAACGCCCCGGGTCTTCAGTGGGCCAAGGTGATGGGAATTCCCACCACCGACGATTATACAGAATTTTACGCCATCGACGATCTCGATACCATTATCGAGCTCACACGGGATATCAACCTTGCCGAAACTATACTTCAGACAAAACCGCCCCATATCCGCCTGCTCGATCATTTTGAAGCCCGGTCTCTATCGGACTCCCTGCAGATCGAAGTGGTTCGCCGAAAGACGCTAAAACGGCTGCAAGAGCAAAAGAATGATGCCGTCAAGATAGAGGACATCCTCAAGGAATTATGCGACCGATTCGCCAGGATTATCATCCGGCGTAACAACCGCTCCCGGGAGATCGAGATGGATCTGGTGGAACATGAGAAAACGCTTCGGCAGATTATCCAGGGAAGCACCATCCCGACCTTCGTGATCAACCAGGACCACGTCGTGACCCATTGGAACAAAGCCATGGAGCGGCTGACTGAAATACCCGCGGAAAAGATCATCGGGACGCGGCGCCAGTGGACCCCCTTCTACGGTCAGGAGCGGCCGACCATGGCCGATGTCATTATCGATCAGATTCAGGCCGAAGAGGTGGAAAAGCTCTATCCGACCAATTGGCGAAAATCCGCATTAATCGAAGGCGCTTTCGAAGCCGAGGGATTTTTCCCGCGCCTGGGGGATGACGGCAAGTGGTGCTGGTTCACCGCTGCACCGATCAAAGCCCCGGACGGCACGATTGTCGGAGCCATCGAAACTTTGTACGACAAGACCGAGGATAAAGACGCCGAGGAGGAGCGGGAGCGGCATACCACGGAGCTCAGCACCCTCTGCACAATTTATACGGCCCTGAGTGCTTCGTTGGATATCGAGGGGGCGGTCAATCAGGCGATCCGGGAAGTGTCCGATTTTATGGATGCCGACGGCGTCTGCGTATATCTTGAAGGGCCGGATGGCCGGTTTCATTTCCGCTACGGGTACGGATTTTCAGAGGATGCCTGCACCAAGCTGAATGTGGTCGACGATTCGAGTATCATCAGCCGGGTAGCCGCGGAAAATCGGTTTACTATTTTCGAGGACCTGCCGGAGGGTTGCTCCGACGAGATATGCTTTCTGGAGGAGCAGAAGCTGAAATCCCTGGCCTACATACCGATCAGCTCAAAAGAAAAGCAAACCTTCGGCGTAATTCGCATCGGGAGCGTCCTTCCGAACCAGTTCACCCACGATCAGAAAAACGTGCTCGAGCTGATCGGCAATCGCATCGGCGTGGCCATCGAAAATGCCATGCTCCAGGAGCAGTCCCGGAAATCCGAGGAAAAATACCGGTCCCTGTTCAACAATGACCCGAATCCGATTTTTATCCTGGAACCGAAAACGTTTCAGATCCTGGACATGAATCAGCGGGCCCGGGACGATTACGGCTACAGCCGGTCGCAATTCATGGAGATGGCCTTCAGCGACCTGGGGGATAAAGACGATGAAAAAATCAGCCAGGGGTTAAAGCAATTGTCGGAGGGGGAGTCGGTGCTGTTCTCCAAAAAGCGGCACTATCGAAACGGACAGCGCCCCTTCTACGTGAATATCAACGTCAGCTATGCGCGTTATGGCGGAGCCAACGTGCTGGTAGCGACCACCACCGACATCACCGAAAGTGTTGAAAAAGAAACCCAGCTTGTCCAGGCCAGCAAGATGAGCACCCTGGGACAAATGGCGGCCGGGATCGCCCACGAGATCAACCAGCCCCTGAACGTGATCCAGGTCTGTGCGGATTTTTTCCAGAAAATGACAAAACGGGGGCAGCAAATCAGCGAGGAGGATCTGGTTTCCATTGCCAAAGATATCGACAGCAATGTTCAGCGCGCCTCCAGCATTATCCAGCACATGCGCGATTTTGCACGCCAATCGGATGTGGTCCGCACCAAAATCGACATCAACGCACCCATTCGGGATGTGTTCAAGGTCATGGGGCATCAACTCAAGATGCACCAGATAGAACTGGCACTGGAACTGGACCCGAACCTGCCGATGATTATGGCCGATCACAATCGATTGGAGCAGGTGTTTATTAACCTGGTCACCAACGCACTGGACGCCATGGACGAAAAGGAACGCATCTCCGAACGGGGTGATGTGGAAAAGCGGCTGACCATCCAATCCTTCCCGCGCAACGGAATAGTCGTTGTCAAGGTTAGCGACACCGGCATCGGCATGTCCCAGGATGTGATCAACAAAATATTCGAGCCGTTCTATACCACCAAGAAAGTGGGAAAAGGCACCGGCCTGGGGGTGAGCATCAGTTACGGCATCATCAAGGACTATGACGGCACGATTCGGGTTACCAGCGAGGTTGGAACAGGGACGACCTTTGAGCTGGCATTTACGAGTATCAAGGATGATGGATGATCCATGAACAAACTCTTGCTCATCGATGATGAACCCGATATTCTAAAAGTTCTGTCCATGTCCCTCCGGGCCGACGGATATGAAGTGCACACGGCATTGAGCGGCGCCGAGGGGCTGGAGATCTTTGAAAACGAGCAGCCTAATATTGTGCTGACCGACATCCGGATGCCGGGTATGGACGGTATTGAAGTCCTGAAGCGGATCAAGGACGCCTCCGAGAATACCGAAGTCATCATTATTACCGGCCACGGGGACCTTGATCTGGCCATCGAGGCACTGCAAAACGGCGCATCGGATTTTATCAACAAGCCGGTTCGGGGGCCGTCTCTGGAAATCGCCCTGAAGCGGGCCGAAGAAAAGCTCGAAATCCGCGAGAAGCTTGCCGCCTATACCCAAAATCTGGAAAAAGAAGTGCGGCTCGCGACCCGGGAAATTCGCCGGCAATCGAATTTCTTAAGCCGCCTGATACGCAGTTCCAACGATGGCATTATCGCCACCAATGATGATTTTATGGTGGTGATCTTTAATCCGGGAGCCGAGCACATATTCGGGCGGTCGGCCGAATATGTGATCGAAAAGCTGCGCATCGATGCTATGTTCCCGGAGGAGATCGCCCGGGCATTCATGGACGCGGACACACACATGAAGGATGCTGAAGTTTTGGGGTGGCGGGAGACTTTCATCCAGAGCGCGGACGGGTCAGCGATTCCCGTCGGTTTCTCCGGCGCCTTGCTGCGAGAAGAGAAACAGATCATGGGCAGCGTCGCGTTTTTTCAGGACCTCAGGGAAATCAAACGGCTCGAAAAGGAGTTGCTTCATTCGGAGCGTCTGGCGGCCATCGGCCAGACCGTGGCGGGACTAACCCATGGTATCAAGAACGTGCTTCACGGTTTCAAGGGTGGCAGCTACCTGGTCGATATCGGTATCGACAAGAGTGATCCTGAAAAGCTCACCAACGGTTGGGATATGGTCAAGCGAAACATTGCCCGAACATCGGATATGGTGATGGACCTGCTGAGCTATTCCAAGGAGAGAGAGCCGGAGTATGAAGACTCCCAGCCCAATGACATCGCCGCCGATGTGTTGGATACCGTAAAGAACACCGCTGAGGAAAACGGCATTGCCCTGGTTACCGATTTTGACGCCAACATCGGAACCGTCCGATTGGATCCGCGTATCCTTCACACATCGCTGCTCAACCTGATGACAAATGCCATCGACGCGTGTATCTTTGATGAAGATACCAGCAAAGAGTGGCAGGTTCGGCTGAAAACGATGCTGGAAGATGTCCGGATGATCCGTTTCGAAGTCAGCGACAACGGCACCGGAATGACTGATGAGGTACGGGACAAACTATTTGCTTCATTTTTCAGCACTAAGGGGCATCGGGGGACCGGCCTGGGAATGCTGGTCACACAGAAATTGATAGAGGAGCATAACGGCACCATCGATGTGTCCACGAAACTTGGCCAGGGGTCGACGTTCATTATCCGGCTTCCCTTGGAGGCGACCGGAGAACACCCGCCGGCCGTCGATCAGAGGCCATAATTTTAGAAACGGGGTAATTGGGTCAAGGAGGATGTACCATGAGTAAACGAGTGCTCGTTGTGGATGATGATCCGGATGTGCGGTTGTTCAACACAACGGTTTTGGAAGAAAACGGTTATACGCCGCTTGTGGCGACCAACGGTCAGGAAGGCCTCGAGATCATCCGGGAGGAAGTGCCGGACTTGGTTATTCTCGACGTGATGATGCCCAAGCAAAGCGGCATTCGTCTTTACCGGGAGTTGAAAACCGATAAGGCATTGAAAAAAATTCCCGTGATTATCTTATCTGGTATTGCTGAGAAGACTTTTTTACGATCCCAGAATGCTCTGACCGAATTTGGAGGCGAAGAGGTCCCCCCACCGGAAACGTATATCGAAAAACCGGTGGAGCCGGATGAACTCGCCGACGTGGTCAAGAAGGTTCTGGGATAGATCACGATCGCAGCGGATGCGCGCGCGAAGACAAACATTGGGTGAATCATGGAAATTAAAAAGCTGCTGTTTGTCACCAAATTTGAAGAGCTCTGTTTCGATGCTCTCCGTTCATTATTGACTTTGCGCCAAGGGGCGCTCGACCACGTGGTGTTTTTAACCGTCATCGAACGGGACCGCGTGGCCATGCGTCGGGGTGCGGGCTACATGAAGGAAGAGGAGATCCGCCTGAAGGAGCGGGCCAACATCCGCTTTATCGACTGGGCCGAAAATCTGTTCGTCGAAGGCATGGAAGTCGGTGTCTATATTGAGGTCGGCTCTCTCGTGTCCAAAGTTATCGATGCGGCGGAAAATGAAAATGCCGACCTGATTGTGATCGGCCGGCCCCACAAAGGGGTGCTGGAAACACTGTATTCCGGTTCCGATGTGACGGAACTGCTTCGACGTGCGGCCATTCCCGTACTGGTCTATAAGCACATGGCGGAGACCAGCCTGGTTCCCGAGAAACCTTTTGAACGGGTGGTTCTGGCCACCGACTGGTCACCCGCTAGTTTGCGGGCCGTGGAGCTTCTGAAGTCTTTAAAAGATGTGATCCAGGAGATCCACGTGGTCCATGTGGTCGCAGACGATGAGCTGACCGGGACCAACGCCATGGACATCCAGAAGACCCGGAAGGACCGCAGGCAGAAACTGGACAAGATCTGTGAAATTTTTAAAGCTGAAGGTATTACTGCCGAACCCCATGTGTATATCGGCGATACCGAAGATGAGATCGAAACGGCGGCCAGGGAGTGCCAGGCCAGCATGATCGTGATGGGCTCTTCCGGCAAGTCGGCATTCAAGGAACGCTGGCTGGGCAGCACGCCACAACGTATTGCCGAGAAGTCGATGTACCCCACGTTGCTGGTGCCGCCGGAGAAATAAATGGCCACACCATTGAAGCGGAGAAGGAGCAGAGGATAGGAGGAATCGATGGCGGTAATTACCATTTCGCGGCAGTTCGGTGCCGGCGGCAAGACCCTGGGACGGATGATCGCCGAATCGCTAAATTACACGTTTGCCGACAGCACAATCGTTCAGCGGATGGCCAAGGAGGCGAATGTCTCCACGGACTGGGTGATCGCCCATGAAAAAGAGGCCGGCACCACGTTTTCCCGGTTGATCAACAGTATGGTGTCCCGGAGTCTGATCGACCGGGTGATCAAGGATGAGAGAGGTTATCTGGACGAACAGATTTATTTGGACTACCTGGTCCTGATCATTGCCCAGATCGCAGATGAAGGGGATGTCGTCATCCTCGGTCGCGGCAGCCAGTATATTCTAAAAGATCATCCGGAGGCATTCCATATCCTGTTGATCGATACTCTTGAAAATCGCATAAAGTTCATGGTGGACCATTACGAACTTGCCGAAAAGAAAGCCCGCCAGGTGGTAAATTTCGAGGATAAGCGCCGGACCAATCTGTACCGGAAGCTGGGCAAAGCCGATTATGACAGTCCGACTCTGTATCACATGGTGCTAAACATGGAGCGCTTTAGCCTGAATGAGGCGCTGAAGCAGGTTGTGAGCCTAATTAATTAATGGATTTAGAAAAAATACTTCCTGTCATGTTGAGCGGTATCCGCGAGGGTGAGGCGGATACTATAAAAGCCTTTATATCCGAATGCGGGCTCCATATCGAGGATCTCACTCCGGAAAAGCTCCGCCATTTTATTGTCGCCAGAAAAGGCAGCAAAATTGTGGGGACGGTGGGCATCGAGCCCGCCGGAAGCGATGCCCTGCTCCGGTCCCTGGCCGTTTCCGAATCAATTCGCCGCCAGGGACTGGGCACTCAGCTGACGGAATCCATCGAAAAATACGCCAGGGACCGAGAGGTGAGGCATCTGTATGTGCTTACCCGGACAGCGGAATCATTCTTTTCTTCCGTTGGATATAAAAAATCGGATCGCGCCGCGGCCCCTGCCGGCATCCAAGACACCGAAGAGTTCCGGACCCTCTGTCCGGACACGGCTGTATGCATGCAAAAAAAACTTTAATGTCGTTTTCCATGCGAACGCCCCCAGATCTCACCGTCAAGATATCCCCTTTTTCGGATCCATGTAGACAGCACCCCTTTAATGCTTAAGATTTTCAGAGATTGATTCCGGCGGCTGAATAATTGGCCGCCTTCGATTTTTTGTCATGCATTAGGTAACCTCCGTTTCCCTTCGCGAGGAATCTCGACTACTTGTACACACATGAGGAGACGACCATGAAATCGAAACTTGTCGTAATCTTTTCCATATGTCTGATGGCGGCGGCCTTGGTGGATGTGGCCGACTCGCAGGAGAAAAAAAGAATCGGTCGGGGAGCCGGGTTCGGCGCTGCCGGAGGCGCAGCCGTAGGTTTGGCCTTGGGCGCTGTTGCGGGTAACCCGGGAGCCGGAGCCGCTGTCGGAGCGGCTACCGAAGCGGCGACTATGGCCGCATATGAATATGATCAGAAAAGACAAGACGAACGGATTCAGATGATCGCCGACGGATTGGCCGGAAGAGGCCAGGGAGATGCCCAGGGAGGAACTGCAAGCGGCGAAACCATCGGTGATGCCGGCCGGCGGCATTTCCAGGATTTCCAGGGAGACTGGAAGCTTTCCATTTGGGCGCTTGATGCCGAGGGCAAAAAGATTACCGCAAGCGGTACGGCCAAGGGCAGCAAGTCCGGCCAGGATGGTGTCCGGATCGATTACTCCAATCTCCAAAGCCCCGGGTATGGCCAGACGGTGACGGGAACATCGGCACTGGGCTATGCTTCCGGCAAGGGGTTCACCCTGGAAAACAGATTCTCGACTATTCCGCAGGCCCGGACCTATGTCGGGGAATATCTACCAGATAAAAACGCTTATAATTTTTATCCCTCTCAAACAGCGGACGGAAAGACAGCAACCGGTGTTATCCGTTCCAATGTCCGCATCGAAGTGCGTGTGTCCGGCAGCAACCTGTTTGTCGCCGAGACTTATTCCGTGGTGGATGGAAAGGAAACCAAGATCCAGGAGTATCGGTTTACCCGCTCGTAGGCAAAAACAGGTGAAACATTTACCTTTAACCACGCGTGAATGACGGTTACTATAGGAACTGATCGGGTCTGGAGAGTATTCAGACCCGATTGTTTTTTGGTTCCGAGTCCTCCTCATCCTTCTAATTCCTGCAGTATCGTTTTCAAGTATGCACATTTATCTGTGCAGAATGCCCATAAATCTGTGCACTTCGTTTCTCACAGATATCTTATCCTCCTGTTATCAAATCCAAATCGAAACGGGATTATGCACCATTTTAAGGGTATTCTCACGCAATGGTCTGAGTATGTAGGACCCTAAAGCCATTGTTTGCAGTTTTCCGAAGTTGGCGTCCTG
>Ga0049114_1000172_pt1 | contig 13908 bp, 6 predicted proteins | sample WorMettanBELIZE2_FD_55211 | JGI IMG/M metagenome (GOLD analysis project Ga0049114, IMG submission 55211) | Marine gutless worms symbiont microbial communities from Max Planck institute for Marine Microbiology, Germany - Olavius tantulus BELIZE.2 | ecosystem: Host-associated > Annelida > Digestive... | reverse complement strand
TGAAGATTTATGGGAAAAATGATCTTGAAATTGAAGATCAGCTGCCACTTATGGAGATGGCGCTGCGAACGACTGCACACAGCAGACTCGGAATTTCCCCATTTGAAATTGTTTACGGGGTTCCCATGCGCACCGCAAGACCCGCGGAAACAAGCCCGTCGTTGCCAGGCTCGGTCTCTGGAGACCCGCTTAATTATTATTTCTGGCTGTCGAAGGAGTTAAAGGATATTCACGAAAATGTCCAGCAACGAAAAATGGAAGTTAAAGAAACAGACAAAAAACAATATGATAAGTCAAACAAAGCAAAAGAACCCGAGTTGTCAGTTGGGGACAAAGTTCTCCTCCTGGACAGACGTGTGCGAGCACACTCTGATAAAGTATTGACTCACCGTCCGTATGTAGGTCCGTTTTTTATAACTGACGTGGTGAAGGGACAGCATGATATAGGCCAAGCTTACAGGCTTATAGATGTTAATACTGGAAAAATGTTAAGAAGGCTAATCTCAGCTGATCGCCTTAAGCGTTATTCTACGGACAGGACCGAATTCACAGCAAGACTACCAAGGTTGTTGCCAGAGCGAGATAAACCAACTACAGAGGCGACAGAAGTCAGTAGGTTAAGTAGACCACAACAGCAGTTGCAGCATGGATTTGAGCCTGCCAAACGTATACTGAGAGAGAGAATGAGAAGTGGGAAAAGAGAGTACTTGGTCCTGTTTACAGATAGTACTCGGCATTGGTGTGACCAAGTGACCCCACTGTTGTTACAAAAATTCCGTTTAAATCAGGCAAAGCAAAGGAAGGCAAGGCAGAGAAGCAGGAAGTAGAGTTAATTAGGAGTTGAAGCCGTGTGAGTTAGTTTTACAATTTTAATCTAAATTATGCGGGGATAACTATGTAAATCATATTGCGTGATCACGCCTGATTAATGACTTAGAAAAGGAAACTAACTCACACTGGTTGATTGTATAGGTTGAATATGGAGGTGGTCAAGACGATAATACTCTTCGGAGGCCTTCTGGTACTGACATCAGTGACTCTGACAGTTACAGGTGAGTCAGTTGATAGACATAATTTTGGATTCGTCTGGCACAGGATGCACGAAGTGTCAGTCTCTACAGCCGCAGCGAAGATGATTTTCCACTACAAGTTACCGGATAACGTGTTACACATCGACAGAAGCCACATTAATTGTTCCAGACGCGTGTTTGCTGCGATTAGAGGAACGGCATGTTATACGATTAGACGACTGTTGACGGAATTCCGTAATCTAAGAGTCAAGGTGCAGGAACATGTAAAAACACAGGTCGAGAATTTGTACGAAGTGCTTTACGACTTTCCCATCAATGACAGACGATCAAAGCGTGGCTTTTTGACGGACGCACTAGGCCAAATAACAGGACTAGCCACATATGATGAACTAACAGAATTGATGGATGTGTTACAGCAGGTAGAGATTGGTGTGGAAAGAGCGGCTGAAGCATGGAAGACAGGCAATAATCATTTTATGTCTGTGTTTCAAATCGTTAAGACTAGGTTGGACAATGTTCATTCAGTGATAGAAATGCAGAGAAAAAGTATTCTTCGTTTACAGTCAGAGCTAGTGGGCCATTGGGCTCAGTCAAATACTAGAGCTCACTTCATGGCCGAAATGATCAAAACGGTAGCCGAGTTAGTATTTCAGGTCTCAGAAATAGATGACTTGTACTCAGCTATGCAGATGCTGAACGTGGGAAAGCTCCCTCATTTTCTGGTACACCATAAAACGTTAAGCAGCGCACTTGCATACATACAGCAGCATCTAGAAAACAATCATCCCGATCTTAAGCTTCTTCGCCTGGACCATCAATATTATTATGCTCAAGCAAAATTTCGAGTATTTAGGTTTAATCTGCTTTTGGTCGTTGTTGTGGACGTTCCCCTGACATTTCATGCATTAGTCAAGCCATTAACCTTGTATCAGCTCGTCAAAATTCCACTTATCGCTCCACATGCTTCAGACCATTACAATATTTTGGAGGCAGAAATTGCAGCCGCAGCCTATCACCGTGACAGTGAATTTATGGTCGTGATAAGGGACTTAAAAAACCTACCTCAGGGCTCTTTGTGGGATCTAAGAAAGCTACAACTGTCGCTGATCACTCGAGCAGTACCAACTTGTGCTAGCGCACTGTTTGAAGGAGACCTAACAGACATCAAAAGACTCTGTGCTTATCACATTTATAAAGCTCGTATTCCTAGAGGAATAACAAAATTAGGCCGTAATATGTTCCTTTTTACGAACATTTCGAAACTAGTTTTCGATTGTGGCTTCACTAATGAAACGACGACTATCACGCTGCAGGAAATTCAAACTGTTCACCAATTGAACTGTTCATGTGTTATCTGGGCTGATGAATTCTTCCTGCCTCACGACTTCTTACAGTGTGACCTAGATAACATTTCTGTGACATATGAGGCTAAATTTATGGTGAACTTACCATATTTAACTGAATTTTTTGATGATCAGTTGCTCGAATATATATCTGAAGACCTTTTTCTAAACGACACAATTACAGCCGTGTTACCTCCTTTGGCCATTGCTGGAAAGACTTACGAGGCCAAAATGGCCCTGGAAAAGAAAGCAGCCTATGATCTTGTGGAAGTTCTAAATGAAACTAAGGAAGACAGTTTGGTTTACAGCGACCTTTCTCACTATTTGTACAATGTTTTGCTTTCATCCCACACCCACAATCGTAATTTCGATTGGTTCAATTTTTACGATTGGCTTCTAGTTCTTGCAACTGCCTGTGGCGGCGTGGCCCTGATATTGGTGATAATGGTAAAGCTGCGCGTTCGCACAATTATGGTCATGCTAGCAGCGGTACGTGGCGCGAATGCTGTGGAAAATTTTAACCAACATAAGGTCCCTCGGTTTTTACATTTTTCGACAGCCATGCCAACTGCGCAGCTGAATTTTTCTGCAGCCGATTATTTTGGTGTACTGAGAGAAATTTTGCCTGTTGATGTACTGATTCTGTTGTGCCTCATTCTTTTGTTGTTGTTGTTGTTGGCCTATTTCATTTATCAAGTACGATGTCGCAGTTACGTACGTACGACGCTACTGCTGGAGATTGGAAATAAGGTCACAAAAAATACCTGGCATGTGGCTGATCTTTCATATTCCCCAGGCTTCTACAAAATATTAGTGAATCCTGGCCTTGTTTCTGTGCGCCTTACAGAACTATTCTGGTCGGCGTCTGTTAACTGGTCACGTGGTGTTACTATACTGAACGCTGCCATCGAAATGGCTGTAACTGTACCGGATAACCTGCCGATTCTTCCTTGGCGTTTGACAGCCATGAGAACCCTGATGTCTAATGAGTATTATGTGGCTCTCCTAGTGGTGAATGGACTGACGTCAGAATTGGTCGAAGTGGTGAAGCTGAAAACTCTGCCTAGAATTCAGCAGGGACGTGAGACCAGTATGTATCCTGCNGTGGAGTTGCAGAGTCTAACTGCTTAAGTCATGACTTAATGTACAGTGTACAAGTACTGTGTTTGACTTAATCTTGGATGTGTTTGGAAGTGTTGTTGCAGAACAGAATCCAACACGACGTATTTACTGCACGTGCANGTTTATAACATTGTATTCTTGCATGCGTTTCATTTCATATTAACGTAGAGTTTTAGTAACTGAACTAACATTGAGTGCAATATCGTCAGTTTTTCTGCGTGCTGATGNTTCGCAGTTACGTCGAATCAGTCGTTATTAGTAACGATTCTCCGTGCTGGCTCATATTTTATTACTTGTGCACCTATAACGGTTCCGATATACTGGCGCCGGAATGGGGCGAGACTCAAATTGCATCTCGCTCACACGTCAGCTTGCAATCATCATCTTGCATCGTGATTTCAATATTGTGCAGATGTTGCCAAGACTGTTAGCGTTCCTCTTAAACGACGCTCGTTAATAACCGCTAACAAAAATCTTAGATGACAACGTCGATAGCTGGCTGACTACATGGCTGTTAGTTGGAATGAGCGACGCCTAGATCACGGAATGTGCTTCTGCTTACTGTCGGCGTTAGTTCGCCGATTGTCGTAATGCATTGCAAATAGCACTAACAGCTCTTTGCTGAATTCCATGGATTTTCAGGTCCGTAATGCCTGGAGACTTATGGATTTTAGGTTTCATTAGATGACCAAGTTCGCTATTCTGCACTGGGTTTTACTGTTTTTAATGAAAACTCTGTGACTCAAAAAAAACGAAGTAGGTTATATTGTGAAATCTGCTGTTTATTTGTTTCTTGAAGGTCAGTTTCGCATTGCCATTCCCAGCCGAGTAGGCCAGTTAATAGTAGTCTTTTCCTCCCTTACTTCGGCCGCGTCTAGCAGTGGGCGTTAGGCATTGGCCTGAAGTCTGTCGGTCTGTCTGTCTGTCTTTTTTTTCCCAACTGTAATAAGGCGCAAGGCACGTCGTTTCTTGTAATCTTATTGGGGCGTGCGGTCTCTGCGCAGGGTGACTTACCGGGCTATATTGTGCGGCTAGTGNGCACTTTCATTTANTGATCATTTACTGTAATCCAATAATTATTTAGTTTCATTTCTTCCATGTTAAGCATTATCTGTTATTGTAACATTGTCTTGACAGTGACACTGACATTTGCTTGACTTCTTATTAAGGTTCTGTCTATCTAGCGGATAGTCATTTATTGTAATAATATTAAATGTAAATTGAATTCATTTGTCACTTTACCGTCGGTTAATTTTGCTTGGCGTTTAACTCTTTATTTTGGCGTTTTCATTTAAATTCTCAATGACATACATGTGTACACTTTTCTCATTTATTTGTTCATTCGTTCGTCATGTTCAAATTCTATTGTTCAGTTATTCAGTTAGCTATTGTTAGTTTAGGTCTTTAGGTCGTTATGACTTGTATCTGTATGGAGCGCGGTCACGGACGAGTCACTCATTCACCGTTCCCATTCGAGATTTTGGTTGGTTGTACAGTTCTCTTTATTCGCCCTAAACTCAAGTTAGGCCTACCCATCCCATAACTCTTTTTGCCTCGCCACCAACATTTCCCTTAGTTCTCGTTCGAATACACGGATGATTGACATTCTTAGAACTCTGATCATGTTATTAGTTCATTCTGTAACTATAACTCGTCTGTTATAGCGTCAACTGTGTTAGTTAGGCTATCTAGTTTCAATGGCGTGAGTAAAAAAAAGAGACCATTTTCTCAGTTAAGTTGTCCTGTTGTTCTCACAACTTATTAACATATTTTTAGGATTGCCAGGAAATTGGCCTTTGGGACTTTGACATCTTGAGCTGCGATGATGGCCACATCGTATCTCGGGTGTGAAGTCTTAAGGGTCATTTAAGGTCATTTTGAAATTCACACTTTGAGCCTTAGACGCATATGTTAAGTTACGCCAGCTAAGAATTGGAGTAAAATTTACGTTTTACTTCGTTTTTTTTCTTTTTTTTCAATCACGCAGACTTGCTATTAACATGAGCCCAGAATGTGTATAGACTATTACTACCTTTATTTTGACTTAATGTTCGTTACATATGTCACTGTTCGTATGGTTGATGACATGTATCCGCTTTTATCTTTTATCTGTGCTTATAAACGATTGGGATGTATCGTAGTTTGCATGACTGATTTAATGCGATATAGAGCTGCAGTGTCTAAGAATGATTACTTTATTTCTGTGCCGACGTGACTGCAATTTGACTTGTGTGAGAGTGATATTTGACTTTGATGTTGGATTGTCTCTTATTCATTTATATTGTGGTGTTTGTGCTATTACGACTGTGTTATATTTAGCTTATTTGCATTCTGCTAGTATTTTAACATTTTTCATTCTGTACACATTTATTATGCACTGTATGAATCAATTACTGCAATGGTTAAATCACTATTCTTTCCTCAGTCCCTACTTTACCATGGGTTAACGGGTGACATCGTTGAGTGTGGTCTTGGGACTTCTGTGCCCACCCCATGGGAGACAAACAATATCATATGAAGCGTACTGTGCACAGCTACTTGAAGTGATTGAGTTCTGCTATCGGGGTCTTGACAGCAACCAGGTTTGATGTGTGTAAACGGTTGCAGGAGTCGTGTGAGGAAATGGGCTGTGAGGCCCTTGTTGTTGGTGGTTACGTTGTCGTCCCTGTACTCCGAGAGATAGATTGCATCACCACAATGATGGCAGTTTGTCTCGTACGAGGGAGGGAGATAATGTGACCACAGATCGCTGGCTTTCATGGAGTCGTTGTGACTTCAGAGCTCCCGTTGTGCTGAGCGAGCACTGCTGGCGCCATCTGGTGAATGATGGAAGTTGTTGCTGCATGAAGGTGTTTTTATGAGATGCAAATAGGCCTACAACCAGAATGTCGGTTGTATTCCTCCGTGCACACTGACTTTGCGAGAGACTGTTACGGTTTTGGGGGGGTTCCTTTTTAACCACTGTGGGGAAAGATAAATTTTTGGACCTAACTTGCAGTAATTGCATTTACGACACAGAATTGTATATCCATGTGTTGTAATTGACAGTTATATTTCAATTTATTTCAATTCATGTTACGCACTTATAGGCCTACGTATTTCTTTTCTTCCTGGAGCGGAGAGGGTGTCGTAGGCTAGTCGTGCCTAGCATTATAATAAAATGTATAATTAGAATGCGGCGCGCTAAGCGTTGTAGCTGGCGGCTGCGAGTTGCCAGTGGGCTGGCGAGTGCTGCGAGGCTGATGCTAAGTTTGTTGAATAGTCAGTCGATGTCTGACCGTCGATCTAGAATGTCTTCTTGCTGACTGTCTTATATTGTTTTGCAAGAAAACTTAAACATTCATTTGGTTTTGTCTTTATTAATTAAGACAATAAACAAGAATAACTAACACCACGACACGTGGTGGAGTTTCTGACACATCTCGTCACCTAAATTAATAATTCCCCAGCTGATCGACGGTCCGGCTGAGCGACGGTCCGCGACGACGACGACGCTCAAGACTACAGCAGTCGGCGGCAGTATGAAGACAGCACAGAGAAGACTGGAGAGGACGTGAGTTTCACCTAGTGTTCTCATTACCCGTAAAATTATCTTACATTTCAATAATGCTGGCTTCATCTCTGAACAGTTGCCTGCTGAGATACACACCACGAAATTCGTTACTTTAATTTGACAGTTTTGATTAAGCAGCGGCTTCCAAGTTATCGCTATTCGGAAAACTGGAAAAATGACAACTCCAAGCCTTTCCTTCCCGCTGATACTCGTACCGAGCCATTAAATTTCTTTAGCCTGCCACCCTAAATTTCGAATCAGAGCACCAATAAATGAATGAATAAGAGCGTTGTGAAAGCTACGTGGACATCCGATAAAGGTGAAAAACCGAAACCTTCGTGGGTCGCGACAGACGAAGAAGTTATTATATCGGGCCGGGAAAATCGGTCGGCCAAACCTGCAGTTGTTTATTACCAAGCAACTCCGGAGGGATATAACATAACTAGTGGAACACCTGTTTCCGGACTGTCCACACAACCTCTAACAAAACTGACAACACCCCAAATTGTGCTTTATCCACCAGGTGAAACTAAATTACCGTCGGCACCTACGGTGGCCGAGTTCGAAGGTCCAACTCATCCGCGGCTAATTCCTGATCGATCTCCAGCACAGCTAGGTCCACTAGTTCTTAATCTTGACACTGGAGCAGACGAGGACGAACATACTGAAAATGAACAAGTAGATGCGGACGCTGACACGAACGCTAATAGTGGGAATAACGGATTGACAGATTCAGACTCGGACACGGAAATGGAGAGGTCAATAGCACCGTCACAATTTTGTGGTACGAGTACTGAAGACGCAGATAGTTGGTCTCGTGAGTTCCATAACTATTGCCAGTACAAGGCCTACGACAATGCCAAAGTGTTAGCACTCTTTAAGGTCTTACTTAAAGGCAATGCGGCACTTTGGTTGGAATCACAAGCACCGGAAACCGTAAATGATTGGNCGGCGCTGAAAACGGCTTTTGATGATCGCTATAAGACCCCAGAGGTCATGAGATACAGGAGCGCCAAGGAAATCTTTTCCAGAAAACAACAATCAGATGAATGTGCGGATGATTTTGTAGCTAACATGCAAAAGTTGGCACGTACTATTGGCGCTGACGATCAGATGACTAGGTACGCCATACTTAATGGCCTAAGGCCTGCCTTACAGTCGTATGTAACTCAAAGAGAACCAAAGACGATGCATGAGCTGTTACAGGCAGCACGAATGGCTGAATTGACGGCCCCAAGTGCTTCAGAAACTAATTCACCGTTGGCCAATCAGCTGGCGAACGTAGAGGAGCAGTTGAAGCAGATGTCTCTTAAATGGGACAAATTGCTCGCTTCGCCCATCACTAATGAACGTGAGAGATCGGTACCTGAAACAAGGACCCCCTCTCCAAAGCGAGTGACGTTTGCAGATGAGCGTCAAACTCAAGGTCATAGGTTTGACTCGTCCTTTAGGTCGAGTTCACGCCCTCCTATCACAAGCCCGAACTTAAATCGCGGAGGGATGAACGCGCGTGCATCGTCACGCGGTAGAGCTGTGCCAGCTCAATTTCAGCAGTCGATGAACAGCCGCTGTCAGAGATGCGGTCGGAGGCCACATTCGAATATTAATTATTGCCCGGCCGTGAATCAGTGCTGTTATCGGTGCGCTCAGCGTGGACATTATGCGGCTGTTTGTAGAACTGCCCTTACGGCTGAGTCTCAGCAGCCCCCGAGACAATACTGACGGTGCAAAATGCCAGAACCCAGTTCGCGTCATATAAATTCTGGCGGTAATTCACGTATAAACAGACGTTGTAGAGTAATAACTAGGCAAAGACTGCAGGACGGAAATTATGTTTGGATTAGAGTCGGTAATCACTCTATTCGTTCTTTAATCGATACCGGTTCTACAGTATCGATAATCAATCAACAACTGGCCCACCAGTTGAAATTACGACCTGGGCCTCTACAAGAAGGCGATTTACCTGTTTTGTTTTCGGCTAATGGCTCAAAAATTAATATTGAAGCGACTGTGAATTTGTCAATGTATTTTTCTGGATTGATAATTCAACATCCTCTGAAAGTGGCCAGCAATATTGAACATTCGGTAATTTTAGGCCTAGACTTTCTGAAACAAAATAATGCTGTTATCGATTACCGCCAAGGAATGCTGAGCCTTGATGATGATTTGGTGCGAGTACCGATAGAATCGATTAGTACAAATCGAACTTGTGTGATAACTAAACAAGCTGTTTGTATTCCTGCACTCTCTGAAATGATCGTTCCAGTAAAAGCGCCAAACTTTTGCGCCAATCGGACAATATTATTAGAAACGATTCCAAATTTTCAGTTTCGCAAATGTGCGGTCGCAAGATCGTTTTCTAAATGTACTGGCACTGACACTGTATGTCAGATTCTGAATTTTAATCCATTTGCTGTGGTCCTGAAAAAAGGCACTAGAGTAGCAAAGGCTGAGTGTCTAAATACCGTCTCGGCTGTTGAGCCGTATAAAACGGAAGGGACCGAGATCCAACAAACGGAGACGATAAGCTCTGAAATTTTGGAGTCATTTTTAGAAGAATATGGGTTTGATTTGAACCCAGAACTGACCAAAGATCAGCGTTATGAACTGCTTCGATTACTGTACAATTTCAAGAGCGTTTTTGCAAGAGATATTAAAGACATTAAACCGTGTAAAAACTATGAGATGGACATAGAATTGTTATCAAACAGAAAGGTGTTTAGACGACAATACAGACTCCATCCTGATGATAGCCTTGAATGTCAGAGACAAATTGATGATATGCTGTGTGCTGGAGTAATCGAGGAGTCGGAGAGTGCAGACTATAATTCTCCAATATTCTTGGTTTCCAAGAAAAATGGCTCAAAACGTTTAGTCATTGATTTGAGAGGTTTAAATTCAATAATAGCCCCGAAACTTGTACAGTTACCCAAGATCAATGAACTAATTGAACAGGTGACGTCATCAAAGCCAGCATTTATGAGTATGTGTGACCTCAGTAGTGGTTTCTGGCAACTNAGCCTGACTAAGCGTGTTCGACACTTGACTAGTTTTACAGCTCCAAACGGANTACGTTATCAATTTTGTCGGGCGCCGTTTGGTTTGAGTGTGAGTCCTGCGGGAATGCTAAGCGCACTCACTAACGTGTTTTCGGGGCGAGAAAAGTTCCCCGGGATCCATCTGTACATGGATGACCTGCTGTGCACCGGAAGTAATTGGCAAGATCATTTACATAACTTGAAAGTGATGTTCGAAAATTTACAGGAAAATAACTTTTCGTGCAACTCTACCAAGTGTTCTTTCGGTTACAGTGAAGTGGAATTTCTTGGCTACCGTATATCGGCAGACAGTATACGAGTCAGTGAACGAAAAATTAAGGTCATTAAGACCCTTGAACCTCCAAAGAATGTTAAATCGTTACAAAGAACCCTTGGAATTTTTAATTTTTGGAGACGCCACATTGCACGGTTTACTCAAAACACTGTTCATATGAGACACTTACTGACGAAGGGAACCCCATTTCTATGGACAGACAAATGTCAAAGGGAGTTGAATTATCTCAAGGAATGTTTGGTGAGCGATCCAATTCTCCGCCCCTTTGACGCTAACAGGGACCTAATAGTATGTTGTGACGGCTCGAAGACTGGGTTAGGCTATAGTCTCCTCCAGAGAGGAGACGAGGGCGAGTTACACGTAGTAGCCTACGGGGCCCGGGCTCTCTCGCCCGCACAGTCTCGTTACACACCAGCTGAAATCGAAGCCATGTCACTAGCATTGGCTCTCCGAGATTATGAAGTCCTGGCAATTCATAGAAATATTACCGTCTTCACGGACAATGCACAGTTACTCCATTTTGATAAGTGGAAACCCATGAATAACCGTCAACAGCGCCTCGTGGCCTATCTTTCGCAGTTTCGTTTGACTATTAAATATGTCAAGGGAGTAAGAAATTACGTTCCCGATGCACTTTCAAGACTATATCAAGACATACCCGAAGAAGAACGGATTACATTAGTGCCAGAGCCTACCAAAGATGATTTTATTGTGTCAATTTCTACTCGTTCTAGGACAATACAGGCACCGAGTGATGGGGGAGTGACGTCAACGACGCCTGACGCGTTGGCATCACGGTCCCCAATATCGACAGCTGCAACAACGGCACCAGTAGCCCGAAGTGCAGCGGCGGACGACAGTAGTGAGGGGCAAACGCCCGATTCCGATTTGCCAGCGTTACCGCCGATAACCGAGGCCGAGTATTTGGCTGATAATGAATTCTGTCATATGTATCAATTTCTGAAGACTGGACAGTTGTCTGGTGATGACAAGACTGACAAATTAACGCTATTACTGGCTGATCAGTTCGTGTTGGATGGTGAACAGATGTTCCGCCTACCCAACCCAAATAAACGTAAAAAACGACAAATGCGACTTTCGATTCGACGTCTTTGTGTGCCCAAAAGGTTTCGACATGAAGTGTTGAAGTTTCAACACGAAAACTGTGGACATTTTGGCAACAGTAGAACATTTTTAACTCTTTCTGGCTATGTTTATTGGAAAACCTTGTATAACGATGTTTATGAGTTTTGTAAGTCATGCGACGTTTGTCTGAAGAGTAAACGCGATTACACGCACAGAGTTACCCCTCTTCACCCACAGCGTGTAACTGAAAGGCCATTTGTCTGCTGGGCCTTAGATCACAAGACTCTTTCTAGGAAGACATCAAAGGGGAATGTTGCTATACTGTGCATGATTGATTGTTTTAGTAATTATCCTGTACTTCGAGCAGTTCCCGATACAACAGCGTTCACAACCGCAAAGGTATTCATAGAGGCAGTCGTTTCACATTTTGGCGTTCCCCAAAATATACAGAGTGATTCTGGCACGGCATTTACTGGCGCGGTGTTCAAAGAAATGACAAAAATCTTGAATATTCAACATCGGGTCTCGGCGCCGATTGCTCCGAGAACGAACGGAATTTGCGAGAATTTAGTGGCGAGAGTCGCTGACATGNTGAAGATTTATGGGAAAAATGATCTTGAAATTGAAGATCAGCTGCCACTTATGGAGATGGCGCTGCGAACGACTGCACACAGCAGACTCGGAATTTCCCCATTTGAAATTGTTTACGGGGTTCCCATGCGCACCGCAAGACCCGCGGAAACAAGCCCGTCGTTGCCAGGCTCGGTCTCTGGAGACCCGCTTAATTATTATTTCTGGCTGTCGAAGGAGTTAAAGGATATTCACGAAAATGTCCAGCAACGAAAAATGGAAGTTAAAGAAACAGACAAAAAACAATATGATAAGTCAAACAAAGCAAAAGAACCCGAGTTGTCAGTTGGGGACAAAGTTCTCCTCCTGGACAGACGTGTGCGAGCACACTCTGATAAAGTATTGACTCACCGTCCGTATGTAGGTCCGTTTTTTATAACTGACGTGGTGAAGGGACAGCATGATATAGGCCAAGCTTACAGGCTTATAGATGTTAATACTGGAAAAATGTTAAGAAGGCTAATCTCAGCTGATCGCCTTAAGCGTTATTCTACGGACAGGACCGAATTCACAGCAAGACTACCAAGGTTGTTGCCAGAGCGAGATAAACCAACTACAGAGGCGACAGAAGTCAGTAGGTTAAGTAGACCACAACAGCAGTTGCAGCATGGATTTGAGCCTGCCAAACGTATACTGAGAGAGAGAATGAGAAGTGGGAAAAGAGAGTACTTGGTCCTGTTTACAGATAGTACTCGGCATTGGTGTGACCAAGTGACCCCACTGTTGTTACAAAAATTCCGTTTAAATCAGGCAAAGCAAAGGAAGGCAAGGCAGAGAAGCAGGAAGTAGAGTTAATTAGGAGTTGAAGCCGTGTGAGTTAGTTTTACAATTTTAATCTAAATTATGCGGGGATAACTATGTAAATCATATTGCGTGATCACGCCTGATTAATGACTTAGAAAAGGAAACTAACTCACACTGGTTGATTGTATAGGTTGAATATGGAGGTGGTCAAGACGATAATACTCTTCGGAGGCCTTCTGGTACTGACATCAGTGACTCTGACAGTTACAGGTGAGTCAGTTGATAGACATAATTTTGGATTCGTCTGGCACAGGATGCACGAAGTGTCAGTCTCTACAGCCGCAGCGAAGATGATTTTCCACTACAAGTTACCGGATAACGTGTTACACATCGACAGAAGCCACATTAATTGTTCCAGACGCGTGTTTGCTGCGATTAGAGGAACGGCATGTTATACGATTAGACGACTGTTGACGGAATTCCGTAATCTAAGAGTCAAGGTGCAGGAACATGTAAAAACACAGGTCGAGAATTTGTACGAAGTGCTTTACGACTTTCCCATCAATGACAGACGATCAAAGCGTGGCTTTTTGACGGACGCACTAGGCCAAATAACAGGACTAGCCACATATGATGAACTAACAGAATTGATGGATGTGTTACAGCAGGTAGAGATTGGTGTGGAAAGAGCGGCTGAAGCATGGAAGACAGGCAATAATCATTTTATGTCTGTGTTTCAAATCGTTAAGACTAGGTTGGACAATGTTCATTCAGTGATAGAAATGCAGAGAAAAAGTATTCTTCGTTTACAGTCAGAGCTAGTGGGCCATTGGGCTCAGTCAAATACTAGAGCTCACTTCATGGCCGAAATGATCAAAACGGTAGCCGAGTTAGTATTTCAGGTCTCAGAAATAGATGACTTGTACTCAGCTATGCAGATGCTGAACGTGGGAAAGCTCCCTCATTTTCTGGTACACCATAAAACGTTAAGCAGCGCACTTGCATACATACAGCAGCATCTAGAAAACAATCATCCCGATCTTAAGCTTCTTCGCCTGGACCATCA